>ERZ772960.1338-NODE-1338-length-19824-cov-12.510142_pt1 | contig 19824 bp, 17 predicted proteins | sample MGYA00580678_ERZ772960 | MGnify/ENA primary metagenome ERZ772960 (study PRJEB29015, sample SAMEA2737930) | human oral metagenome | biome: human oral; feature: human-associated habitat; material: dental | place: China | collected 2059 ... | reverse complement strand
GCATCCGCGAACGTAGCAAAGTTCTTTTCGGCACTCAGAAAGTCAAAATTCGTCACAGCAAACTCCTTTCATATAGCCGTATAAGGAAGCGCTGATAAATTCAGCACCGCCATCTTGACGCATCTTTTTTGCCCACACTGTGCCCTCGATCCTCCACATAGCTTTGGCAGCGTTGGGTTTGCCTCCTTGTTCGGACGAAAAAATCTACGCCAATCTGCAGGTCTATTTTATCAGCGATTCCCAAAGTCATTTTGATGAATGACATTCTTATGGATGCACATAGATATTGTATCGAACTCCTGCGCTGTTGCCTTTGAAAAATGAGTATTGACAAATCACATCTGTCACGATATGATGATTTAAGATTGAAAACCCATTCTCATGGGTTTTGGATGGCGTGTATTCTCATTGGGGGATATGCGCCTTATTTTTATGGATTCTTCGCTCCGACAGGGGAGGCTTTTATTTTGCGGCTGAAAGACGCTCCAACGCATTTCCTGCCCCTCTGCGTCCGCGGGAAAGATGCGCTCGTAGTCCGTGCCGAAGATCTCCGCCGCCTTCTCGTTCTTCGTCTCCATATCGTCGAGCGACTTGATGAAGAAAAGATAGGTGAGCTGTTCGATGACGACAAGGGGGTTCGACATACCGTAGGAATACATGTCGTTCCAGATCTGGTCGATGTCGTTTTTGAGCTTTCCGGTAATCAATGGCGTTCTCCTATTCTTTCACGTGATACGCCACTGCATACATAACAGGCAGTACCAAGAGTGTCAGTACGGTCGCGACGATGAGACCGCCGGCGATGGCGACCGCCATGGGCCCCCAGAAGACGCTGCGCATGAGCGGGAGCATGCCGAGGATGGCGGCGGCGGCGGTGAGCATGATGGGGCGGAAACGCAGGACGGCGGAGTCGATGATGGCGTCCATGGGTTTCTCGCCCGCCTCCTCATGTTTTTTGATCTGGTCGATGAGGATGACGGAGTTGCGGATGATCATGCCGAAGAGGGCGAGCACGCCGAGGTAGGCGACGAAGCCCATGGCCGAGTTCGTGAGGAGCATGGCGAGCGCGACGCCGATAAGCCCCATCGGGGCGGTGAGGAGGGTGAGCGCCATCTTGCCCATGGTTCCGACCTGCAGCATGAGGAGGGTCATGATGATGAAGACCATGGCGGGCACGGGCTGCATGAGGTAACCCATCGCCTCGGCGGAGTCCTCAAGCGAGCCGGCGGGGGTGATGCTTGTGCCGGCGGGAAGGTTTGCACGCAGCTCCTTTGTCGCTGCGTAGATCCGCTGCGCCGCGTCGTTGCCCTCGCCGGCCGCGGCGTCGCCCTGCACCATGATGGTGGGCAATAGGTTGCGCCGCTTGATGAGGCCGTCCTCGGCCGCATAGGAGAGGTGTGCGATCTGGGCGAGGGGGATGGATCCGCCCTGCGTTGCGATCGGCAGTTCGCCGAGGCGCTCGAGGTTCGTGCGGTCTACGTCTGCGAGGCGCAACGTGATGCCGATCGTGCGGTCGCCCGTATAGAACTCCGCGGCCTGTGAGCCCGTGAGCTCGGTGTAGAGCATTTGCTTGACTGCCTTTGCGCTGAGCCCGTAGAGTTTTAGCTTTTCCTTGTCCAAGTCGATGTGCACCGTCTTGGATTTCTCTGTCCAGTTGAGGTGGATGTTCGCCGCGGCGGGGTCGTCCGCAGCAATGGTAGCGACCTGCTCGGCGACGTGCCGCACCTCGTCCGTCGTGGGCGCAGAGACGCGCAGCATGATGGGGAAGTCCGCGGGGGGGCCCGTCTGGATGTACTGTGTCGCAACGCGCACGCCCGAGAGTTCATCGCTGCGCGCCTCGTTGATGAGGGCGGCAAGCTGCTCACGCTCCTCTGTGCCGCTTGCCGTGATGACGAACTGGGCACGGTTATCTGCGGCCGCCTTGATGTTGACGGGCAGGACGAAGCGCGGCGTGGACTGTCCGACGTAGTAGGCGTAGCTTTCGATTTTGTCGCTGTGCGCTGCGAGGAGGGCGGAGAGCCGCTCTGCTTCACGCTCGGTCGCCGTGATGGACGCGCCCTGCGGCAGGGTCAGCTCGACGAGGAGTTCGGGGCGCAGGGAGGGCGGGAAGAAGGTCTGTTTGATGTGCGGAAATGCGGCGAGGGATGCCGCGAAGAGGAGCACGGTGCCGACGAGGACGGCGGCGCGGTGGGCGAGAAAGAGTGTCAGTACGCGTCGAAAGAGGCGGTAGAAGGGGCTGGCATAGGGATCGTGCGTGCCTTCGTCCGCTTTTTTTACGCGAATGAGGTAATATCCAAAGAGCGGTGCGACCATAACGGAGACAATCCAACTGAGGACGAGCGCGATTCCGATGACGGGAAAGAGGGTGCGGCAGAACTCACTCGCCATGCCCTTTGAGAATGCGACGGGGATAAAGCCTGCGCAGGTGATGAGCGTGCCCGTGAGCATGGGCTTCGCGGTCTGGGTAAAGGCGTAGCACGCGGCGTCAAAGCGCCCCATGCCGCGCTCGAGCTGGACGCTCATCATCTCGACGGCGATGATGGCATCATCGACGAGCAGACCGAGCGCAATGATGAGTGCGCCGAGGGAGACCTTGTGCAGGTCGATGCCGAGGATGTACATGCCGACGAATGTGCCCGCAAGGACGAGCGGAATACAGCCCGCGACAACGAGTCCTGTACGAAAACCGAGCGAGAGGAAGCTGACGGCGAGGACGATGATGATGGCGAGGATGAGTGTCTCGACGAAGTCATGAATGGAGTACTGAACGACGGCAGGCTGGTTCGATACCTCGTGCAGCTCTGCGCCGAGCGGGAGGTCGGACCGAATCTCTGCCGCGAGGTCTTTGAGATCGCTGCCAAGCTTTAGGATGTTGCCGCCGTCCTCCATGGAGACGGCGATGCCGATAGCGGGCGCGCCGTTGTAGAACATCATCGGCTCGGGCGGGGTGGCCGTGCGCCGCTCGACGGTGGCAATATCACCGAGGCGGAAGACGTTTCCATTTGCGGCAATCGGAAGCGCGCGGATGTCCTCAAGGCTCTCAAATACGCCCGAGGCGCGCAGCTGCACGGTGTCCGTCTTCGTCTCGATGGAGCCGCCCGATGTCATGGTGTCCTGTCCGCGCAGTGCGTCCATAATTGCGGTCGGCGGGATGCCAAGCTGTGCGAGTTTGTCGAGGGCGATTTCGACGTAGATGCGCTCGGGCTGCTCGCCGAGGAGGATGACCTTCTGCACGCTCGGGACGGTGAGGATGCGGCGGCGCGCGTTCTCCGCCATCTGCCGCAACTCCTCATAGGAGTAGTCCGCGCCCGTGACGGCGTAGATCGAGCCGTACACATCGTCGAAGCGGTCATTGTAGTAGGGACCGTAGACGCCGTCCGGCAGATCCTTCTTTACGTCCTCGCCGAAGTTTCGCACGTCGCGCCAGGTCGGGCGGATGAGGCTGTCGTCAATGTCGGAGCGCAGCTGGATGTAGATGATGGTCTGCCCCGGACGCGTTTCGCTGTCGATGTTCTTGAGTCCCGGCGTGTCCTGAAAGCGCCGCTCGAGTTTATCCGTGACCTGCTCCTGCATTTCCTCGGCGGTCGCACCCGGCCATGCGGCGGTAACGACCATCTGGCGGATGGTAAATGCGGGATCCTCCATGCGCCCGAGCGCGTTGTAGGAAACGATGCCGCCAATGGTGAAGACGATGATGAAATACCAGACAAGGGCGCGGTGGCGCAGGGAGAGCTCTGTGAGATTCCTCATTTCGTCCGCACCTTCTCTCCGTCGTGGAGTTGGTGAACGCCCGCCGTCACGATGACTGCGCCGCGCGGGAGCCCCGTGACGACGGCGTCACTCGTGTGAAATGCTGTGACTGTGACGGGGACGAGGCGGACAGCGCCGTCCTCAACGATGTATACCCCCGAGGTGTCGCTTGTCTGATAGAGCGCGGAGAGGGGGATGACCGCGCCCTTTGCCGCGCTCTCACCGAGGAAGACGCGCGCGGTCATGCCGAGCGGGAGATCGACGGGTGCGTCCGTGAGTGCAATGCGCGCGGCGTAGGTGCGGCTCGCAGTGTCGGGGACGGGCGAGATCTCGCGGACGTAGCCTGTGAGTGCGGCGTGATTCGCCCAGAGCGTGACAGCTGCGGACATGCCGATGACGATCTCGGAGAGCTGGCTCTCGGGGACGGCGATCTCCACCTCGCGCTCGCCATCCTGCGTGAGCATCATGACGGTCTGCCCCGCCGCAACGATCTGCCCCTCCTCGGCGGTGATGTTCGAGATCACGCCGTCCGCGCCCGCAATGAGGTTCGTGTAGCCAAGTGCGTTGCGGCTCGCCGCGTCCTGCGCGACTGCCTGCCGATAGGCTGCCTCGGCGGCGCGCGCATTCGTGCGGTACTGGTCGAGCATCGCCTCTGAGATTGCCTGTGCGGCGTACAGTTCCTCGTAGCGTTTGAGATTTGTCTGTGCGAGCTGCAGCTGTGCGCGCGCGGAGGAGACACCCGCGCCCGTTGCGTTCGCCTGCTGCTGTACATCGCGCGCGTCGATGACCATGAGCACATCTCCTGCGCGGACATGCGCGCCCATATTTACATTGCGTGAGAGAATCTGCCCGCCGACCTGAAAGGCGAGCCGCGTCTCGTAGCGCCCGCGTACGGCGCCCGTATAGCCCGCCTCTGAACGCGCGGCGTCGCCGACCGTCATCGTCCGCACGAGAGGTGCGGGCGTCTCTTTTTCCGATTCGCTGCCGCAGCCTGCCGCCGTGAGGAGCGCTGCCGCGAGAAGGATCGTGATATAGGTACGCTGCTGCATGATGATCTTCCTTTCATTTTCCGTTATTTTTAGAAAGCACGAAGCCTCCCGAATTGATCGTAATTTCCTAAATTTTACCACTGAAAAGGGGACGTGTCCATAGAGAGGGGATTTGAACACGCGTGCATTTTATGCTAGAATACAATTCAATGATGGTGAGAAAGGATGTCACGATGGACGAAGAAATGCGGCGGTATGAGAAGATCCGAGGAGCGTATCGCTCCGTGGGGCGGCTCGCGAATCTCTACGATGGGATGATGACGTATTCGACATGGTCGGGCAAGTTCGTCTCGCGGCTTGTGTGGGGGATGGGGCGCGAGGAGGTGAGCCGCTATGTCGGCCTTGCGCTGCGTGCGGCGCACGAGGGCTTCGATGGGCGGCTGCTCGAGGTGCCTGTCGGGACGGGCTGCCTCTCGCTGCCGGTCTATGCGGAACTCCCGAATGCGGACATCACGTGCCTTGACTACTCGCCCGCGATGCTCGCGGCGGCGCGCGCGCGTGCAGATGCGCTCGGCATCCATAACGTTGCCTTCGTGGAGGGCGACGTCGGGCAGCTGACATTCGAGGATGATTTCTTCGATGCGGCGGTTTCGATCAACGGCTTTCACGCATTTCCCGATAAGGATGTGGCATGGAGCGAGGTGCACCGTGTGCTGCGTCCCGGCGGGCGTCTGACGGGCTCGGTCTTCGTGCTCGGCGGCAATCCGCGCACGGAGTTCGTCGTGAAGCATCTCTACACGCGCATGGGATTCTTTACGCCGCCGTATGACACGAAGGAACAGCTCGAAGCGCGTCTTAAGGCGCTCTATCGTGAGGTTACGGTCGAGTGCGTAGAGTCGCTCGCGTGTTTCTCCTGCGTGAAATAGGAGATTGATTGGTTCGTATGACGGTTGGACGGTCGTGTACCGTTTCTCCGTTTTGTTGGTTTTTTTCTAGGAGGAAAATCTATGAAATTCCGTACGCTTTCCCGTATTCTCGCTGCCGCGCTCATCACAGGCAGTGCGTTCGCCGCATCGCCTGCAGTGTTTGCTGAGGAAGCTCCCGCAGCAGCCGCTCAGACGGAGACAGCGCAGGAGCAGACACCGTTTGATGTGCAGGTGGTCGAGCAGCACGTGATGGCGACGATCGAGCGCTTTGAGAAGGACGATGTGACCGGCCTGCAGGCGGAGGCAACGAGCGACCTGCGTCCGCATCTGACGGCGGAGCAGATCACAGGTGCAAAGGCGGAGTTCGCACCGAAGTGGGGCGCACGCGGCGGTGTCGGCAAGCCGCTCATGACCGCAGGCAAGGAGGACGGCAAGTGGTACGTGATCTGCGAGCTCGCCGTGGGCTACAAGGCGACGGCGGTCGTCTACCGTCTCACCTACGATGAGAATATGAAACTCGCGGGCTTCTTCGTCCGCTGATTGATTGACCGCATACAAAAAGCTCACGCCGTGTTGCGTGAGCTTTTTGTATGCGTTACACGTTGTCGTTGTAGACGCTGTTATCGCTGTCTGCCGTGTTCTGCGCTGCCGCCTTTTGGAATGGGGCGGCACTATCGTAGGTGGTCTGGACACCGTAGACGGTGGTGTCGCTCTGTGTCTGGATGTAGAGCTCGGTGCCGGCGGGCAGGTCGATGTTCTTGCCATGGACGAACGCACCCGCGACGACGCCGAGCGGCCCGAGGACGGCGATGCCCGCGAGCGACGCGCCCGCAGCCATGGCGAGATGCTGCATTTCCTTCTTTGCCTCTTCGCCGATGTAGGTGGTGACATAGGTGCCGTCAAGCGCTTTCGTGCTCTTGAAGTCGATGTCGACGGCAGCATTGCGGCCGAAGTTCTTCGCCTGTTTCACCTTCGTGACTGTGCCCTCGCCGCGCGAACCCTTCGTGAAGACGAGGACATCACCGACGAAGACGTCCTCCGCGACCTGATACTCAATCGTGTCGCCGACCTTCAGATTTTTCGCGTTGACGGGGGTCACGAGCGCAACCTTGACGAGGGTATTTGCGGGCACGGAGACGGGGGTGACGGGGATCACCTTCGTGCCGAAGGATGCCGTCGAGAGTGCGGAGATCCGCTTTTGGAACGTCCCTTCGGAGGTCTTTCCGAGCAGCGCGACCTCCATCTCGCTGACGCGTTCCTGTACGGAGCGCAGGCTTGTCTCGTGGTTGATGTTCCACTCAATCGCGTTGAGGTTCATGAGGACGGACGGCGTTGTGCTGTTCGTATAGACCTCGTCATAGATTGCATCGATGCGTGCCATCAGGCTGCCCGCGCGGTGCTTGCCGTCATAGTCGCGCTCGAGACGATTGATGCGGTCAATGAGCGCGCCCGTCTGCTCCTGTCCGTAGGTGTCCTGTTCGATGAGCGAGAGCTTCGACTGGACCGCGTTCGGCGGCTCTGCCGCGAGTGCCGTGCCGAAGGACGTGAGTGCGAGCACGAAGGTCAGCACGAGTGCACAGATTTTCTGTCGCATGAAGGATCCTCCTCTACTTTTTCTGTTGCTTTTCTTTCAGCAATTCTTCGATAAAGTCTGCGATGCTTTTTAGCGGTGAAGCCGGCGTGTATTTTTGCGGTACATTCATTCCCGGCGTCGTACGCAGAACTTCCTTTGTATCATAGACCTCGACCTGTGCGGAGACGAATTGATACGTTCCCGCCTGCGGGTTGAGGCGTGTGCGGTATAGATAGCGGCGGTTCTCGGTCGCCTTGACGACAGCGACGACGGCATCGCGCTCCGTGTCCGAGACGCGCACGATGCTCGCGGCATCGACATAGTAGCCCGTGTCATCCTCCGCATCGACGAAGCGCATGTCCTCTGCGGCATTACATACGCTGAAACTCGTGAAAAATACGAGGGCGGCAAGCAGAAATCCGCCGCTCATAAAACGCTGCATTTGCGGGATTGCCCCCCTTCCAAAATCTTCTGTGATTCGGATTCATTATAGAGTAAAAAATTTTTTGCGTCAAATTTATCTTGTATGAGACTGCAATTTTACCTCGATGAGTATGCGCTCTTTTCAGTTGCGAAAACTCTGTTTATGATGTGATATAATAAACGATGAGAGCGATAAACCGCGCCGTTGTGCGGTTCGTCGCTCTCTTTTTGCGGATTTGCCTACGTCTTGCCTACAAGTCCATACCGCCGATCACACGCGCGAAAATGGCGGCTGTCTCCTGCCTCATCGCCTCGGTGTCGTGCGTGTATAGGTTTTGTGTGATTGTCGCGTCGGTGTGCCCTAGACGGGCGGCAACGTCAACGGGTTTAGCCCCTGCTTCAATAAGGCGCGTCGCGTGTGTGTGTCGAAAGCTATGCGCGTTTAGCCCGCATTTTTTCAGTGTGGTTTGAACGGCACTATAGCGAACGGGAAGCCCGAAACGGTCGACGCATACGAGAGCGCGAACCGTCCAGTCATCGGGCGGCGTTTCGGTGCGTGGCTCGGTGCGCAGCTGCCCCGTCGCCGTTTCATATACGCATTGATACGCGCCGCCCATGCGGACGGCGTTCATGGAACAGACCGCCCGCCATTTACGCAGCATGGCAAGAAGTACGCCGTCAACGTAGAGCGTACGCCGTCCTGCGCTTGTTTTCGGTACGGTGAAGAAGTAGCCGCCGCCGGTCTTGTCATGGACAATTTGCCGTTGAATGACGATGCGCCCCACGTCAATGTCGATATCATCCCACGATAGCCCCAGTATCTCACCGATTCGCGCCCCCGTGTGATAGGCAAGACGAAAAATGATGTGGTACTTGTGCCCCTCGGGGAACTTTTGAAAGAGCGTGGCAAGCATGGCGGGCGATATGATAACGCGTGGGATAACGGCGGCGGGTGCAGATCGCGGAACGGATAACCCCGCGCATGGATTCGCGGCGATGAGTTCGGCGGGGTAGACCGCATATTTCAGAGCGTTGGAGAGTACCACCCGCGCCCCTGCTATCGTTTGCCGTGAAAACCCGTTGGCGGCAAGTTGTGACATCCAACGATCGACATCGCGCGGACGTAGTTCTTGCAGAATGATACCGCCGATGTATGGAGCGATGCGGGCGCGGATCGTTGTCACATAGCCGCCATACGTCCCGCGTGCGACGTTCGGACGGGCGACGTTCTCCACCCATGCGGCGAGATATTCACAGAGAGGGACGCGCTCGGACGTGATACCGATATTCCCCGCCCTCCATGCCGAATAAGCCGCCGTCCCCGCGTCGTACGCCTCCTGCTCTGTGGAGAATCCCCCGCGCTCTATCACCTTGCGCCGCCCCGTGGCGGGATTCCTGCCAACGTCGAACGAGAAGGAGAACGTCTTTCCCCGCTTGCGCGTGCGGATCGTTGCCATAATAAAACACCTCCAAAGCGTATTTTGCCTATGGCAAACAAGCCCGAAGGTGTGCTATACTCTCCTTGCGTGGTGGAGTAGTCCCCTCGGGATTATTCGCCTCGGTCGCTCGTCATGTGTCCAGCATGGCGGGCGACTTTTTTTATTTCATGAGAACGCCGCTATGCGTTCGCGTTCCTCTGCTTGCAGATCGGCGGCAAAGGCGGCGAATCCGTTCAAGTCCTCGGTGTTGAGATAGTTTATATATTCCTTGCGCCGCTCTACAGGAATTACGATCGGCGTTAGATCGGCGAGGAAGCAGCTATATACCATGAGGGCACGTCCTACGCGACCGTTCCCATCGGGGAAGGGGTGAATGTGTTCAAAGGCGATGTGTTGACGGCAAAGAGCGAGCACCCTGTCTGAATCAGACGCAGCGGCCGCCATTTGTGCGTCAAGGTTCGCTATCCAATCCGTAAGCGCAGCGGGAACAAGATAAGGCGGCGTAGGGGTAAAATCCGCGCCGATGATGAGGTTCGGGCGCGTCTTGAACTGCCCCGGCACACTCTCGATTGCGTCCCTGCAAAGAAGCGCGTGCACATCACGGATGAGGGAGAGCGAGAGCGGCGCGGCTTCCTGTGTGCGCTCGACAAGAAAGGGCATGAACGCCTTATAGTTCAATATCTCGTTCAGTTCGCGCATATCCATCGCACGCGGGATATAGCCGTCAATGAGTACGCTTTTCGTCTCTCCTTGTGTGAGCATATTCCCCTCAATGGCGGTGGAATGGTGCGCCATTCTCACCATGAGATCGGCGAGATAATCCGCTGAATAGGTCATGAATAGCCTCCTGCCGCCCCGATGGCGGCTTTTTATTGCTTCTTGCCCTTCGCATCCTTGAGACGCTTCTTTTGTGCGCGTTCAATCTGTTGGATGCTCTGATCGGGCGTTGGGAGATTCTCGGGCATCGTCCCGCCTAAATCCTGTATCGTTTGCCGTACCTTGCACCCTACGTCATAATGCGTCTTGTTCGCGTTCTCCTTGCCCCGCACCTGATCGCGGCGCAGTTTTTCCTCTGTTTGCGTTGCGCGGAAGAGATTCGCGGCAAGCTCGGTACTTCCCATGTGGTCTAGTATCTTTTGGCCTTTCTTTAGCCCCTTGCGCTTGTGAATGCCCTGCGCTCCTAACCCGCCATATAGTCCCTTGTATCCCTCGTTCTGAAAGATGGCATAGTCCCGATTACCGATAACCCCTGCTTCATGTGCAGCGGCGGCGAGGGCTTTGTTATGTTCCTTCATCTCGTTACGGATGGTGAGACGTTTCTGCTCCTCGGTGAGCGCATCATAGTTCTCTACAAGTTCCTGCTGTCTAGTCTTGACGGCAAAATACGTCTGAGCGAGGGCGACGGCGTGTTTGCGCGGGTCGCCGTTCATCGCAACGAGATAACAGGCATAGCGCGAAAGGTGGTAGTCATCGACCTCTCGAACCCCGCCATTCGGCATAGGGGATGATTTGCCAACGTTGGCAAAATGTTCAGGGGCAGCATTTCCACTGGATACGCAGGCTTCTTGTGCGCGTTCAATCGTTTCGTTGAATCGCCGCCATTGTGCATATTGCAAGACGGGCATGAGTTCACGTGCGCTCCAATACTCCTGCCCGTATTCGTTGATGTGCTTGATATCCTCGAACAGGGATTCATTCATGGGTTGCAGATCGGTCATTGAAATCACTCCTTCAAAGTGTAACGGCATCATGGCGGGGGCGTATCCGAATCAGACACGGGGAATGGTCGCGGCGCATCGCGTACAGTCATAGCTTGCGCCGGAGTTCGATCACCTTGCCTAGAATCTGAACGGGCAAGGATTCTATTTCATCGTTCGTGTAGAAATGCGGTTCATAGATGGCGGCGTTGTACCCGATGAGCATAACCCCGCCATGATTCCTGTGTATCTTCTTCACGGTCGCCGCGTCGCCGTCAATGAGAATGACGGCAATATCGCCCGTCTCGGCGGTGGCTTGCTTGCGAACAATGACAACATCATCAACAAAAAGAACAGGCTGCATGGATTCATCGCGGATGAGCAGGGCGAAAAACTCCCCCGTGCGTGCGAGTTCCGCGTCGATCTCCTCATAGTCGATAACCTCTGAATCCTCAAGAGGTGCACCTGCTGCAATGGAGGAGTACACGGGGATGCGCACGCCCTTCTTATGCGGGCGCGAGGGAGGGGCGGCGGTATCGGCGGTTTTCCATCCCATGAGTTCAGACGGCGTAACACCGAAAAGATCGGCAAGTTTGACGATCGTCTCATGCTTGATGTTTTTTATTTCACCGCTTTCATAGCGTTGTACTGTAGCGTTCCGAACGCCTATTTTTTCGCCTACATCGGTTAGCGTCATACCTTTTTCTAAACGAAGACGCTTCATATTTTCGTTGAGGTTTGCCATTGTGCGCCCTCCATTCATTTTTATAGGTACATAGTAATATATATTTACGCAAAACGCAAATAAAATTTTACACGACAAGAAAAAAATTACGCTTTAGGTATTGAGGAAATAGAAATAGGCGTTTATTATAATGTTACACGTTGCGTAATATATAGAAAGGGGGTGTGAGAATGACGAAAGTAGATGTTTTGGGGTTGCGGAAGTTCCTTGTTGACCGCCGAATCTTTACGGCGCGAGATTTGGCACGGGTATGCGGCGTGAGTAATCCAACGGCTGAGAAAGTCTTACGCGGTGATGTGCGCCCGTCCTCTAAGGTTATGTATGCTATTGTGGATGTGCTGAATATGCCTGAGGATGAGGCAGGGCGTATTTTTTTAGTCGTTGAGTTACGCGTTAAGTAAAAAATGAGGCACACAATGAAGATCAAAAAGGGGGAAGAGCGCGTCATGTACCAGTTCCCCGCGCACATGAGCGCGGGCGCGGCGGCATGGGAGTATATGTGCGTAGTGGGTGAGGCAAAGACCGAACGCCGCTATAACCAGCTGAAATTTCTGCTTGAGCATGGATGGGCGGTCATCCTGCCACGCTCGGCGGCTGAGAAGCTGAAAGCAGAGCACGGCGGCACAATCTACACGCGCCGCCCCGATAAAAAAGGACACCTTACGATGCAGGAGCGAGGAGGCGCGGCATGAGGCGGGCTGTCTATGAGTTCCCCGCACATATCACCGTAGAGGAGGCGACACGCGCCTATATGGAGGCGGCGGGCGGCGTGCAGACAGAACGCCGCTATGCCCTTCTCAAACGCTTGATCAGTGCAGGATGGGACGTATATATCACCCGTGAGATGGCGGCATACCTGCGCCGCACCTATGGCGGCACAATCACGAAAAAAGCCGCCATAGACGGCGGCGAAAAGAGCAGCGCAACAAAACCTATGTGGGGGCGCGTGTCGCGTCTCATAGGAGCGATTGCGGCGGGATGGCGGGCGTTTATGGACACATGGAAAGGAGGCACGGCATGAAGAAGCGGCACGAGAACGGGCAAGGAGAACGCGCAGCGGCGTTCTTCCCCGATGGCGACACGGTGACCGCTGCAGATCGGCACGAACGCGCAGCACATGACAGCGGCACGGGGGCGCGGGACACACTCACAAATCTGCTTGCATGGGAAGTCACGCGAGCGGTGGAGGAGGCAATGACGGCACTCATCCCCGCCATAGCGGCTGAAGTCGCCGCAATTATCCCCGAACTGAGGAAGCAGGAAGATCGCCTTCTCAATCTGGATGAGGTCGCGGCGCGGCTCGGGTGCGGAAAACAGCGCGTGATTCAGCGCATGGCACGCGGTGAAATTATATGGACACAGGGCGCGGGCGGTGCGAATCGGCGCGTGAAGGAATCTCGCCTAGATGAGTACATCGCCGCATTGCCCGAATACAGAGGCGAAAAGCAAAACGCTGAACGCGTGCACATGACAGCGGACACGGCGGGCGAATCGCATGAGACAGGCGCGGTGGTCGCCGCCGATCGGCAGGATGGCAGCGCGGATGCGCGAGGAAAGGAGAAAGTAGCATGATTGACAAGGTGATCGGATGGGTCGCAATGACTATATTTTTCGCTGAGGGGCGCAAGGGGCGGCGTACTTTCGACATTTCGCAAGAGTTCGCAGCGCGGCATTTGGGACTTGCGGCGGCTGAGTTTGCGCGGCGGTGCTACGCGTACAAGCAGGAAGAGGAACGCGGCGGTTACTTTGGGAAGCACTGATAAATTCAGCCACGCCATCTTGACGTATCTTTTTTGCCCGCACTGTGTCGACAAATCCTCCACATAGCCCTTGCTATGCGTCCGGTTTGTCTCCTTGTTCGGACGAAAAAATCTACGCCAATCTGACGGACTTCATTTTATCAGCGATTCCTTTGACTTTAAATCTGCAATGAACGCCGTGACCTATCGAAATATCGAACTGCTGCAGATCGAGGAAAGCACGGGCGAGAGCCGCGCACGGATCCGTGAGATCATCACAGAAGATGAGCAATGGCGGCTGTGGCATGAACTGAGCGCAATCATAGGAACGATACACGGCGGCGCAATGCCCTATTTCCGCGCGGTTCAGATACTCGGACACGATGCGGTCAATCGTGCTCTTGCCATTCCTCCTTGCAAGTGGAACTTATACGGAATTGGAAACGGGAAAGAGAGCTTGAAATACATTTCATGCAGAGCGTTCATAGATGCGGTCGCCTTTCATAACATGGAGATCGAACAGAAACAGAGGCGGCGCAAAAGAAAAGCCGCCATAGACGCGGGCACGTCTACAGCGGACAACGGGAAAAAGAAATGTTTGTCAAGGCAAAGTATACCAAAAAAAACGCCGATGTGAAGCAGAAACCCGCCGCCGCGCCGCGTCGCCGACGTACCCGTAAACAGTCCAATGAATAGGCGCGTATGTTCGCCGAATGAGAGGGGCAATAGAGTCTTATTGCCCCTTGATGAAGCGATTAAACGAGCGACAAAGAGACGGGAAAAAGAAGGACGGGCGGGAAAGTGGCATATAGACGGGCAACGTGGACGGCGAAAGGCGGGCGGTTCTGCATGGTGAACTCAAACTTCGCACATCAAAAACGTTCCACAGACCTTGAAAACACTGACTCTATGCCAATGAAAATACTCCCTTTATGCACATTTTCGTAGTTTTTGCGACAACAGTACAGGCAGCTCTTTCAAGAAGCCTTGCAGCTGCCCCTGGATCTCCCCTTCATCCAGCATAGGCTTCTCTTGGAGTCGTTCAACAAACAGCAGCAAAAGGAGGCGCATGGCTTCCACGAAGCACACATCCGGCAACTCATCCACGGATAGATAGAACAGCTCCCGGAGAACTCCTTCTTGGCGTGGTCGTAGAGACGGGCGAGAAGCTCCACCTTCTTGGAACGGGCGCGATGGTAGATGGAATCGTCGAGGATGAGCACGTTGATGCGATCCGCCTGAGTCAGGGGAGCGAGCAATGGATGTCGCTCATGCTATTTTATTTGCCAAGACGATAGATATTTCAAGGGTTACAGCAGATTATTCATCTGCGAAGTTTGAGTTCTGAGGAAGAAAAGCGCATAAAGGCATACAGCAAAAAGGCTACGCACACATGTTCCGCGTGCGCGGCCTTTTTGATTGTGCATCCTGACTTGACAATATCCCCTTTATCAGGTATCCTTACTTTTAACGACAAGAGCCTTGCCGCAGCCGCGCGCCGCCCGCTGCCCGAGGGCGAGAGGCGGCGCGAGGGAAGCGCCTGCAACGAATTTACAGGAGGGAATCGAATGTACACAGGGAAGAACGTACGGAAGAATTTAGCACTTTATGTAGCACTTGCTGTGTCCGCGGGAGGTACATATGTCTGCGCTCCTCTAGTCGAGGCTGCGCATACGGTCACGATCGCCTCGACGGATACCGCGCACTTAGGCGGCGTGGACGGCACGGCGGAAACGGGCAGCGGCAGCGATAACGAGGTCACGATCGGCGACGCGGGCGCGGGTTCTTTGCCCGTCATTACGGGCGACGTTTACGGCGCGCATGTCGCGAGCGGCAATCCGGAGAACAACAAGCTCGTCATCCGCAGCATCCTGCTCACGGGCAATGTCTATGGAGGCTACACGCCTGCGGGCTATGCGACGTGGAACGAGGTCACGCTCTCGGGCGGTACGATTTCGGGCGACGTCTACGCCAGTTTTGCAAACCTCCCCACGCCGGACATCATTTTTTCGAGAAGCAACACCGTCACGATCGACGCCGCCGCCTCTGCGCCCGTGACCGTCGGCGGCACGATCTACGTCGACAATCACAATACGGAGGACGGCAACTCCCTCGTGGTCAAGGGGAAGGCCGTTGCGGGGAACATCAGGAACTTTGGCAAGCTGAAGTTCGTCGTCGGCGCCGTGCCGGCAGGCGATACCATGCTGACGCTCACGGACGGCGTGCCGACCGGCAATCTCAAGGTTCGGGATATGGAGTTTGATACGTCCGCGCTCGCCGCTCCGTCCGACAGCCCGTATGCGGAAACGAAGTACACCCTCATGCGAAACGACACGGGACTGAACGTCGACGCCGGCTACGAGTGGGGCATGGAGTACCATGGCGCGACCGCGAGACTCATCCACCACACCGCGACGTACGAATACGTCCTCACGACGGCGAACCGCACGGCGAACGACACGACGCTCACGGTCTACGGCTATCACTACAAAAATCATACGGCGGCGGACTTTACCGCGGCGGACACGGCGGAGCTGGCATGGGGCGGACGCTCCCTCTCGCAGCGCGACGTCACGGGCAACAAGCTCAAGGTGACGGGCGGCACGATTGCGAATGCCGCGCATACGGGCGCGGTCTACGGCGGCCTCGCGGAGAACTTCACGAACAATCTCCTCATCTCGTCTGCCGATGCAGACGATAACACGCTGACGCTCACGGGCGGCACGATCGACAACGCGTACGGCGGCAGGACGCGCGTCGCGAACTCTGCCGCGAACCTGAACACGCTGACGCTCGACGGTGCAGCCGTGCGGACGCTCACGGGCGGCATGGGCGAGAAAGCGGAAGAGAACAAAGTGTACGTCAAGAGCGGCGCGCTCACGGGCGGCGCGACGGGCGGTGAGGCGACGAACGGCGCAGCGAGGAAGAACGAGGTGCATGTCGAGAGCGCCGTCACGGGCAATGTCCGAGGCGGCGTCGCGAGCGGCGATGCGTGGGGAAACAAGGCGCTCATCCGAGCCGACGTTGCAGGAAACGTCTATGGCGGTCACGCGGGCGCCGATGCGGAATCCAACGAGGTTGCGCTCTCGGGCGGTACGGTCACGGGCGATGTCTACGCAGGCTTTGCCACGGGCACGGGCGTGACGAGGGGCAATCTCGTGACGGCGGACGCGCCCGCAGCTGCGCCCGCGCTCGTCACGGGCACGATCTACGGCGGCAACAAGGGCGCTGCCGGCAACACGCTCGTTGTCAAGGGTGGTCTTACGGCAGGCAATATCAAGAACTTCGACACGGTGAAATTCGTCCTCGGTCACGCGGGCGAAACGATGCTGCGCCTGACGGACGGCTCCGAGACCGCGCTCGACTGGGAGAACGGGCTCGCCTTTGACACATCCCATGCGAGCGCGAACGCCACGGGTATTTCCACATGGACCCTCCTAGACAGCGTGAACGCCGTGACCTTCGACCACTACGATCGTGCCAAAAACATCACCGACACTCTCGAATACGTCATCGATAAGAGCGCGGACGGCAAGAAGATCATCGCCAAGGGCTACCAGCATAGCCACAACGATGGCGGCAGGGTCAGCAGTGGCACCTATCTGAGAGCCTGGGGCGGCTTATCCGAGTCGGGGCACGATGTAGAGAAGAACTCTCTCAGCGTCGACGGTACGGCCATCGTCGAGAATGCTTACGGCGGCCTCTCCCATGACGCATCCCATCAGCCCGCGGGCAAGGCGGCGGACAACACGGCCGTAGTTTCCGAAAATGCCGTCGTGACAAACCTCACGGGCGGCTACGCGGCGACGGCGACGGGCAACACGGCTGCCGTCGAGGGCGGCACTATCACGGGCGCCGTCATCGGCGGGCGCGCGGCCGCAGGCGCAGCGACGAAGAACATCGCCGTCCTCAAGGCGGGCTGCACGCTCGGCACGAGCGCGCAGCCGATCACGATCACGGGCGGCCTTGCGGAAAACGGCGCGGCCTCGGGCAATACGATCGACGTCATGAGCGGCGCCGTGATCCACGGCAACCTCATCGGCGGCGACGGCACGACCACGACGAACGACAACACCGTCATCCTCGAAAACGCGACGGTCAACGGCACGATCATAGGCGGCACCAGGCCAAACGCCGCGGGCAACACCCTCATCGTTGACGGCGGCGGCACGACGGCCAAGCAATTTTCCAACCTCCAGAGCCTCCAATTCATCATCCCCGAGAGCATGACGGCGGCGCAGGCGGCGGCAAATCCCCTGCTGCAGCTGACGAGCACGACGCAGGATATCACGGGCATGAAGATCGGCGTGCAGGTGGCGGGAAATGCAAGCCCCTTGCAGAAGGGTGATGAAGTCAGCCTCATGAAGGTCGCTGCGGGCGGCACGATCACGAGCACGGCGCACCTGCAGAACGAAGTCACCGTCAAGCAGGGCGTGGCGCGCCGCTACAAATTCTCCCTGCAAAAGACGGCGGCAAACGATGAGATTCGCGCAACCGTCGATGGCATATCCGTTTCCGAAAAGAGCAAATCCCTTGTCGAAACGCGCGCGGCGGCGAGCGCGCTCATAAACAGCAGCGCGGATCTGCTCACGGACGCAGGCTTCGCCGCGGCCGGCGCCGTCGCGGCGCAGGCGGGCGGAAGCTTCGACGCGTGGGCGGTGCAGACCGGATCGAGCATGCGCCTGCACTCCGGCTCCTACATCGATACCAAGGGCTACGGACTCAACGTCGGCTTCGTGCGCAAGAATGCGCTAAAAGACGGCGCACTCACCTTCGGCCCCTTCGTCGAATACGGGCGCGGCAGCTACGACTCGTACCTCGACGACGGCACGCACGGCGACGGCACGATATCCTATATCGGCGCAGGGCTCATGGCGAAGCTCTCCCAGACGAGCGGCGGCTACATCGAGGGCAGCCTGCGTGCAGGCAGAGCGAAGAGTGACTACAAGGGCATGCTCGACGGTGACGTGAGCAACTACGACAGCGCGAACGCCTACTACGCGGCGCACCTCGGTTTTGGACACGTCTTCAAGCTCCGGCATGGCGACCTGCTCGACGGCTATGTCAAGGGCTTCTACACGCGCCAGAACGGCACGGACGAAACGGTCTACACGAACGGCTCGCCCGAGAAGGCGCACTTCGATGCGGTGACATCCAAGCGCCTGCGTCTCGGCGCGCGCTACACGCACAAGGACGCGCAGGCCAACGAGATGTACGCGGGACTCGCCTGGGAGTTTGAATTCGGCGGCAAAGCGAGCGCGATCTTCGGCGAAGACGCCGCGCCGAGCCCGAGTCTTCGCGGCGGCAGCGCCCTGCTCGAGCTCGGCTACCGCTTCGCGCCGAAGAACAGCCGCGTCAGCTACGGGCTGAACCTCGCCGGCTGGCAAGGCAAGCGCGAAGGCATCTCCGGCGGCCTCAATATCGCTTGGGGCTTCTGAGGAAGAAAAGCGCATAAAGGCATACAGCAAAAAAGGCCGCGCACGCATGTTCCGCGTGCGCGGCCTTTTTTGGCGAGTACTGCAGGATGCAGCGATCCGTCGTGGAATAAATCCCCTAAAAGGCATGAAAAAAGCATACACAAAATGACAAGATCGAGCAAGTCACGGAGCAAACTTAAAAGCAGCAGCTGCTGGTAGCTGCACCCGCCGCAAGGAAGGAGAGCAGCGGCAATGCCGGCAGGGGTGCAGGGGAACGGGTGAAACAGCAGGGAATCGGGATTTTTTACTTTACATGGACGTTTGTCTTGCGGCGGGGGACGCTTATGGTATAATGAGAAATATGTTAGAGGAGCGCTCGGTATGGCGGCGGCTCCTTGGGATATAAAAATTCTGAGCAGCGGGAATATCCCCGAGGGGATTGTATACTGAGAGGTTCGACAGAGAGAGGAGATGGATGTAATGAAAGCGCCGGGAAATTTAAGCCACAAGCCTATCGTGGAAGTGGCGGATTATGATGTGTATGACGGCATCTACGCAAACCGATCGGATGCGAAAGCGCTGTCGCTGGGACTGGCTCAATGGAATGCCGACGAGTTGTCCGTCAAGGTATGGCGAATGAACCGTGATACGGGGTGGAGCCGGCAAAGCGAGGAACTGCCGCTGCATCGCGCGCTTGATTTGGCATATCTCGCAGCGACCGTTTACGATGACATCTGCAGTCATGCGGTGGGGAATTATGAAGCCGGACGGATCCTTCCGAGTTATACGGACTTCACGATCCGCGTGACAGGAGCAAACGGGAATGCGAATATGAGCGGGAATCAGCATGCGGATGCGGACGCACACGAATTGGCAGGAGCGTTGGAATGCATGGAGGCATATTTCCAAGAGCATGGAGAGGTGATTCGCCGGCGCTTGAAAGTGCTGAAAGATAAGCTGAACGCGATGTCGGGCATTTAGATCGGGAGGGATCGTGTATAAATAGGTTGTGTAAACGATAGGAACCGATGGCTGAAGGGAGATATTTGTTATGTCGATGAATCTTAGTACCTCAAACTTCGCAGATGAATAATCTGCTGTAACCCTTGAAATATCTATCGTCTTG
>ERZ772960.1337-NODE-1337-length-19825-cov-11.484016_pt1 | contig 19825 bp, 18 predicted proteins | sample MGYA00580678_ERZ772960 | MGnify/ENA primary metagenome ERZ772960 (study PRJEB29015, sample SAMEA2737930) | human oral metagenome | biome: human oral; feature: human-associated habitat; material: dental | place: China | collected 2059 ... | reverse complement strand
CGGGCAGACTCCGATCTTTCATCGGTTAGAAACGTGCGCCGCCGGGCGCACCATACGAAAAACCTCTTTGAACCGTTCTTGGCTCAAAGAGGTTTTGCTTTTCTATTTTCCACGCCGCAGCTCCTCAAGCCGCGCAAGCGTATCGCGGTCGATGCGCTCGTGCAGTTCGCTGCGTGCAAGCGGCTGTATGTGCGGATTCATGAACTCCGCCTTCATCTGCTTCTTCGCCTTTTTCACGGAGCGGCGCAGCTCGGGCGAGGTGATGCGGTATGCTCCCGCACCGAGGATGACGCTTTGCTCTGCGCCGTCCGAGGTGACGACGTGTACCTCGCGGCCGGCGCGCACCGCCGTATACGCAAGGCGCTCAATGCAGCTGTCTGCGGTCTCACCTGCCCCCGTGTAGATCACCTTCATGCGGTCAGTGATTTGAAGTTCGTGCTCCTCGTCCTCGGTGAAGAACGCATCGAAGACGACGGTCATTTCGTAGTTCTCAAACGCACCGTACTCCGTGAGAATGTGCACGAGGACATCGCGCGCTTCGTCGAGATTGCCGCGCAGGCGCATAAGCTCCGGCCACGCGTTGATGACATTGTATCCGTCGACGAGGTAGTATTCGGACGCCCGCTGCCTAGCCATGCTGCACCTTCGCCGTGCGCTGACGCAGTGCTTCGTACATCAGGATTGCGCCCGCAACCGAAGCGTTGAGCGAGTTGATCTTGCCGTGCATCGGCAGGCGTACGGTAAAGTCGCAGAGATCGCGCGTGAGACGGCTCATGCCGCGCCCCTCGCTGCCGATGACGAGCACGAGTGCACCCGTGAGATTCGCGCGGTCATAGGTCTCCTCACCGGACATATCCGCGCCCGCAATCCAAAAGCCCTGCTCCTTGAGCGCGCGCATGGTCTGTGCGATGTTGCCGATGCGTGCGACGGGAACGTATGCGAGCGCACCCGCCGAAACGCGTGCGACGGTCTCCGTGAGCGGGACGCTGTGACGACGCGGCAGGAGGATGCCATGCACCCCCGCCGCATCCGCCGTGCGCAGCAGCGCACCGAGGTTCTGCGGATCCTCGATGCCGTCGAGGAGAAGCAGCAGCGGATCCTCGCCGCGCGCCCGTGCCGCCGCAATGATCTCCTCGACAGCGACGTAGGCAACAGGCGCAACGTAGGCGAGTGCGCCCTGATGGCGGACGCCCTCGGGTACGGCGGCATCCAGCTTCGCCCGTCCAACGGTATCCACCGTAATGCCGTGCTCACGTGCAAGATCGCGCAGCTCATGCACAGATCCGCCATGCAGACCATCCGCAAGCAGGATGCGGTTGATGCCCCGCCCCGCCTTGATCGCCTCGACAATGGCATGACGTCCGGCAAGGATATGCGCGGGCTGCTCCGCCGTGCGCGTCTCTGCAATTTTCTCGCCGTGTTTCTCGTGCTTCTCGACGCGTTTTTCTGTCCGCTTATCCGTGCGCTCTGCCTTTGCCTTCATTGCGTTCCCCTCTCGTCGCTTCTTCATCCGACATCATCCACGCGGAATGAATCGCTCCAGCCACGGTTCCGCCGCCACAATGAGGTCGCGCATACGGAGCATCATCTCCTTGATCTCCCACTGTGCGCCGGGTGTCAGAACGCGTTTCTCATACACATCCATAAAGGAGCGCAGGTTGAGCGTCGTGACGAAATTCGTACACGCACCGCCCGGCAGGACGAAGCGCGCATCCTGCTTGGCCACGCCAAGTGCAAGCAGATCGTCGTACGCCGTCTGTATCTCGCGCATGCACGCCATATAGCGCGCATATGCCTCCTCATTTGCAGCGATGGTTTCCGGAACGACGTGACCGAAGAGCCCGTCCGCCTGCTTTGCAGACTGCTCGGAGACATAACGCTGACTCTGCACGCTGAGAGACACGCCGATGCGATGGCGGCTGTACTGCGCGAGCAGGGTGCGCGACACGTCCTTGACCGCAAACGTCATGGAGCAGTGTTCCACGACCGAGAGATGCTTACTCGTCATAATGCGCTCGAGGAGACGCAACATCTCCTCCTCCGTCTTTTCCTCGGCGAGCAGCTCGATCGGCGAGTCCGCACTGTAGCACGTTCGCGCCGCCGTCCAGCAGGTCTTTAGATAGTTCGGTGTCTTTGCAATCAGTTTAATTTCCATGTGTTTGCTCCTGCTGATTCATCATCTCTTTGGCAATGACCTGAAATGCCGCCTCCGTAATCTCCTCAAGGCGTTCCTTTTCCTCACGGATGTAAAGACTCCCAAGCAGTGCCTCAAATCCCGTACTCGTATGGTAGTCCGCAACGGACGCGCTGCGCGGCGCGTGGCTCTTCGTATTGCGCGCGCGGCGATAGATCGTCTGCTCCTCCTCCGTGAGCATCTCCGAAATGCCACGATAGGCGCGTGCCTGCCAGAGTGCTGAGACGATCTGGGCACTGAACGCATGGAGTGCCTGCACCTGTGCCTGTTCGTACGAGAGGAGGCGCAGGCGCACATAGAGGTGAAAGTAGGCATCGCCTATGTATGCGAGAACAAGCGGATGTATATTCGCCGCATCCACGTTCTCATAGCGTGTGCGGATATTGCCCGCCTCATCGGACAGGAACATCATACGTACAAGCTGCTGAAACCGTTCAAACTTCATGCGCGGTCAAGCCCTTTTCCAGCGCACGCCCGTCGGCGTGTCCTCGAGTACGACGCCCGCCTCCTTGAGCCCGTCGCGAATCTTGTCCGCAACCGCCCAATTCTTTGCCGCGCGTGCCTCCTGCCGAATCCCGATGATGAGATCCATCAGCGCATCCGTGAGCCCGTCGTCCGCCGCTGCTTCTTCCTGCTCAAAGATGCCGATAATCGCCGCCATCGCATGATAGGCGTCCGCTGCCTTCTTGAAGTTCGCCGCATCAAACGCAGCGCCGCGCTCAACCTCCTGATGGTAGCGGTTGATCTCCTTTGCAAGGCCGAACATCTGACTGATGGCAAGCGCTGTATTGAAGTCGTCGTCCATCGCCGCATCGAAGTCGCGCAGGAATGTCTCCGCCTGCGCCGCAAGTTCCGCCGCCGTATCCGACGCGCCCTCGCGAGCGGAGAGTTCTGCGACGACCTCATTTGCCTTGCGCAGACGGTCGAGCGCGGTCTGCGCCTCACGCAGACGCTCGTCGCTGAAATCGAGCGGGCTGCGGTAATGCGTCTGCAAAATAAAGAAGCGAATGACCTCGCCCGGAAACTCCTTGAGGATGTCCTTCACCGTGAAGAAATTGTTCTTCGACTTCGACATCTTCTCGTTGTTGATCGTGATGAAGCCGTTGTGCAGCCAATAGCGTGCAAATTTCTCGTCGCCGTCAATGCACGGCTCCGCCTGTGCGATTTCGTTCTCATGGTGGGGAAAAATCAGATCGTTGCCGCCGCCGTGGAAGTCGAAGGCATCGCCGAGGTATTTCACGGACATCGCCGAACACTCGATGTGCCAGCCAGGACGCCCCACCCCCCACGGGCTTTCCCATGAGGGTTCGCCGGGCTTCGCCGCCTTCCAGAGGGCGAAGTCCATCGGGTTCTCCTTCGCCGTGTTGACCTCGACGCGTGCACCCGCCTCCATATCCTCGAGACTGCGGCCGCTGAGGCAGCCATAGCGTGCGAACGCCTCCACGCGATAGTAGACATCGCCCGCCTCCGTCGCGTACGCATAGCCGCGCGCAACGAGCGTCTCGATCATGCGAATGATGTCCTCCATCGTCTCGGAGACGCGCGGGAAGACATCGGCGCGGCGCACATTCAGCGCATCCATCGCCTTGAAATACGCGGCGATGTAGCGGTCGGAGATCTCCTTCCACGTCACGCCCTCTCGGTTCGCTGCGTTTATAATCTTATCGTCCACATCCGTGAAGTTCTGGATGTAGCGCACACGATAGCCCTTGAGCGCCAGATAGCGGCGGATGACATCCCATGTGACGAAGGGACGCGCGTTCCCGATATGCGGATCGTTGTACGGCGTCACGCCGCAGCAGTAGATGCTGACCTCGCCCGCATGCAGCGGGTGAAACTCTTCCTTTTTCCGCGTCATTGTATTGTAAACGGTAAGCATGATACTCCCCCTATGCTCGTTGTTCCAGTTCAGAGAGGCGTTTCTTCAGCGCCTCGATCTCCTGCCGCATCTGCTCGATCATCTCTGCCTCGGGATCGGGCAGCATATCGTGATCGAGGTCGACATCCAGCTCACTTGCAAGCTCCTCCGCGCTTTCCTCACATTCGAGTGAGAGTTCACGCGCCCTGTGAAAATCGGCCTCCGTACGTACGCGCTGTCCGTTCATCATGACAATGCGCCCCGGGATGCCGACCACAGTCGCGTGCGCGGGCACGGGTCTCAGCACAACCGAGCCCGCGCCGATCTTCGCATGATCGCCGACGGTGAACGAGCCGAGCACCTTTGCACCCGAGGCGACAACGACATTGTTGCCGAGCGTCGGATGGCGCTTGCCCTTCTCCTTGCCCGTGCCGCCGAGCGTCACCCCCTGATAGAGCGTGACATTGCGCCCGAGCTCCGCCGTCTCGCCGATGACGATGCCCGTGCCGTGGTCGATGAAGAGCCCTTCACCAATCGTTGCGCCGGGATGGATCTCGATGCCCGTCAAGAACCGTCCGAAGTTCGAGATCAGACGCGGGAGGAGCACCCAGCCGCGCACATAGAGCGCGTGTGCGATGCGGTACAGCCAGATCGCGTGCAGACCGCCGTAGCAGAGCAGCACCTCAATCGTACTGCGCGCCGCAGGGTCGCGCTCAAAGACAACGCGGATATCGCGCCTCAGCCTCGCGAACATAACAGGTTCCTCTCCCCCATGACAGATGTACAACAAAAGAAATACGCCCGCGCCTCTTCAGAGACGCCGACGCGCAGATCGCCTTTGATTCCTTTTTATTGTAGCAAAAAAACACCCGCTTGACAAATTTTATCTGCGGGTGTTTCTTTTGCAAAGGTCAGATACCTTCTTCGTTTCGTCCGTGATGCGGCTGACCGCCGACAATCTGCATCGCGCGTACGGTCTCGGTCAGTACCTCCACCTCATACTGAATCTCCATCCCCTCGGCGCGTTTGAGGACATCGCCCTTGTGCGTAGAAACGTAACGCGGTGGAAGATTGTTCAGCGCAATCATCATCATGTCCGTACGGCAGCGCTCACACATACATATATCCGGATACTGCGGCGCAAGCCGGTTCAGCATATTTGCGACAGCATCCTCCATGTAGTTTTTAAATGGCAAGTGTTGCATCACGGCGCTCCTTTCCAGAGCTGTGAATCAGCCCAGACGGACGGTATAGATTGTTCCCTTGTAAGTTTTTGCTGCGAGGCTCTTCTCCGAGGCAACGGTGTACTCGATCGTATTCGGGGATTTCTTGCGAATGTAGACACCGACGGTATCATCATCGCTCACGTCATCCGCGTCGATCATGCAGCGCACCATGCGCACCTCCGCCGCCTTCATATAACCCTTGAGGGCACGCGGTTCCTGCGTGTAGTAGAGCTCGAATTCATCCTCATCTGCATAGGTGAAATACGTCCACACACCATAGTCAACGCGCGCATCAATGTCCACCTTGAAGCAGCCGCGCTCGTTCAGGCTGCCGAGGAAGTACGGGAAAAGCAGCTCATCGTGCTCATCCACGTTCTTATTGATGATCTTGACATCCTTCCCGCCTTTGCGGCAGCGCAGGAGTCCGAACGCAACACCCGTCTTTCCCGTGCGCAGACGATCAAAGCCGTCATGAAGAATTTTTTTCTCCTTCCCCTCGTCCTCCAAGCCAAGCGGGAGATAAAGGAGGAAGGGCGCATCCTTGCTCTGTGCCGGCAGCGCCTTGGCATTTGCCTCCGGCTTCTTGCCCGCTGCATCCGCCTTGCCGGCGAGATGTTCGGGTGCCATCTGATGCAGCGCCTTGATCTGACGCGCAATGTACTCATCGAAGAGCTTGCGTACCATCGGCGCCTTGCACGAGTTGCCCGCAAGGAAGATGTGAATCTGACGCACGTCGCGTCCCTTGAACGCCGCCGCCATCGCCTGGAAGAAGTTCTCGACGCCACGTCGAATGCGATCCTCGAGCGTGCGCTCGAGCTTCCTCACGTCGATATGCAGGCTGATCTCCGCGCGATTGCCCGCATTCCCCGTCTTTTCCGACGAGAACAGCGTGATCTTCGTATCAAAGCTGTCCCCCACCGCAAACTCCTCATATCCCTCGCGCCGCTCCCAAAAGGGGCGCAGACGCTCGGCGAGAATCTTGTTGTTGAGATGCGAGGCCGCGTCACGCGTCTCGCGCACGAGCGCCTCCGCACCCGCAAAGGTCTCGCTCTCGGGCGGCAGCGCAAAGGTGATCTTGTGCCGGCGCATCTCCGCGAGATTATCCTTGAACACCTCGTAGGCGAGCAGCTCGAGGATGTTCTCACCGCCGAGGTACATATCGCTGCCGAAGCCGAACTGTTCGATGACGAACTTGCGCCGCCCATTCTCGGGCACGTATTCCACACCAAAGTCAAAATCCGTCGTGCCGCCGCCAAAGTCAAAGACACCATAGGCGACTTCCTCACCCACGCGCTTCGGTTCAAGTCCGTACGCCTCAAGTGCGCTGATTGCATATGCGGCCGGCTCATTCGCGCCGTCGTACACGCGGAAGCGGCGCATCATCTCGGGATCATCGAGCAGTGCCTTCGGCAGGGTTTTCCTAAGACCGCGCTCAAAGCTCATGCGGATATGCTCGCGTACGCTCTTCTCATAACCTACGGGGAAGGAGAGGATATAGTCGAGGTAGATGTTGCGGTGCATATTGTTGATGTAGAGTCCGAGATAGTAGGCGTAGATCTCGATCGGGTCAAACCCGCCCGCATCCAGCGGCTGCGTCTCCGCATACGGCTTGACCTCCTGGATGTAGCCGCGCCTGTCCTTGAGGATCGGGGAGTTCGCCGTGTCGCGCGTCCAGCGCTTGAGCTCGCTGAACACAGAGTAGTAGACCGCGATGCCCTCCGTGGACTGCCGCTCAAAGATTGCATCCGCCGCCTGATGGGATGCCGTCACCTGCGCCCACTCCGTATAGGGGCGGCCCTCACGCGCGCGATAGAGCTGCTTGAACTTCTCAATGTCGATCAGCTCGATTGCCGTCGGGTTTTCGTAGTCCTGAATTGTTGGCTCATTCCCATAGTCACCCTTGCCGATGCGCAGAAGGCGCGCCTCGCGGTCACGACAGACAACGACCGTACTGCGCGTGCCGAAGTCGATCGCACAGGTGCCGTTCATGATGACATCCATCTGCGGCGGACGCGCCACGAGGAAATCCGTCGGCGGCAGCCGCAGGCAGACACAGTCCTCGCGTCCCTCCTCCGTCAGCTCCTCATAGAGATCCCAGTGTCCGAGGCTCATATCCGTCAGCAGGCGATCCGCATAGGGCTGGATATTCGCACGCACATGATCGATATAGAGAAGTTGTTTCTTAAACGGCTCGATGGAGAAATCAAGCGCTACGGAGCCGGTGTTGATTGCCGTCTCAATCACGCTTTGGATGTCAAAGGTCATCCCAAAGATCGTTTCCTTGAAACGCCCCGCAACCACATCCTCAGCAAAGCGGTCATGATCGAAGAGGAGCTGATCCTCCTCGATGCGGATGTAGGAGCGGATCTTCGGATACTCCGCAACGAGCCGTCGCAGACGCTCCTCCTGCTCATGCGAGACATCCTCCGCATTGAATTCATCGGAGATCCACTTGAGGAAGCTCTGTGCACCGCTTTTCTCCGTTGCGAGCGAGAACATATACTTCTTGTTGACGATGGATGCAGTCTCGTCTTTCAGCTCCGCAATATCCCTACCGATCTGCTGCCCGAAACGGAGCGAGCTCTCATAGAAAAACTGCCGGAACGCATCTTTTTTCAAATGTAGGCTGCGCATGAGCACCGGGCGTAGCGTTGCCTGCACCTCTTTTCGCGCCATTCATTCATCTCCTAACGAAAAACCAAATTACCCTTCTGTAAATATTCTTCACAGTCCATCAAAATCCTTTATCAGTTTTTCCTAATAAAAAATCCTGCGGAAAATCCACAGGACAGATTTGCATATGGTGCGCTCGGCGGGAGTCGAACCCACGCTTTCAGCTCCGGAGGCTAACGTCCTATCCACTGGACTACGAGCGCAAGACACAATTTACATTATAACTGAAAACAATTTATTTGTCGAGCAGTTTTTCATCGACCTCCTGCCCTCCGCTACGCTCTCCCGCCTCCTCATGCGAGGGGGAAACAGGAGCAAAGTAGCGGCGGATGAGCCCGACTTCATCGCTGATAAAAAGTGCCACGGGAGATTCACGCAGCATGACGAGCTCCAGAAGGCGCGCCTGCTCGGCAGGTTTCTTTTCCTTCATGGTCTGAGGATCGGCGGCTGCACGCGTGAGCGTGATCGCCTTCTGCTCGGCTGCCGCATAGTCATTCGTTTTGCTTACAATCACGGCAATCGGATCGTAGACGTGATTCGAGAGCTCCGTCGGCGGAATATTCTGTTCCATGCGCGCGCGTAGTTCCTGGGTGTTGCGTTCGAGATCCACGAGACGGGCATACGTGATCGCGAGCTCTGTCTCCCCGGTCTTTGCATCCGCGAGGATCTGATGATAGCGTGTCCAGTTGCGGTCAAGCTCGGCGATCTGCTTCTGATACATTCCCCACCACGGCGTAAAGAGCTCCAGCTCCCGCACAATGGCAGCGCGTTCGTTGATCGTCAGAGGCTCCGGTGTACGCTCTGCCGTCTGCATGCGAAAGACAATGCCGCCAAGCACAATGAGCAAGGTAACAAAGATCAGAAAGACCCGCCGCGGCAGATAACGAAACAGTATGATGAGCAGCAAAGCAACAAGGACTGCCAAGACATAGATCAGCATGAACTCCTCCAATGAAAAACATATCAGGTGCCTGCGCGCTCCTGAAGTGCCACACGGTTCAAGATATGGATACACCCTCTGGAGGTCTGTACCAGTCCCTCCTGACTGAAATCGCGCATAAGGCGACTGACGACCTCACGCGCCGTACCGAGGTACTGCGCCGTCTCCTCGTGTGTCAGACGGATTTCATCGCCCGCCGTACGCGCCGACTCCGTCAGAAGGAATTTCGCAAGCCGCCGCTCCGCCGAGGTGAACACCATCTGCTGAAATTTCCACAGCATTTCGGACAGGCGTACAACTGCATACTCATAGGCGCATGCACGCACTTCGACATTATTGCTGAGAATATCCCGTACGGTTTCTGTCTCCGAGACAAAAAGCTCCGTATTCTTTGTCGCTTCGATTGCAATATCGCAGGCGATGGAGGCGAGAACGGCCGTACTCGCAAGGAGGGCAACGTCGCCATCGCGCAGGAAATAGAGTGTGAGCTCGCGCCCCTCCTCAGAGAGGATATAGACGCGCAGCGTACCGGATATGACGTGCAGCGTTCCTGCGCCGTCAAGCGCACCGTGATAAACGGACGCACCTTTTTTATAGCAGGCGAAACGTGTTTCCGAGATCAGCTTATCCCGCTGCGCAGCAGTAAGCCCATTCCACAGATCAAATTGACGAATATAATCTCGAAAATGACAGCTTTCCGAAAGATGTGCCGGCATATCCGTCCCTCCCTTTACTCTCCCCCTACACCATTTCTATCCCTTGCGCAGATAGCGTATGACGGAAAGCCCCGCCTCGGCACCATCATAGACCGCCTTTGCAATCTGCAGGAGTCCGCCCGTACAGTCCCCCGCCGCATAGACACCGGGCACATTGGTCTCCATGTTTTTTCCCACAGCAATTTTCCCGTCGCTGAGCACAACACCGAGTTTGCGCGCCAGCTCCATGCTCCCCGCTGTGCCGATTGCCATGAAGATTCCGTCCACATCCATGACCGTTTCGTCATCAAATACGATGCGCTGCACGCGGCGTTCCCCCTCGATGCGCACAATCCTCTGCGTATGCACGGCAATACCATCCGGCACTGCGAGGGCAAGTTCCTCCCCGTTGGTCAAGAGGGAGAGCTGCGCAGCATGGGGGCGCAGGATCTCTGCCTCATGGAGCGCATAGTCGCCCGCCCCGATTACAGCCACGCGTTTGCCGCGATAAAAGAAGGCGTCGCAGATCGCGCAATAGCTAACGCCGCGCCCCTCGAACGCTCTGAGCCCCTTGATGGGGAGTGTCTTCCGCGGTGCGCCTGCCGCAAGGATAACGGCATCCGCCTCGTACGCAGTGCGAACCGCCTCAAGACAAAATCCCTTCCCCACGACCGCAGGCAGAACCGCGAGTACCTCATCCGTCTCAAAGCGGACACCGAGGCGCTTTGCTCCCGCAATTCCACGCTGCTCAAGCTCTGCGCCGGAGATCGGCTCAGCAAAGCCGTAGTAGTTCTCGACCCACTCCGCAGCAGCGAGCCCGCCCGCCCCTTTCGTGATAACGGTCACATCCGCACCGCCGCGCCGCGCATAGAGCGCGGCGGAGACGCCCGCAGGACCCGAGCCGATGATGATAACGTGCATGACTTACTCCTATGAAAAAAGAGACGCCCCTAAGGGAAGCACTGATAAATTCAGCCGCGCCATCTTAGCGCATCTTTTTTGCCCGCTTTCCGCCCGCAAATCCTCCACATAGCTTTGATAGCGTTGGGTTTGCTGCCTCAATCGGACGAAAAATCTACGCCAATCTGCAGGTCTATTTTATCAGCGATTCCCTCGACGTCTCTTTCTCTGTCTGCGGGGAACTTGCTTAGTGATGGTTAAAGAGCAGGCTCACCGAACGATGGCTTTGGATGCGCACAATGACATCCGCAAGGGACTGTGCGAGAGACAGTACGACAAGTTTATCGGACTGCTTCTCCGGCGGAACCGGAATGGAGTCGGTAATGACGAGCTGATCGATGACCGACGCATTGAGTCGTTCAACGGCGGGATCGCTGAGGATCGCATGCGAGCACGCAGCGAGCACACGCTTTGCGCCCCGCTCCTTGAGAGCCTTCGCCCCCTCACAGAGAGAACCTGCCGTGTCGACGATGTCGTCGATGAGCAGCGCTGTCTTTCCCTCGACCTCCCCGATGAGGTTCATGACCTCTGCGCAGCCGGGGCACGGACGACGCTTCTCAATAATCGCAATCGGCGCGTGCAGGAAGTCCGCCATGATACGCGCACGTGTGACGCCGCCGAGATCGGGCGAGACCACGACGAGATCCTCAATCGCCTGCTCGCGGAAGTAGCCGGCGAGTACGGGTGCGGCAGCGAGGTGATCCACGGGGATATCGAAGAACCCCTGAATCTGCCCCGCGTGGAGGTCGACCGTGACCACGCGGGTCACGCCCGCAGTCGTCATGAGATTGGCAACGAGCTTTGCCGAAATCGGCTCGCGACCACGCGTCTTACGATCCTGACGCGCATAGGCATAGTAGGGAACAACCGCCGTAATGCTGTGCGCAGACGCACGTTTGCACGCATCCGTGAGGATCAGCAGCTCCATGAGGTTGTCGTTGACGGGAAAGCTCGTCGACTGGATGATGAAGATGTCCTTGCCGCGAATGCTCTCCTCGATCATCACCTGAACTTCGCCATTGTTGAACTGCCCGACAAAAGCCTCGCAGAGCGGTATGCCGATACGTTCCGCAATATCCTTTGCCAACTGTGGATTGGCATTCCCCGTCAGGATGCATACGTTGTCGGTCGGAAAACTCATCTCTATGTTCCTCCTAAAAACCAGATGCGTTACTATAAATAGAATACACAAAAGCTATTTACAGTATAACACGCTCAGTTTATTTTTGGAAGAGCGTCCCCCGTCTTTTTCGCCGTGTTCAGAGCCCTGCACGAAGATCATGCACGAGTCTCATTTTCGTTTGTCGGCCCAGCCCTCGATCTCCTTCTGCCGCGCACGCGCTACAGAGAGCATACCCGCCGGAATGTCGCGCGTGATGGTCGAGCCGGCGGCGACATAGGAGCCCTCACCGACCGTGACGGGCGCGACAAGGTTCGAGTTACAGCCGACAAAGGCATTGTCCGCGATATGTGTGCGGAACTTCTGCTTTCCGTCGTAGTTGACCGTGATCGTACCGCACCCCATGTTGACGTGCGCGCCCATATCGCAGTCACCGATGTAGGAGAGATGGGGCAGCTTCGAGCCCTCGCCAATGCTCGAGTTCTTGACCTCGACGAAATTGCCGATCTTCACCCCCTTGCTGATGTGGCTGTCGGGGCGGATGTGATTGAACTGTCCGAGATCCGTCCCGCTCTCGACCTCGGCATCGTGTGCGTAGACGTAGTGCGCCTTGACATTGTCCCCAACGACCATATTCTGAAAGCGCACATTTGGGCCAATCACGCAGTTCTCGCCGATGACCGTGAGTCCCTCGAGGAAGGTGAACGGATAAATGACCGTGTCCATACCGACACGCACCTCGGCGTCGATGAAGGTCGTATGCGGGTCAATGATCGTCACGCCGTCCGCCATCAGTTCCTCAACCTTGCGACGGCGCAGGATGCGCTCCGCGACGGCAAGCTGGCTGCGCGAGTTGATGCCAAGCGTGCTCTCGTAGTTGTCCGCAACGACCGCCCAGATCTTCTCGCCCGCATCGCGCAGGATGCTGAGCACATCGGGGAGATAGTACTCGCCCTGTGCGTTGTCATTCGTCACCTTTGAAAGTGCTGCAAAAAGCGCCTGTGCGTCAAAACAGTAAATCCCCGCATTGACCTCGTGAATCTCGCGCTCCTCCGGCGTTGCATCCTTGTGCTCGACAATCTTCAGCACCTCGCCATTTTCACGGCGGACGATGCGCCCATAGCCCTTCGCATTCGGCATGATCGCCGTGAGCACGGTTGCCTTTGCCCCTGCGTGCACATGCTCTTCATGGAAGCGCGCGAGGAGCTCCGCCGTCAGAAGCGGCGTATCCCCACAGAGCACCATGATCGTCCCGTGTTCATTTGCGAGCAGGTCCTTCGTCTGCAGGACGGCATGTCCCGTCCCGAGCTGCTCACGCTGCTCCACATACTCCACGCTGTCCCCGATCGCTTCGCGCACGACATCGCCGCCAAACCCCGTGACGACGATATTGCGCCGCGCCCCCGCTGCATCCGCTGCGTCAATGACGTGCTGCAGCATGGATTTCCCCGCCGCACGGTGTAGGACTTTCGGCAGCTTCGACTTCATCCGCGTGCCCTTACCTGCTGCCAAGATGACCGTAACAAAATCCAACATTATGCTCCTCCCGTTCTCCGGAAGTGCCTACTTGGCATCTTCCTCGCTCTTTTTGTGCTTTCGCTTGATGATGGTCGTTCCTGTCTTTTTCTCCTGCTCTTCGATGGCATAGAGCAGCGTCTGTTCCGAGTTCTCCATATGCTTTGCGCCCACCCTACGCGCATAGCGCGCATCGCCTGAACCAATCGCATCCACGATTGCGCGGTGCTCTTCGAGCGTCGCCTTGAGACGTCCCGGATAGGACATCGAGATCGTGCGGAAGCGCGTGAGCTGTTCGCGCAGATTGCCGATGACCCCCAGCAGACGCTCGTTGCGCGCCGCCTGATAGAGGAGCTCGTGGAACTCAATATCCGTCCGCACAATGCGCTCCATATCGTGCTCCTCGATGGCGCGCCCGATGGTGACGAGGAGACGTTCGAGGCGCTCCTGCTCCTCATCCGTGATCCGCTCCGCTGCGAGCTCGCAGGCAAGTGCCTCGAGTGCTGCGCGGATCTCAAAGATCTCGTTGATGTCGCGGATGGATACACTTGCCACATAGGCTCCGCGCCGCGGCACGGTAACGACATAGCCCTCCTGTTCGAGCTTGCGGATTGCCTCGCGCACGGGTGTGCGGCTGACGAGGAGCTCATCCGCGAGGTCATTTTCCTTCAGCCATTCGCCCGGCTTCAGGATGCCGCCGCGAATGGCATCGCGCAATACCTCGCAGACAATCTCGCGAAGCGGCTGATAGCTGTTTACAACGACCGGTGATAGTTTTCCTTGCATATTATCCCTCCGGTTCTCTATTCCCCGTACCTGCCTGCTGTCTGTGTCAAATGCACCACAGCGTCCGTTTCGCTGCGGAAGTCCTCCGCCGCCGCGCGCGCCGCCTGCTCCTCCGCGAAGAGGCCGAACACCGTCGGACCGCTGCCCGACATCATTGCGCAGAGCGCACCGTGTGCCAGCATACGCGTGCGATAGTCGCCGATCACGGAATGTGCCGCCTCCGTCACGGGCTCCAGCACATTGCAGATCAGCTCTGCGCAGCGTACGCGGTCGCCGCATGCGAGCGCCTCCAGAAACGCCGCATTATCTGGGTGGAATTCGGGCGGATGCGCGTCATAGCCGCGGTATGCCCACGGCGTTGAAACAGCAACGGGCGGCTTTGCAAGCACGACATGAGTGGCAGGGAAATCCGCGAGACGCTGCATGATCTCACCGCGCCCCGTCGCAAGGACAGTACCGCCCACGATGGAAAAGGGAATGTCGGAGCCAAGTTTGGCGCCAAGTCTGCAAAGCTCCTCATCCGAGCGGCCGAGCCCATAGAGTTCGTTCATCCCGCGCAGTGTCGCCGCCGCATCGGCGCTGCCGCCTGCAAGCCCCGCCGCAACGGGAATGCGTTTCACAATGTCGATGTGGACACCGCCGCGCACGCCGTACTCGTTCATGATAAGTGCCGCCGCACGGTGAGCGAGGTTGCGCTCATCCGCCTCAAGCCCGGGCAGATCGACGCGCAGCGTAATTCCCTCCTCCTGCTGCGTGAGCGTAAGCGTGTCTGCGAGGGCGAGGGACTGCATCACGGTCGCAATCTCGTGATACCCATCCTCCCTGAGTCCCAGAATGTCGAGCGTCAGATTGATCTTCGCCCGCCCGAGAATCGTCACCATAGGAAGTCATTCCTCCATTGCTCCAAGGAAAAAAGATTCGTGCCGCTTCGCATTTCATCCGTCTTCCTTATGTTTTCAGATTAACAGGATTTCCAATTATATTCAATGGTTTTTTCTATTATTTCTCAAAAAATCACGATAGGGTCGATATCAATCGCAATATCATCGCGCAGATGAATATCATGTGCGCGCAAATATTCCTGCACATCCGCGAGCGCAGCCGTCTTGATGAGGACGACAAAGCGGTATCTTCCACGCTCTCGCTCGATCAGTGCGAGGGATGGCCCGATCGCCATACAGCCCTGCTCCGCTGCAAACGCCGATCGAAAGGCCGTCACAAAGGCATTCGCCTCCCCCCATGCGCGTTCACGGCTCACATTGTGGAAGAGGAGCTTCACGAGACGGCTGAACGGCGGATAGAAGAGTTCGCGGCGCAGTTCGATCTCGCGGGCGTAGAGCGCCCCGTAGTCCTGCCGCAGCGCTGCGCGTACGGCATAGTGCTCAGGGTTGTACGTCTGCACGATAACCTCACCGCGCGCACCGTGCCGCCCCGCGCGTCCTGCCGTCTGCGTGATGAGCATGAAGCAGCGCTCCGCCGCGCGGAAATCCGGCAGATTCAGGCTCGCATCGGCACTGATGATGCCGACGGACTGCACACCGGGCAAATCATGTCCCTTTGCGACCATCTGTGTGCCGAGGAGGATGTCAAAGTCGCGCCGACGGAACCGCGATAGGATCTCCGTGTGCGCGTGCTTGCGCCCCGTCGTATCGCGATCCATACGCACAAGGCGCGCCGTCGGGAGCAGCTGTCCCAGCTCCTCCTCGAGCTTTTCCGTCCCCGAGCCGAAGTATTTGATGTAGCGGCTGCCACATTTCGGACAGGTCTCGGGCACGGCGGCGCGCAGGTCGCAATGATGGCAGACGAGTGCGCCGTTTGCATGGTAGACAAGCGGCAGCCCGCAGTCTTTACAGGTGATGACCGCCCCGCAGGAGCGGCACATGATGAAGGTCGAGTAACCGCGCCGATTCAGCATGATGATCGCCTGCTCATGGCGCGCGAGCGTCTCCGTCAAGAGTTCACGCAAGGCGAGCGAAATGATCGTACGCCGCCCGCGCCGCAGCTCCTCCCGCATATCGACCGCGCGCACCTGCGGCAGCGGCTGGCTGCCGATGCGCTCCGGCATCGTGAGAAGGGTCAGCACCCCCGCCTGCGCACGCGCATAGGACTCAAGAGACGGCGTTGCACTGCCGAGCACGAGAATCGCCCCATGCCGCCGTGCAAGGATCTCTGCAACCACACGCGCGTGATAGCGCGGTGACTCATCCTGCTTGTAGGACATATCCTGTTCCTCATCGAGGATGATTGCGCCGACGTCATTGGCGGGCGTGAAGAGCGCCGAGCGTGCGCCGATGATGATGCCCGCATCACCGCGCCGCACACGGAAGATCGCATCGTTGCGCTCCGCGAGCGAGAGCTGACTGTGCAGGACGACAATATCATCTGCAAAGACCTCCTGAAACGCCGTGATGAGCTGCCCCGTGAGCGCAATCTCGGGCACGAGCACGACGACCTGCCGACCGCGTGCGCGTACGGTACGTGTCGTCTCGATGTAGACACGCGTCTTGCCGCTGCCCGTTACGCCGTGGAGCAGGAAGCCCCGATAGCTGCCGCCATCGATGCCTTCTTGCAGCGCCGTGACAGCTGCGCGCTGCGCCTCCGTCAGCTCGTCTATCTGCGCAGCGCCCCTCCCTGTTCCGTAGGGATTGCGCAGCCTGCGCCGCAGATGCTCCGTGAGGAGACCTGCCACAACAAGATGTTTGATTGCAGCGGACGAGACGCCCTTCTCATCAAGTTCCGCACGCGTATATTCTTCCCGCCCCCGAAAGAGCAGAAGTGCCCTTGCCTGTGCAGGCTTTCGGGTAAGACCAGCAAGCTCCTCGTCCGTGATTGCAGCAGCTGTATAGTACTTTTCATAGAGCGCCTTGTCACGCTTATCCGCATGATACTCCCTGCATACGAGATGATAGCGCAGCAGCTTTTCTATGCACTCATCCACCGCCGTCTCCGGCAGCGCCCGCCGCAGCTCCGCCATACGCCGCATACCGTTCTCAGAGAGATAGCGATAGACGGCGTTCGCGTTGCAATCGGCGAGTAGTGGATGCGCCTCGTCCGCATCCTCCGCTGCACGATAGACGGGGAAGATGCGCAGACCGCTCTTGCCCGGCATGAAGAGACGCATGATCTCCGCTGCTGAGCAGAGGTAGAACGCGGCGAGTTCCTGCGCTGCAGCGAGGAGCTGCGGCGAGAACCACGCCTCCTCATCCACCGCCTCGATGATTTCCTTCAGCGCATGCCCCCCGTCGCGTGTGGGATCATGCGGACGCACACAGGTGACGAACCCCTCCCTGCGTACATTGCCGAACGGAACGAAGACGCGCCAGCCCACAGCAACCTGCGCGAGCGACTCCGGCAAAACATAGGTGAACTCCTGCGCAATGCTCTTGACCGGAATGTTGATATACACATCAGCCACGGTCATATGTTCACCTTCTCACCAAAAAAGCCGTTACACGAAACATCCGTGTAACAGCTCCTTTCCTTTGTCCCATTGTTATGGCGCGATCACCGCCTGATTCTCGAGGACTGCCTTACACGCCTGGCATGCGGGGCAGATGCAGGTTGTTTCGCCCTGCTCCTTTGCCTTCTTTGCCGCAATCGTAAGATCGTTCGCCTTCTTCTCTCCAAAGACGGCGACGCCCTCGGGCGAATCCACGAAGCTGATGAGCTGGTCGATCGTCAGCATATCGCTCTTGATCTCCTCGAGCAGAACGTGAAACGAGGATTTTTCTGCTGCCGTATCCACCGCACTGAGAAAGGCATTTGCCTTTTCCTTCAAGCCCTCGTAAGTCATCGGCGCCGCGACAATCTTGCGCACCTCGCCGAGCACACCGCTCCGATCCAATGCCATACAACAAACCTCCCCTATTTTCTATCATGAAATAATCTATTGGATATTATAGGGCAACAGGCTCCGTTTGACAACTGAAAAAAGATTTGTTTTGTGAAAAGATGGAAGACTTTGTAAGATTCAGCGCACAATATATTTCGTTGCGGTCTCTTTGTCAATAGTTAATAAGAAAAAGTTGCACTTGACTTGACAATTCGCCAGACAAACTGTAGACAAATCACAGATTGCACGCGTCGGAATGTTGAAATACAAGGGGGCAGCATGCTTTTCTGTATTTCGTGAATAACACTGCCTTAATGAGGTGTAATCTTGTTTTTTAGCCCGGCGGCCATGTGAGCGAACGTCCGCCGAGGAGATGGAAATGAAGATGTCCGACCGTCTGTCCGCCGTCCGCGCCCGTGTTCGTGACAAGGCGGAATCCACCTGTATCAACGCCGAGCTCTCGCGCGATCTTTGGAACGACGACAGTCAGAATATGCGCTGCCAGTTCCCGATCCTCTTCCGTGAACTCCAGAACGCTCGCAATATGCTTCTTCGGAATGACAAGAACGTGCTCCGGCGCCTGCGGGTCAAGGTCACGAAACGCGAGCACTTGATCATCCTCATAGACCTTCGTCGATGGAATCTCCCCTTGTGCAATCTTGCAAAAGATACAGTCTGCCATTTGATTTCTTCCTTTCAATTATTTTTATAGAAATAATTCGATAAAAAGAAAACGATTCCTGCATTCCATCATCATTTCTCCTATCATACTCAAACTTCGCAGATAAATAACGTACTGTAAGCCTTGAAACATCTAGCTTTCGGGCAAATAAAATAGCATGAGCGACATCCATTTGGTATAATTTAAGTACCAACAAAAACATCCAATGGAGGGCTCATGCCATGAACAGTATAGCACAAACCAACCGCTCTGAAAATCAGCTGTCCGAGAAAATGCAATATTTCCTCCGACGTTACCACGTCAGCCGTATTCTGCGCTCTGCGAATGCCTACAAACATGGTGGCTTTCCTGTCCTCAGCCTCTTCCTCGTTGCCTTCTCTACGGTCTTTTCGCATCGCTCTTTCTTCATGCAGATTCACCTCCAACGCACTGCCTTCCCCTTTGCCAAGGATACCTTCTACCGCTTCATGAACTCCTGCCGCATCCATTGGCGCAGGTTCACCACACTGCTCGCAGCAACCATCATCCACTCTACCATTGCACCCTTGACGAGCGCGGATCGTGTCAACGTCCTCATCCTCGATGACTCCATCTACCACCGTGCCCGTTCCAAGAAGGTCGAACTCCTTGCGCGCCTTTACGACCATGCCAAAAAGGATTTCTCCTACGGCTTCCGTATGCTTACGCTCTGCTGGTCGGACGGCAGCACCCTCCTGCCCGTCAGCCATGTGCTCCTGTCGACCGAGAATCCAAAGAACCGTCTGAATGCCTCCTCCGAGAAAGTGGATGCACGCACGAGTGGCGGCAAGAGAAGAAAACTTGCACAGAGGAAGGCAACCGAGGTCATGCTCTGTCTCCTGCAGGAAGCGAAGGAGGTGGCGATTCCTGCGCGTCATGTCCTCTTCGACACATGGTTCTGCGCTCCGACCTCGCTCTTGTCCGTCCATGAGCTTGGCTATGAGGTCGTCGCGATGGCGAAGAAAACGGAGAAAATTCACTATCTCCATGAAGGTGTTATGCAGGATGTAAAGGCAATCTACAGGAAACACCGAAAACGGCGTGGTCGCTCGAAGTATCTGTTGTCCGTAGAAGCCGCTGTCCGTAAGGGAGCCGAATCCCTACCGGTACGTCTCGTTTTCGTACGCAACCGTAACAACCGCAAAGACTGGCTGGTCTTGGTAACGACGGATATGAGCCTTACGGAGGAGGAAGTGATCCGCATCTACGGGAAGCGTTGGGGGATCGAGGTGTTCTTCAAGGTGTGCAAGAGTTATCTGCGTCTGGAGAAGGATTGCCGTGCACTCTCATACGATGCGATGACCGCGCATGTATCCATTGTGTTTT
>ERZ772960.1334-NODE-1334-length-19897-cov-6.094597_pt1 | contig 19897 bp, 21 predicted proteins | sample MGYA00580678_ERZ772960 | MGnify/ENA primary metagenome ERZ772960 (study PRJEB29015, sample SAMEA2737930) | human oral metagenome | biome: human oral; feature: human-associated habitat; material: dental | place: China | collected 2059 ... | reverse complement strand
CTCGAGATAAAAAGCGACGGCGATATTTCAGACGGCGCTTTTTATCGTACCTCCAAATGTTTTTGTAATTCACGGAAGCCGCCTCGTGCGGCCATTTCCGAGCGGGCTGCGATCCTTTCGATTTCGCAGCTCTCACCTATTTTTATAGCAATTTTTATGCCAACTATCTAAAAAAGGTAAAAGCAGTAAAAAACGCCGATATTATCCTGTAGGGGATGATATTGCTCGATAAAACGGCGTTTTTGTCGGAATTTTCTGTTAAAACGAGGGATTTCTTTTTTCTGCAGGGGGTAAACGGTGCCGAATTTTTTACACATAAAGAAAAAGCCTGTCAAAAATATACATATCGGATCGTTTTAATACGATCCGGTGTGTCAAAAATATACACATTGATGTGCCTGTTGGGGACGATTGTGCGTATTCTTAATTGGCAAGTTCCGTTTCCACTGCTGCGCGATACGGCCTACGCCGCCGTGGAGCCGTGCCGAAGGCAGCGACCGGAGCGGAGCGAGGACGCCGCGCGTGAGCAAGCGGCGGAAGGGCGGACGGCAAAAAGGTTTCGTCCCGATTAAAAAAAGAGGCGAAGCGGTACAATAAAGCCTTGCCGCGGGAAAACCTGAAATATGGGAAAGCATCGCCGGGCGTTTTCAGACTTTTTGACAAAGACCGCCGATTACGTGTATAATGGTTTGAAATTTAATTGATAAAAAGCGATTACAACGATTCGGTAATTACGGGGGCTGTATGAAAAAGATGTTCGCTGCACTGATTGCGGCTGTCATGTGCGTTTCTGTGTTTGCATTCGATGTCACGGAGTATGTTCCGCTCAAAGGCGCGGTAAAAAAGTATACGCGTACCGATTACGGCATTACGGCGAAATTCGGCGAATATTTCCGTACGCCCGAAATGAAAATCATTCACGTATTCGACAGAGCGGGGCGCGAAATCGAATCGTCTGAGATGACGGGACGCGGAACGCTCGTCAATAAAATCAAAAATACCTACGACGCGTCGGGAAAACTTACCGCGCAGGAAGGATACAACGCGGACAATGCGCTCATTTGGAAAAGTGCCGTTACGTATGGTGCGGCGGGAAATAAAGCCGACGAATCCGAATACGGAAAAGACGGCGGTTTAAAAAATAAAACGATCTACACATATACCGGCAGTCTCCTCACCGACGAATCGTACTACGGCGCGGGCGGCGAGCTTGTTTGGAAAATCATATATGCGTACGACGATGCGGGCAGGCTTTCGGTCGAATGCCGTTATTATGCGGACGGTTCGCTCGACGAAGAGATCGACTACGCGTATACGGACGGCGGCAAAATCGACGCGATTACGTTTATCGACGGGACGGGCGCGGTACAAAAGCGCAGTTACTTCCGCTACGGCAGTGACGGCGTGCTCAACGAAATCACGACGAGCGACGCCGAAGGAAAAACGATCGCCCGTGAAATTTACAAATACGACACCGCCGGCAATATCGCACGGATTTCATCGTACGCGGTCGCAAAAAAATTCGGCACGACGGTTACCGAACTCGTCGGTATGTCGGAACTGTCGTACGAGTATTGACGATAAAGCGCCGCATCCGCTTAATAATATGTAGACGGAGGGTATATGAAAACAACGATTGTACTGGAAGACGTAAAACTTAAAAAGGCTTTTGCCCTCACAAAAATTAAAACAAAAACCGAATTAATCGATGTTGCTTTAGATAATCTTATAAAGAGATATCAAATACAAAATATAAAGAAATATTTCGGAAAAAGCGATTTAAAAATCGATCTTGATTCAATGAGGAAAAGAGAACAATGATTCTCGTAGATACCTCGGTATGGATTAATTATTTTAAAGGTCGTGAAGAAGTAAAACGGCTCGATACGTTTATAGAAACCAATTCTATTGTCGTAAACGATTTAATTTTAGCAGAATTGTTGCCGTTTATAAATCAAAAGAAGGAATATGAATTACGAAATCTACTTTTAAATATTGAAAAAGTCGTCTTACATATAAATTGGAACGAAATTATTAAAATGCAGACGGAAAACTTGAAGAACGGTATCAATAAGGTCGGTGTACCGGATTTGGTTATAGCACAAAATGTAATACAACATAACCTATATCTGTATTCAATGGATAAACATTTTAAATTCATGAGCAAATTATTTCCGATCAAACTGATAGAATTTTAATCTCGTATGTATATTTGAAAACGGTATGACGGCTACACGACGATCAGCCGCACATTGTTTTCGGCGAGCTGTTCGGCGTATTCTCGGGGAATTCCCGAATCGGTGATGACCGTCGTAAAATCGCTTATCTTTGCGAACGAACACGTGCTCACCAAACCGAATTTCGACGAATCGATAAGAAGCACTTTTTCTTTGCTCGATTTGATGATCGCGTGCTTGAGCGGCGCGTCTTCGACGTATGCGCATGTCGGCCCCATTTCAAGTTCGTAGCCCGTCGCTCCGATAAAGGCGACGTTCGCGCGGTAGCGCTGTATCGCTTTGATCGATTCTTGATCGTAAAAGACTTTCGGTTTATGCGAAAAAACGCCGCCCGGGGTAATGACGGTGCTGTTCGGCAATTTCGTCAAAATGCTGAGTGCGTTGAAGCTCGACGATATCGCGGTACATGAAAAATCGTTCGGCAGCTGTTCCGCCAAAAGCTGTACGGTCGATCCCGAATCGAAAAAGACGACGTCGTTTTGACGGATAAGCGTGGCGGCTTTTTGCGCGATAAGCAGTTTGAGCGCTTTGTTTTTTTGCTGTTCTTCATCTGCGATGTATGCCGTGTCGTTTTGTTCCGCACCGGAAACAGGTACGACACCGCCGTACACTTGCGAGATGAGATTGTTTTCGCCGAGCAGCTGCATATCTCTGCGGATCGTCATTTCCGATACGTGTAAAAATTGCGAGAGTTGCTTAATCGTTAAAAATTGTGAATTTTTTATTAATTTTGCTTCTTGTATTTGCCGTTCGTTCAATAGTTTCATAACTTGCCGGGTTGCTGTTACGGAAATACGGCTTCCGGCTCGTGTCTGCGAAGCGGCCGCTGTATCAGTTCATAGGTTATGCCGTATACCTCTTCCGTATCAAGATACGCGAAATGGCCGTCGCCGTCAAGCCCGAAACCGCCTCCTTCCATGACGACGGAAAAGCCTGCGTTTCGTGCGGCTGCGAGTTCTTTTTGTATGTCGGCGACATAGATTCCCAAATGCTGAACGCCGTATCCGTGCTTTTCGATAAAATCGGTATAAATCGTTTTCCCTTCAAGATTTTGTATCAGCTCGATTCTCGTTTTACCGAAATAGCTGAGCGCGATCCTCGCTTTATAGCGAATCGGTTTTCCCCGGTAATTCATAAACGAAAGCAGCGGTGCGCCGTACGTGTAGACTTTCCAATCGCCGATCCCGAATTTTTCGTAATACGCTTTTACCGCCGCATCGACATCCGGTACGACGTAACCGATTTGTCCGATCGACAGATCCAAAAACGACGCTTTCATAATGCCTCCATTGTGATTTTGCGAAACGACAGCCGCTATTCGACATTCGTATGCCGCTTGATGATTTGTTCGACCGGAATATCGCCGCTCATCTTTTCGATTATCGCCTCTCCGATGATAAAGACGACCTGCTCGAACAGCGTCCGCATCAGCTGCCGGCTGCAGCCGCCCGTTCCGTCAAGCGTATATGCGGCCGGAATGCGCAAAACGGTGTCTGCGACATTTTGCGGGATCGGATTCGGAGAGGCGGTGAATAAAAAGATATCGACGCCGACTTTTTTTAATCGCTCCAGCACGGCAATGATGGAAGGCGTTTCCCCTGAACCGGATGCCGCAACGATGAGATCGCCTTTTTCTGCCGGCGGACAGGGGATATTTCCTGCGACAAAAGCATTGTACCCCAAGTGGTTCAAACGCATGCAAAACGCTTCCAGCATGATTTTCGACCGCCCCGCGCCTATGACGAACACGTTTTTTGCCGATCGTATCTTTTGAATGAGAATTTCCACTTGTATGATGTCGATTTGTGCAAACATATCGGATATTTCGCCTATAATCGACATACCGCATTGTTGTATCGTCATTACGAAAGCCCTTTATATGTGATAAAATAATAACATAATTATCACATATAATGATAGTTATGTCAATAAAAATATATTTTTGGTAATATTTAAACTTTTTTCTTGACAGATTATCGTTTTCGTGTTTGAATATTAACATAATGGTATAATCCAGGAGGACTACTATGAAAAAACTTCGTATAGCGGGCGTCGTGCTTGCGCTTATTGCGTTCGGTACGGCGACATTGACGGCTACCGGAACTGCGGATTCCGCCAAGAGCGGGAAAAGGGTGTTCGGTTTAACATATTGGGCTGCGAGCGATTTCTTTGAGACGATCGCGAATACCGTAAAAGCCGCGGCGGAAGCGAACGGTGATGAAGTTATCATTATCGAAGCACAGCAGGACAACTTGAAACAGCTTAACATCATAGAAGACTTTATTACTCGCGGCGTTGATGCGGTGTTTTTAAATCCCGTTGATCGCGATGCCATCAAACCGGCGCTTGTCAATTTGCGAAAAGCGGGTATTCCGGTTATCAACTTCGATACTTCCGTTGCCGATTTATCCTATGTCAATTCTTATATCGCATCGGATAACGTAGGAGCCGGCGTTCTTTGTGCACAGGCTATCAACAAGCAGTTTCCCGCCGGCGGAGAAATAGCGATTCTCGATTATCCTGCAAACAGCGCTTGCCTTGATCGTACCCAAGGTTTTATGAAAACGATCAATAAAAACTTTAAAGTCGTCGATCAATTCGACGCACAGGGCAAACCCGATCCGGGTCTTGAAAAAGCGACTGATATTCTTACTGCGCATCCGAATTTAAAAGCGATTTTTTGTGTAAACGATCAGTGCGGCATGGGTGCTTTCGGTGCTATTCGAGCAGCTAATTCCAAAGTAGTCGTTGTCGGTGTCGACGGTGCGCCGGAATCGAAACAGGTTATCGTACAGGGGACGCAGTTTATCGGTACGGCGGCGCAGTCGCCGATCGCGATCGGAAAAAAATCCATAGAAGTTGCATATAATATTCTCGCAGGGAAACCATACGAAAAAGAATTTTATGTTCCGACTTTTTGGATCGATAAAAACAATGCCGGAAAATATTTGAATTCTTGGCAATAAGCGATTGATAATCGGCGGATTTTGTAAAAAGATTCGCCGATTTTTTCAAAATTATAGAAATACGGGCATGGCAATACACGATACGGAAAATCGGCAAATAAAAGGAAAGCTTGTCCTGGAGATGAAAAATATCTGCAAATCATTTCCGGGAGTTAAAGCGCTTGATAATATAAATTTTGATGTACGTTCCGGAGAAGTTCACGCACTGCTCGGAGAAAACGGTGCCGGAAAATCTACGCTCATAAAAATACTCGGCGGCATTTATCCTGCCGACAGCGGTTCGATTTTTATCGAGGGCAAAGAAGTGCATATCGCCGATGCGCATTCCGCTTTTTTGCACGGCGTAAGCATCATCCATCAAGAACTGATGATTTTGCCGGAATTGACGATAGCCGAAAATATTTTTCTCGGCAAGCAGATAATGAAAAATCGTTTCTTTATCGATTCGCGTACGATGAATAAAGAGACGGAAAAGATGCTCGGTGATTTTGACTTGCATTTTTCGCCGACAATGAAAGCAAAAAAATTAAGTATCGCAAACCAACAGATGATAGAGATTATCCGTGCTATTTCCTTCGGAGCCCGCATAATAGTCATGGATGAACCGACTTCCTCCATTTCGGAAAAAGAAGTTGCTGTTTTGTTTGAAACGATTCGAACACTGGTGTCGAAAAATATCGCGATCATCTATATTTCGCATCGAATGAACGAACTCAGCAAAATAACGGATAGAATCACCGTTTTACGCGACGGACAGTATATCGGTACGGTAAATACGAAAGACACTACAAACACCGAACTTATTTCGATGATGGTCGGACGAAAGTTGACAAATTATTATACGAAAGATGCGTCTCATGCCGGAGATGTTATTTTAAAGGTTTCGCATTTGAACGACGGAGAGCTGGTACGCGACGTAACATTTGATCTGCGCAGAGGCGAAGTACTCGGTTTTGCCGGTTTAATCGGTGCAGGCCGGTCGGAAACGATGAAGTGTCTTTTCGGCTTGACGGAAAAACAGTCGGGAGAAATCGAACTCGAAGGAAAACCGCTTTGTATTCGTAACGTTAAAGATGCCGTAAAATTCGGATTCGGACTTGTTCCCGAAAACAGGAAAACGGAAGGTATCTTTCCCGTAAAAGATATTCTGTTTAATACGACGATAGAAGTGCTCGATTCTTTTATTCACGGAATTTTTGTCGACGCCGAAAAAGAAACGGAAACGGCGGAAAAATACAGTACAAAGATGAAAGTAAAAGCGACTTCGCTTAAACAAGCTGTAAATAAATTAAGCGGCGGTAATCAGCAAAAAGTGGTTATTGCTCGATGGCTTGCCGTAAATCCGAAAATATTAATTTTGGACGAACCGACACGCGGAATCGATGTCAACGCAAAAGCGGAGATCTATTTTATAATCAACGAGCTTGTCAAAAACGGTATGTCTATTATATTGATTTCTTCCGAACTTCCCGAACTTATCAATATGAGCGATAGGATCGTCGTGATGAGCAACGGTTTTGTTACGGGTATTCTGGATACGGATTTTACGCAAGAAAAGATAATGAAGCTGGCTGTGCAGGATATGTAAAACAACGTAGGGGTTATAGTATGAGTGATGGCAAAGTGTCGAATTTACAACGCATACCGGGCTATGCGAATATTAAAGAGCAATTCGGTATTATAATCGGATTATTGCTTTTATGCGTATTACTGAGCGTGCTTTCGAGCGTTTTTTTAACATCGAGAAATTTTTTCAATGTCCTCTTACAGCTTGCGAATAATATGTTTTTATCATGCGGTATGCTGCTTGTTATCTTAACGGGAGGTATCGATCTTTCCGTAGGTTCTACCATTGCGGTTACCGGTTGTTTTGTCGCCGGTTTTATCACAAATTACAATATGCCGGCTGCAGTTGCCGTTTTGCTGGCGCTGCTTATCGGAGTTTTGATCGGTATTATAAATGCGAGCTTGATTTCTTTTACCGGAATACCGGCATTTATTATCACGCTTGCAACGATGAACATCGGGCGCGGCGTTGCGCGGCTGTATACAAGTTCAAAAACGATAACCGTCGATAATGATTTTTTTGCATTTATCGGAACAGGCTATCTTTTTAATATCGTACCCATCCAAGTGGTTTATATAATTCTCGTTTGCGCGGTTACGGGAATTTTATTAAATAAAACGAAATTCGGACGAAGCCTTTATGCTACCGGAGGTAATCCTGTTGCGGCGTCTTTCAGCGGTATCAATACAAAACGGGTAATTTTTACCGTTTACGTATTCAGCTCGCTTATGGCGGCGATTGCAGGCATTTGCCTGGCTTCACGGATGTACAGCGGCACATCAACGTCGGGACAGAGCGCTGAAATGGACGCGATTGCAGCTGTTGTTCTCGGCGGTACGAGTATGACCGGCGGTATCGGTAATTTATTCGGTGTTATCATCGGCGTTTTGCTTATTGCGATTTTGAGTAACGGATTAAATTTGCTCGGCATCGATTCTTCGTGGCAGCTCGTCGTAAAAGGTATCGTTATTATTATCGCCGTGCTGCTTGACTTTTTTAAGAAAAAACGTGAAATCTGATCTGGCGGGCACCGCTAAAAAATCGTCAGGGTTTTCAAAGATGCTGTCACAGCAATAGCGGAGATCGTATGTATTTTTTGGGAATAGACTGCGGTACGCAAGGCACAAAAGCCGTCATCTTCGATTCCGAAAAAGGAACGGTTTTATCAAAGGGCTATGCAAAACACGATATCATTGCGGATGATCGCGGGGTACGTGAACAAAATGCACTTTGGTGGATAGACGCGCTTAAGGTCGCCGTTCGCAAAGCGCTTGCACAAGGCAATATCGACGGAAAAAAAATTGCCGCCTGTGCCGTATCGGGACAACAGCACGGACTTGTTTTGCTGAATAAAAACGGAGACGTGATCCGTAACGTAAAATTATGGAACGATACGTCGACTGCATCGTTTAATGATAAGATCATCGATGAAATCGGTTCTGCCGATGCGGTACGAGCCGAAATAGGTACGTCATTTCCTGTCGGGTTCACGGCAAGTAAGATACGATATGTATGCGAGCAAGAGCCTGATATATGGGGACAGACAGCGCACGTTTTACTCCCGCACGATTATATTAATTATTACTTGACCGGAAAATACGCTACCGAAAGCAGCGAAGCGAGCGGTACCGGTTACTACGATGTCGTACATAAATGTTATTCTGAAAGAATGATGAACGCTGTCGATCCGACAGGTAAACTTGTTCGGTGTATACCGCCGGTTATTCCGTGGGATGTGCCTCTCGGTAAAATCACCGCCCGTGCGGCAAGCGATCTCGGGCTTTCGAAGGATACGATCGTCGCTGTCGGCGGCGGCGATAACACGATGGGTGCGGTCGGAACCTCAGCTGTCGTTCCCGGACATTGTACGATGAGTTTGGGAACAAGCGGAACGGTATGTCTCTTCTCTCCGACGGTTAAAACAGGAACCGATAATCTTATCCAAGTGTATGATGTATTAAACAGCTATCTTGCGACGGTATGTACGCTCAATGCAACATCCGCAGCAAATATCGTGCAGGATTTGTTTAACGTATCCGTAAAAGAATTTGACGAATATATCGATAAAGCGCATCCGGGCAGCGAAGGCGTTTTCGTGTTGCAATATTTCAACGGAGAGCGGATGCCGCCGCTTCCTCATGCGCGCGGGCATATCAAACATCTTACGATGCAAAATTGCAGGGCTGAAAATATTATCAGAGCGACGGCGGAATCCGTTATTTATACGTTGCGGTGGGGGTACGATAAATTGTTGAAAAGTTTTCCTGCTCCCGAAAAATTCATTATTACCGGCGGCGGCGGCAATTCTGCTCCGTGGCGACAGATCGTTGCGGATGTATTCGATATGCCGGTACACGTCATGAAAAGCGATGAAGGCGGCGCATTCGGGGCTGCCCTTCAAGCCTTGCAGTTAATCGATAAGACTAAAACGCTCTCAGCTTTTTGCGAACAATATATTGTGTTTGATGATGCAAAAAAAACATTTCCCCGAGCGGATTCCGTTGAAAAATATAAAGACTGTTTTGCGGAATTTAAAGAACTTGTTTCTTCCGAATATTCGATAGCAATGTAGACAAAGTTATATTTTGTACTATCCTAAAATCCGCGTTTCAAGTACAGTGATCTACGGAGGTATGCAATGGAACTCATGCTCGATACGGCGAACATCGATGAAATTACGGAAGGAATCGGCTGGCTGCCGATTTCGGGCATCACGACGAATCCGACGATCCTAAAACGCGAACGGCCTGCGGATTTTTTTGCACATTTGAAAAAAATCAAAGGCGTATGCAAAAACATCTGTCCGCTGCACGTGCAGGTTTCCAGCGGCCGTTGCGACGAAATGCTCGACGACGCCGAGCGGATTATCCGCGAACTCGGCAGCGACACTTTCGTTAAAATACCGGTTACGCAGGACGGACTAGCAGCGATAAAAGCGCTTTCCGCGACGGGTCGGCACGTCACCGCGACGGCGGTGTATTCGACGGTGCAGGGCGCGCTTGCGATGATGAGCGGCGCAAACTATATCGCGGTGTACTACAACCGGATTATGAACATCGGCGGTGATCCCGACCGCGTTATCCGCGAACTTTCCGGCTTGGCCGCGTCTTCGAACGGCGATTGTAAAATTCTCGGAGCAAGCTTTAAAAATACGGGACAACTTGTCGCCGCGTTCGTAAACGGAGCGGAAAGCTGTACGGCAAGCTGCGATATTTTAAAAGCCGGCGCGAACTTTGTTTCCGTCCGCGACGCCGTGGATGCGTTCAACAGAGATTGGAAATCGATGTACGGCGACAAGACGATCGCAAAATTGTAAATTTATTAATTATTAATTTATTGTCGTGCTTTGTTAGAGAAGCGGCGCAAACACTCTGAATATGCGGCCGATGATGCGGCGGTGAGCCGGTGTCTTTTTGTATGTCGCTTTCGTTATTTCGGAACTTTGCGCTTTCGTTTTTTGAAAGTCGGTTTCGATCTCCGCGACGACGGGATGCTTGTAGATAAACGCGGCGTCTTCAAACTGGTCGAAGAGGCTTCGGTAATCGAGATTAATCGAACCGACGACGGCCGTCGTATCGTCGGAGATGAACATTTTCGCGTGAATAAAGCCGGGCGTAAACTCGTATACGCGTACGCCGTTTTCGACGAGCGTATTGATAAACACGCGCCCCGTGCAAAACGTGACAAAGTGATCGATTGTACGCGGAACGATCAGCGTCACGTCCACTCCGCGCCGCGCGGCAAAGATAAGCGCGTTCATCATTTGGTTATCGATGATGACGTAGGGCGTCGTTATGTGCACGTATCTTTTTGCCTGCGTGACGATATAGTAATAGACGTTTTCCGCGATGTCCTGATTATTGTAAGCGTTGTCGCTGTACGGAATGACGATTCCCGGCACGTCGTATTTTTTATAGCGCAAGTCGAGATAGGTGTTGATATCCTCTTTCGTTTCGGTGACGATATCCCAGAGTTCCAAAAACATGCCGGTAAACGAGCGCACGGCCGGCCCCGACACGCCGATAACGGTATCTTTCCAGTAGCCGTATTTATGCGTTTCGTTGATATACTGATCGGTCAAATTGATGCCGCCGGTAAACGCCGTTTTTCCGTCGACGATGCAGATTTTTCGGTGATCGCGGTTGTTGAGATAGGCGGTGAATATCGGTATGACCGGTGTAAAGATCGCCGCCTGCAAACCGAACGAACGCAGATATTTTTGATAGCTTCGCGGAGAAAGCGGCGCACAGCCGAAGCCGTCGTACATGATGCGGATTTCGACGCCCTCTTTGCGCTTTTCAATGAGGGTATCGAGAATCGTTCCCCACATGACGCCGGGAAAAATCGCAAAATATTCCATAAAGATGAATTTTTTTGCAGCCTTCATCGCCCGTATCATTTCGGGAAAGGCGTCTTCGCCGCTCGGATAATACGCAATATCGCTGTGCAAATACGGCAAAAAAAATGCGGAATTTTTCAAATAAGTTACGATATCGCGTATTTCCGGATACGGAAGTTTTTCTTCTTTGTATGTTGAATTAATAATTTTTCGTGCGGCGTTTTTATCCGCGCGGGAAATCTGCTTTTGCATTTTGCTCGTCAGCGTTTGATAGTGTACTAAAATGTAAAAGCAGATTCCGCTTAGGGGAAAGATAAAGATCGGAAGCAGCCATGCGAGTTTGTATTCGTTTTTGCTTTCTCTGTTTATTAAAAAAACAAAAAATACGAGACTCGCACAGAGGCTGACGGCAAGGAAGTATTCTATGGACGAACCGAGCCATAGAAAAAAACCGACAAACAGCAAAAGCTGCAAAACGAGCAGCAGAATCATAAAGACGAGCCTGCCGTAAATCAGCGACTGCACGATCGGCATGGTAAGCCATTTGTGATACTCGCTGTCTTTGCTTCGGTCGATTTTTTTTCTTCGTTTTGCCGTCATATACCCCTGATTACCGGCTTTCCGTTAATTAATAATTTTCAGCGCGGATTTCGAAAAAGCTTTGCGGATGCGCGCACACAGGGCAAACATCGGGAGCTTTTTTCCCGACGACGATGTGTCCGCAGTTCCGGCATTGCCAAATCCGATCATCGTCTCTCGAAAACACGATGCCGTCTTCGACGTTTTTAAGCAATTTTCGATAACGCTCTTCGTGCGTCTTTTCGATCGCGCCGACACCTTCAAAGAGTTTCGCGATTTTATCGAAACCTTCGTCTTTTGCGACTTTCGCAAATTCGGCGTACATATCGGTCCACTCGTAGTTTTCGCCGGCTGCAGCGATTTTTAAATTTTCCGCCGTCGTACCGATGCCGCCGTTGAGCAGCTTATACCATATTTTCGCATGCTCTTTTTCGTTGTGCGCCGTCTCTTCAAACAGCGCGGCGATCTGTTCGTATCCGTCTTTGCGCGCTTTGCTCGCAAAATAGAGATACTTCGTGTGCGCTTGCGATTCTCCCGCAAACGCCGTTTTAAGATTTTCTTCTGTCTTTGAACCTTTCAGTTGTGCCATAGCAACCTCGAATAACATATTATGAGCCGCGCGCCGCGACGTTTGCCGAAGCGTTCATCACTGTGCGAACCGTGTTTTGCAACGCAAAAACCGGAAATAATAAAAAATTTTATTACGGCTTCGTCCAATATACATAGCTGTAGTCGATTATACTGTGAAACACGGCATAAGGAAAGAGGCAATGATGCCGACAATATAATAGATTGAATATCGAGTTTCGAAATATTTCTGAATAGCCGAACCTGATAGTGCGGACGCATTGCGTTATATTCGGTTTCAGTGTATCATAGTTGTGACAGTTGAGGGTGTTTTATGAAGATGATCGGAATCAAACTTGCGGACGGTTCGTTTTATCCGCTGCTCGAAGAAGGCGTATCTGCAAAGAAAACGCTTGACTTGACGACGGCGCGTGACAATCAAACCGCTATCGTGGTCGATTTATACCGCTCGGAAACGAATTCCATGGAAGGTGCGGAGTATGCGGCGACGTTGCGGATCGATAACCTCGTCGCTCACCCGAACGGCGAGCCGGACATATCGTTTACCGTCGCTCTTGACGAAGAAAATAAACTTTTTGCGGAAATCAACGACGGCGAATCCGGAAAGCACAATACGGTTACGGTTTCCCTTGGCGAACGAACCGCTCCCGAGCATACCGGCAGCGATAATCGATACGGGCCTGCGATTACGGCGGGAGCCGCGCTTGCAGCCGGAGGATTGATGCATGCGGCGTCAAATGAAAAATCTAAAGACGATGCGCTCGATTTCAGCGATCTTGATTTGCCGGAAGAATTGGATTTGACAAAACCGGATACGCAGGATTCCGCCGGCGATGCGGTTTCAGCCTTTTCCGATGCGGCAAACGATGCCGCCGATATAATGCCGGAAAGCGATATGTTTACGCCGCCGGTTTCTTCGACGGAAGCGCCGGCGAAAAACGGTTTCGATACGAAATCCTTTGATGCCCCCGATGATGTGCGGTTTGGCGATATCGATATTTCGACCTTCGACGCGGTGCCGCAGACGGAACAAACGCTTGACGGAAGCGGCGATTTTCATTTCGATGCGGTGGATCTGCCGTCGTTTGATGAACTGGCGGCGCAAAAATCAGACGACAACACGTCATTCGAATCTTTTGAAGATAATAGCGTTTTCGGATCCGAGGATATTCCCGTTTCGAAAGACGCATTTTCTGATACGGAATCGATTGCAGATGTACAAGCGGCATCCGACAGCGATTCTTTTTCGGACGATTTTTTTGACGGCGTCGATATACCGACAAACGAAACGGACGGTGCCGCACGGAATATCGATTCGCTCGATGATTTGGAATTCGGCGAAACCGATGATACAAAAACACAAGAGGGGACTACCGCTACGAAATACCAACCTGAAAAAACGATCAAAAAAAAGACAAAAGTGCCTGTGCTTATCTGCCTGCTGTGCGCGTTAATCTGCGTTATAGCGACGATATTGATTTTGTTTGTGATACCGTCAAAGTACAACGTACTCTTATCGCGGGCGTCTCATCAAAATAATATTTTCGTTTTGCCGCCGAAAGATACGCCGGCAGCTCCGCAAGAGACGCAGGTTTTGCCCGCAAAGCCGGATGAAATCGTCGTTGCACCGAAAGCAGAAGCGCTTGCACCCGTACGTCCCGCCGCCGCTTCGAAATCGACCGGAGATATCGTATACCGCATCAAATGGGGCGATACGCTGTGGGATATAGCCGACGCGTATTATAAAAATCCGTGGCGCTATCCGCGGATCGCCCGGTACAACAATATCAAAAATCCCGATTATATCATTTCGGGAACGACGATACGCATTCCGGCAGAGTAATCTCCGTTTCGCAAAGCAGCCGTGCGGAATTTTCGTTTATTAAAATTATTAATCTGTTTTATACTCTTTACCTTTGCCGTTGTTTTTTCAGGCTGCGGCGAAAGCGGTTTCGATTCGCTTCGCAGACTGTACGGAGAAGATGCGAATTACTATATCGGGCTTCGAAAAAAAGCGGAAGGTGAAGAAAAAGCGGCACGGCAGCTTTTTCTGCGATGTTTAAAAAAAGGTTCGTATTATGCGGCGCTCCGCAGTGCGGAAGAACTCGTGCAGCTCGGTACGGTACAGGAGCGGCTTTCGGCGTGTGAAAAACTCTTGGCGAAATACGGCGATGAAGATGCGATTTTGATTGCACTCGGCGCGTATGAAAATGCGGGCGAATATTCGAAAATTCTTACATTGACCGAATCGATTGATATGACATCGTGCAAAAACGATATCGCACGCATAAGGCTCGGCGCGTTATTTAAAAGAAACAACCGGCAGTTCCAAGACGAAGCATACACATGGTATACGTCGCGGCCCATGACGCTTTCGATGAATCGATTATATCGGGAAACGGTAACCGAAGGTTTACAGTCGGCAAAAAGTAAAATTATTAATTTTCGAATCGACGTATACAACGCGAATTACAATTCGGCGTATGAGCGGTTTTCCGAAATCCGCGAAACCGTAATAAAAAACGGTACGCTGCCGCTTACGGCGCAGATTGTTTCGGATATGGGAAAAGCCTGTCTTTACGGCAGTTCGAGTTATATAAAAAACGCAAAAATTTTTACCGAAATTGCGGCAAAAGAAAAAAACGATAAGGACATCGTTTATAACGCGTATTTTTATGCGGGCAGGCTTTACGATAAAGCCGACTCCGATTACGCAGCGGTGGAATCCTGTTTTGTCCGTGCTATGAATACCGTGCAAAGCGGAATCCGATATGACAACGCGCTGTGGTATTTGCTGAACGGGAGCCTCCGCACGTCGGTCGATACCGCAATGGAAGTGTTCAAAACCTATCGCACAAATATAGACAACCCCGCATACTTCGACGATTTTTTTGAACTTATCGTACCGCTGCTTCTTTCGCAGTCGCGTTGGAGCGATTTTAAAAAAGTGTATGAGGCTATTGACGGTTATGCGTCGGATGTGTCGATCGGGCGTTTCGCGTATTTATACGGACGGCTCGTGCAGGAGGGTCTGATCGCTTCCGCCGCTCCGCGCGATGAAGCCGAAAATGCATTCCGCCGCGTGCTTTCGCTCGATTGCGATATGTATTATAAAGCGATTGCGGCGGTAAAACTCGGCCTCGATGATGAAGCGGCAAAAGACGCAATTCGTCGTACGGGAATTAATAAAAATTTTACAAAGGATGAAGAGGTCGAGCGGCTGCTGCTCGGCTATGCGCTTTTCGGATTGCCGGAAAAAATTTATCCCGAATGGCTTTCGTTTACGTCCGACGGCAAAGCGATAAGCGTTTCGTGTGCCGCAGCTCTTTCGACTTTTTTAAATAAAGGGGCATCAGGCGCGGATGAATATTATGCGCAGAGCCTCAGAATCTTTGCAAAGGCCGCAGCGTCCGCCGATGTGCCGCTCGGTGAAGAGGCGTGGAAACTTTTATACCCGCGCAATTATGCGAAAGAAGTTTCAACTTCGTGTGAAACGTTCGGCATCGATGAAGCGGTTTTGTACGCGCTCATCCGCACGGAAAGTTTTTTCAGCAATAATGTCATAAGTGCTGCGGGTGCGCGCGGTTTAACGCAGCTCATGGATTTGACGGCGGATGAAATCGCGATGCGTTTGAAACGAAGCGATTACGATTTGCTCGATCCTGCGACGAATATCGAATTCGGTGCGTATTATCTCGCGTATCTTACGAAGCGCCTCGACGGTTCACCGCTCACGGCATTTTTCGCATACAATGCGGGAATCGGGCGCGTACGCCGTTGGCTGAACAATTCGCATTTGGAACTCGGCAGGCATGCGGCAAGCGATTTGTTTCTCGAAACGATTCCGTATTCGGAAACGCGCGAGTACGGACGAAAGCTCATCGCCGCGTCGGTGATGTACGGTATTTTATACTACGATACGCCGATTCAAACCGTTGTGAAAAAAATCACAAATCGATAAAATTACAGTATATTTACAGTATCAGGTTGAATGACGAGGTTTGAAAGTATCGGTTACTAAACTCATGCTTTCGGCGATGATCCGTCGGAACCGCTAGGAGATCGTATGGCAAACGAAAGACTTGAAGCTTCGATAAAAGAAGCGCTCGATATGTTCCGCCCGCAGCTGCAGGCAGACGGCGGCGATATGGAATATATTTGCTTGGATGAACAAAATCGTGTTCATTTAAAATTGGTCGGCGCATGCGGCAGCTGTCCCATGGCGCTGATGACGCTTAAAATGGGCGTCGAGCGTTATCTGAAAGACGCCTGTCCCGAAGTGACGGAAGTCGTTCAGGAAGAAGAAACGGAATAAGGAATTGCGTATGTGCATTGCAAAAAACAGGATGGTAAAAATACACTATACGCTGAAAGATTCCGACGGCACCTTGATCGATTCGTCTTCCGGGCTCGCCCCGTTCGAATACCTGCACGGGAACGGCAATTTGATTCCGGGGCTGGAAGCGGAACTTGAAGGCAAAAATCCCGGCGATACGTTTACGGTAACGGTTTTGCCGAAAGACGGCTACGGCGAATACGACCCGAAGCTGCACATAGAAGTACCGCGCGATCAGTTCGACAACGGATCTCCGCTTGAAGTCGGTATGAAATTTCAAGCTCAGACGGCAGGCGGCCCCATGACCGTGACGATACAAAACATAACCGATAAAACCGTCACTGTCGACGGCAATCACGAATTGGCGGGAAAAACGCTCGTGTTCGACGTCACCGTCGTCGATGTGCGCGAGGCGACGGACGAAGAGCTTATGCCGGAGCTGTCCGGCTGCGGCGGGAGCTGCGGAAGCTGCGGCGGCGGTTGCGGCGGTTGCGGACATCACGATTATTGGTAATCAGTAAATGCGATTTTAAATTTAATAATTATATGTTTTATAAGCCGTGCGGTTTTAAATTCGAAGTCGATTTTTTTACTGCACGGTTTTATTTTTTCGCAGTCCCTTCGGGTTTTTCAGAAAGCGTCTATACTATGCCGAGCGCGCCGCACAACGTTTTAAAATTTTCTTCTTCGGAAACGGCGTCGAGCGGGACGATCGTATCGACAAAGGATCGATAGCGCGCCGTCCGATCGGTAAAAACGTCGTGAAAAATCGATCTCACTTCTTCTTCGGTTTTCGGTTCTTTACGCGCGATATATGCGGGCAGATTCGCGATCGAGCCGTCGTCGTTGAACTTTATTTTTTCCAAAATCCTGTCGAATGCGATTTGCTCGGACACTTCAAGAAAAATAAACGTTCCCAAATCGCGTAAACGCATGAGCGCCGGAGCGTTGTCGCATATACCGCCTCCGGTCGCGATGACGATCTTTTTACCGAAACATTTTTTTTCGAGCACGCTGCAAATTTTTTCTTCCGCACTCATAAATTTTTCCGGCCCGTAATCGAAGTATATTTGACGCGGCGTAAAGCCCGTCTGCTTTGTAATGATTTCATCGATATCCACAAAGGGAAAAGAGATCTTTTTTGAAAGGAGACGGCCTTGCGTCGTTTTTCCCGAATGCTTTATGCCGAAGAGGATATATGCCGGATCAGGAACTGTTGTCATGCCGTCAGTATATTGCTTGTAATTGCAAAAGTCCATAACTTACAGTATGCTTTTTGTATGAATATCTATGCGGCGCTTGCCCTTTGCTTTGTTCCCCTTTTTGTCATGTTTTCGGCGATACGTCGCTTCGCTCACGTCGGGATCATCATAATGCTGTATGCGGCACTGCTCGGATTGCTTGCCGTAGCGCCGATTTCAATTTTGCAATTTTACGCAGCGGATATTCCGTTTTTGCATTCGGATCATTGGATCACGCAGCTTTTGCGCGCGATTTTATTTAACGGCTTTATAGAAGAATTTATTAAAATTATCTTTATACTTTTTTTGCCGTCAAAGCGGCTGTCGCTCGGAAAGTTTTTTTTGTGCGCGTGCATCTGCGGCATGAGTTTGGGCTGCTTTGAATCGGCGATTTATTTTTTGCAGCACTTACAGCAGGCCAATACGATCGGCGCGCATCTCATCTATGTTCAAATGTTTGAACGTATGTTCACGAGCGATGCGGTACACGCTTTATGCGCGGGATTGGGAGGTCTGTTTATTCGGTCGGTAAAGCGTATGCGGATCGATATCGCAGCGGTTTTGTTTGCGCCGTTGCTGCACGGTCTGTACGATTTTTTCGCACTCTACGACGACTTCAAACGGTTTTCCGTCGCGGCGATTTTGCTTTTGGCCGTTCAGTGCAGGATCAGCTATAGGATCCAAGCGGATGAAGGGCAAAAGGCGGATGTAAAACAGCCGCCGAAAAATCCGGCGGAAAAAATATCGGAAAAATCGGAGACAAAAAGAACAACCAAAGATAAAATCGAAGGGGAAAAATCACAAAAAGCGTCGAAGGGTGCAGCCGGTACCGGAAAGATACCGAAGGAAAAGAAGGCTGCGGGAAAATCGATAAAACAGGAAAAGAAGGAAAGCTCAAAAAAAAGATACGAAAAGGAAAAGCGGTAAAAACGGAACCTCCGATAGAAAAAAATTGCCGAAAGAAAAATACGAAAGGGAAAGCGGCACGAACCGGCTGAAAATTCGGCGAATTGAGCAAAACGTCGATTGACGCGACGAATGAAGCGCGTTACGCGGAACGTTTTGCGTTTGCGTGCGTATTGCACTTCACGCGGGGGACTTCGCGCTTCGTGCTCGTTGCAAGTTGCGCGGGGAACTTCGCATGATGCACGGCAGGGATGCCGTGTCGCACTTTCGCATAATATTTGCGCATTTTGCGCAGCAAAATGCGGTAGTGAGCGATACAAGGATGTAATGCGAACGGACACTGCTCGGAATTGCTCTAATAAGTCCGGAGTCGAAAAACGCTAAATCGTTTTTCTTTTATAGGAGACGCACGGCAATTCCTGCGCACTGCTCGGAATTGCCGTGCTCTTGACTATTTACCCGATAAGCAATACTATAATCGAACATACGACGCGGGGTAGAGCAGTTGGCAGCTCGTCGGGCTCATAACCCGGAGGCCGCAGGTTCAAGTCCTGCCCCCGCTAAATTGTTAATTGCTTGTGTTACAAAGATTTACGACACTACCAATCTTAATAACGTAAGGCTTGGCGTGAAAAACATACAGATTTTATGCAACGGATTTATGCACCCGTTGAAAAGGTCTATGCGAGGTTTTTCATGGCTAAGCCCTATTCATTTTCCACTAAGCGCATCGGCGGAAACAGCTGCGTTCAATTCGTTCTTCCCGGCGGAGGGCGAACCTATCAAAAAACTACCGGAACAACCAATCGAAAAGACGCGGAAAAAATTGCTAAGGGCTATTTTGATGTAGATTTTAGATGCTTGGAAACGGATCGGTATATTTTATATGTTGTTATGCAAATTCCTGTAATTATAATTATATCCAATAGCGCTATACGAATTCCCCATGTAACGTACATTCTATTCATCTGCCGTCACAAAATAAGCTCCGACAGAGATACAAAATAATTTTACCCTCTGAATTTCATAAGAAATCATTTTACAATTCGCCGTTACTGCATTATAATAAACCAGTTCGTAAGTAATTTTCTGCAAGATATCCCCATGAACTGTTTTGCAGTTTTGCTCTTTGACAATT
>ERZ772960.1331-NODE-1331-length-19934-cov-5.559736_pt1 | contig 19934 bp, 15 predicted proteins | sample MGYA00580678_ERZ772960 | MGnify/ENA primary metagenome ERZ772960 (study PRJEB29015, sample SAMEA2737930) | human oral metagenome | biome: human oral; feature: human-associated habitat; material: dental | place: China | collected 2059 ... | reverse complement strand
TATCCCTAAAATTGTCGAGCGATGTTACTAAAATCCTATTAATAAAAATTGATTCATCATAAATACGCAAGTGCTCAACATTCATTCTATCCATGCAGCCAAGCAGTCAAAGCGCATATATAAACGCGTTCTTTTGTTTTATCCTTATCTTTGCGCCGGAGTTATTTGGACCATGTAGAGATGTCGGGGAAAACAAACTTTGAACGTACCGAGTTATTGATCGGTGCGGATGCGATGCGGTACATGAATGCCGCACGAGTGATCTTGCTGGGGGTTGGAGGAGTAGGTAGCTGGTGTGCCGAAAGTCTGATACGCAGCGGCATCTATCACTTGACCCTTGTCGATTCCGACTGCATAAGCGGAACAAATATCAACCGTCAACTTCCAGCCACGACGCTTACCATAGGGGAAGCCAAAGTAAATGTGCTGAAAAAACGTCTTCTCGAGATCAATCCGGAGGCAGAAATTACAGCTATTCAAGGGAGATATAATGCCCATACCTCCGCCTCTTTTCATCTCGATTCCTACGACTACATCCTCGACGCCATAGACAGTTTGGAAGAAAAAACGCACCTGATACGGACAGCGACGCACACGGATGCCGTATTCTTTTCCAGCATGGGGGCAGCCTTAAAGATGGACCCGTCGCGTATCCATACGGCGGAATTTTGGAAAGTACAAGGATGTCCATTGGCTGCAGCCTTGCGCCGGAAATTGAAAAAAGGTCAATTGCCCGAAAAGAAATTCGTCTGTGTCTTTAGTGACGAAGTTCTCAACAACCGGGACTTTCTTCCCGACAGAGCCACCTCATTGCCGGAAGGGGATGCACAAAGAGCACGTATCAACGGTACATTGGCACACATCACAGCGATATTTGGATTCACCTTGTCAAGCCTCGTTATCAACGATATATACACATCCGTCAACAATGGGTAGGACTTCTATTCCACTGTTTCTCTCATCCGATGAATTGACGGTTAGTCTTGGTATTTTTCATTCTTTTGTATCTTTGCATGCAACAAAGATGAGCTTATAAACAGATTACATTCTTCAACAATAGAATTTTACAAATCATAAAAAAAACACCATGATGTTGGATACACTTTACTACGGCAACTCAGTGCAGGACTGGGGAATATCTCTACTTGTTATTATTGGCGCTCTTCTTACTAATAAGCTCATTTCTATGATCATCAAGAAGATCATCCGAAAAGTTACCGCTAAGAGTCGTACACGCCTTGACGATATACTGGTCACTGCCTTTGAAAAACCTGTTTACATGGGCATCATACTATTTGCGATATGGATATCCCTTGATCGTCTGACATTGGGTGATACATTTCATAAAACGCTCAAAAATGTCTATGAAGTATTAATCACGCTCAACGTAACGTGGTTCTTTGCCCGGCTCTTCACAGGATTACTTGAAGAAAATCTGGGAGATAAAAAGAATGATGGACGAAAAAGCCCCTTTAACATCGACCGGAAGCTCCTCCCCGTCATCAAACGCGGAGTACTTATTTTCGTTTGGTTTATCGGTGGAATGATCGGACTGCACAATATCGGTGTAACCGTAACCACCTTGATCGGAACGTTGGGGATCGGAGGGATTGCTTTTGCACTCGCTGCACAGGATACGATCAAAAATATCTTCGGCGGAATTACCATTTTTACCGACAAAACGTTCCAAATCGGCGATGTGATCAGTTTCGATCAGATGGAAGGCACCGTTGTCGATATCGGATTAAGAAGTACACGACTTGAGACGTATGACAAGCGGATCGTCATTATCCCGAACTACAAATTGATTGATGCCTTAATCACCAATATCTCTTCAGAGCCTGCACGGCGTATTGTCATGGAGATCGGACTGACGTATGATACTACACCCGAAAAGATGCAGAAAGCCGTCAAAATTTTACGAAAGATTCCTCATAAGGTGCCGGATGTGGAAGAGAATGGTCTGAATGTGGCATTCGCGAATTTTGCAGATTCGTCGCTTGTGATCCGTTTTGTTTATTTCATTCGCAAGGGAGCGGATATTTTCGGGACACGCTCGACCGTCAATTTCGAGATACTTCGTTCGTTTAACGAGGAGGGCCTGAACTTCGCCTTCCCCTCCAGAACCCTCTATATCGAAAATCATACCGAAACGCCGGAGGTCAAAGCGTTAATAAACGAGCAACACTGATGCTATAAAAGACAAGAAGATGTGTCATAACGATATGTTTCGACACACCTTCTTTATTGCTCTCAGTAAGCGATCTATATTACGCCATATAAGCCGTCAACTTCCACAAGCGCGCTTCAATAGCAGCAAGATGCTTACTGGCCAATGCAACCGTACCGTAATCGTCGGCTTCAGTCGCCAATTTAACAAGGTTCCGGTATTTCTCGCGCAAGGTCTTCATCGAATCAAGTACCTGGTTGACTCCTTTTTCCCAATCCGATACATGATGCGTCTCTTTAATATCCGACTGTTTCAGATACTCCGAAAAACGGTTTTCAGGATGGCCGCCCAACATGGCAATGCGCTCTGCTACCTGATCGATGGCCGCTGCCTCTTCATTGTAATATTCTTCATACAGCTCGTGCAGTTCGAAGAACTTATCTCCTGCGATATCCCAATGCAATCCTCTCAGATTCGCATAATACACTTGACGGTTGGCAAGTACATCGCTCAATCCGTTAATCATCGATTGTACCGCATCGTTCACTTCTTTGCCTGTCTTTTTTTTCGTATTCATATTCTAACTGTTTTTTATATGTTGGTCAATAATGTTATTTATTGCATGCAAAGATACAATCATAAATCCCTTTTGTCAAATTGATAATTTCTATCTTTGCATCAATTTTATCAATAAATGGTACAGAGATGACGATTCAACAGTTAGAATATATCATTGCAGTCGATAATTTTCGGCATTTTGCCAAAGCGGCAGAAGCTTGTCGGGTAACACAACCGACCTTGAGCATGATGATTCAGAAGTTGGAAGATGAGCTGGAAGTCAAAATTTTCGATCGGATGACACAGCCCGTCCAACCCACAACAATCGGAGAAAAAATCATCCATCAGGCGCGAGGGTCCGTATATCAATTCAATCAGATTAAGGAACTTGTTTACAACGAAAAAGATGTTCTGAAAGGAGATTTTAAAATGGGGATTATTCCCACTATCGCTTCTTATCTGGTTCCGGAACTTCTCAAGAGGGTCCGTGAATCGAATACGGAAATCAATCTCATGATGGAAGAAGTGTCCACTTCTGCAATGATCGAAAATATACTGTGCGACCGGATAGACGGAGGATTGGCCGTTACTCCTTTGAATCATCCTTTACTGGTCGAAACACCTATCTATTACGAAAAATTTTACGCTTATGTATCACCGGGAGAACCTCTTTTTCACAGTAACGAAATCGACCTGAAAGAGATCGACATTCATAAGGTATGGTTGCTTAATAACATTCATTGTCTACGCGGACAGGCAGAAACGCTCTGTAAAAAGAAAAGAGAAAACGAACCATCTCCAACGGTCAGCTATGAATCAGGAAGTTTGGATACGCTAATGAACATTGTAGATTATAATGGAGGCCTGACGATTATACCTGAAATGACCGCCATGGGACTGCCCGAAGAAAAGCAAGGTAATCTTCGCAAGATCAAGGGGGACACTTCGGTAAGAGAAATCAGCCTGATTGTCAGCCGTGATTTTGTTCGCCGGAAAATGGCAGAAGCTATTGTAAACATGGTTAAGAAATCAGTCCCTCTATCGATGCAAAACCCTGAACTTAGCCGTCATACGATTAAGGTAGACCTCTGAAGCAACGCTGTATTTTATACTTGAAAAAAGAATACGCCATAAGGGTCCGGAAACCATGCTTATTTCCCTGATATAAAGGAACAGCTGACGAGTAGAAAACATTAAAGGTTTATAAAACCCTCATTTGCAATTTGTAAAAAAAGACAGATTAAAAATCCTGTTTTTTGATTTGTAAAAAACGCAATAAACACAAAAAAAAATCACCACGAACAATTATCAATGTAAAAATAAAAAAACACTATATTTGTCCGCCTAATTTTTTTTAAATAATAACGTATGAAAAAGTATAGATGCATCGTATGTGATTACATTTACGATCCGGTAGAAGGAGATCCGGATGGAGGTATTGATCCGGGAACAGCGTTCGAAGATATTCCGGACGATTGGGTTTGCCCTTTGTGTGGCGTTGGCAAAGATGATTTTGAACCGGTCGAATAAACAATCCGGCCTGCACGAGTCCAAAGGATAAAATCAATCGTAAAATCAGGATGAGGAGGATATCCGTATTCGTCATATTCGTCATTACGAACGAAACTCCCCTCCTGATTTCATTTTTTTCTACGATTTCCCTATTTTCCTGATACGTTTAAGGCATCACACAGGTTCTACAAAAGCAAACCTCTATCAATCGAAACTCTTCCTGTTTACTTCATAAGATACTAATGCCTCAAGAACGTTCCAGAAGTTTTTCGCCCACAAGGCGAGCCGCTGTAGCGACATATTCCACACATGGGCGTCTCCTGATCGATTCGGATGTATTCTCGGAGGGAGCAGGTTTTTCCTGTTCCTCTACTACGAGTAGTTCCCGACACAGGATAGAACCGTTTATCTGACGAAACCGCTCTGCTAACTCCTGCACCAGTGCATAATTTTTCTTCTTGCCCTCTTTGTCCGACGGGTCGGCTGCCGGGTGTGGCGCGAGTTATAGGGTAATGGTCTTCCGTTTGTAGCCCTTTCTTGTCGTTCCGGCCGTCGAGCAACGACACGGAAAGGCTTTCGGTGGCATGGTTCTGCGACGTGGGACGAATGTAATGTGCCACATCGTGCCCGCTTTTCCGTAGGATATAGCCATACGTAGAGCCGATGACACCGAGCCCGAGGATTAATATTTTCATGCGAATATGGCTTTAATGATGATGAAAATTCATGCCGCAAAGGTAGTCATTCGACAAGGAATATCGGGTCTTTCGGCTGGAAAAATAACATTGTTTCAAACATGCAACCGGCCGAAATACCGAAAACCGAGTAATAAAACAAGGTATGCGGGGCGGCTGTGAATTGCCTATTAATAGGTATTGCGAGCCGAAAACGGAAGGCGTATCTTTGCATTTGACAAATCAAACCGTAGAATTTAAAACGCAATCATATGAAAACAAAATGCTTTTTAGGCTTGATGGCACTGCTGTGCACACTTTCCTTGCCCGGTAAGGCGGGCGAACCGGTGGCGAAAAACCGCACCGATGCGAATATCTATGGGCATGTTGTCCAAGCAAAAGACAATGAACACCTGGCCTATGTGACCGTTTCTGTGAGGGGAACCACGCTGACAACCGCCACAGATGCTACCGGTCACTATTACTTAAAGGACCTTCCTGTGGGCAAACATACTGTTGAAGCGAAGGCATTGGGCTATCGAACGGCTACCCATGAGATAGAAATCAGCGCGAATAGTTCGCAAGAAGTGAACTTCACACTCACCGAAGATGCCATCGCTTTGGACGAAGTTGTGCTCACAGCCAACCGCTCACAGACGCTAAGGCGCGAGGCTCCGGCCCTCGTAAACGTGTTGGACAGCAAGCTGTTTGACCAAACCAACGCCATGTGTATGGCGCAGGGACTGAACTTCCAGCCCGGTGTTCGCACCGAAAACAACTGCCAGAACTGTGGCTTCTCACAGGTGCGTATCAACGGACTTGACGGACATTACAGTCAGATATTGATTGATTCGCGCCCTATTTTCACCTCGCTCAACGGCATATATGGCTTGGAACAAATCCCTTCAAACATGATCGACCGCATCGAAGTGGTGCGGGGTGGCGGCTCAGCGCTATATGGTGCGTCGGCCATCGGAGGCACCATCAACGTCATTACCAAGGAACCTGTGCGCAATTCTGCCGAAGTGAGCCACACAACGACGTCCATAGAAGGAAAGGGAGGCATGGAGAATAACACCACAGCCAACGTCTCTGTGGTGAGCGAAGACGGCAAAACAGGCCTCTATGTCTATGGCCAACACCATTACAGACCAGGCTTTGACCACGACGGAGACGGCTATACTGAATTGCCAAACCTGCGGAATCAGACGCTCGGATTGAGTGCTTTCTACAAGTTTACGCCTTATTCAAAGCTCTCATTGCAGTATCATAACATCAGTGAATTCCGAAGGGGAGGCAACAACTTGGACCTTCCGCCCCACGAAGCCAACATCACCGAGCAGCTCGACCACGACATCAACGGGGGCAACTTGGCCTACGATCTCTCGTCAAGTGACTACAAGAACCGCCTGAAAGCCTATTTCTCGTTCAGCAATACCACCCGGAAAAGCTACTATGGTGGCATCGGTGAAGGTTCTTTTGCCGACCGAATTGCAGCGCAAAAAGCCTACGGACGCACCACAGATTTCACTACTGTTACGGGCTTACAATACCTCCATCAGTTCGATAACCTGCTCTTTATGCCATCCGATCTCACCCTCGGTGCAGAGTATAACCATGACGCATTGAAAGACAAAATCATCGGATATAACCATCTACTTGAGCAGAAGTCGAGGATTGCCAGCGCTTATTTGCAAAACGAATGGAAGAATAAGACGTGGAGTTTCCTGCTGGGTTGGCGTATAGATAAGCACAATCTGATCCGTCATGCCATCTTCAGTCCGCGCGTGAACCTGCGCTATAACCCCACAGAAAACATCAATCTGCGGGCCAGTTACTCCAGTGGTTTCCGCGCACCGCAGGCATTCGACGAAGACCTTCACGTGGGGTTTGCAGGCGGAGAACGCATCGTTACGCGACTGGTAAGCGGACTTAAAGAGGAGCGTTCACACAGTTTCAGTCTCTCGGCCGACCTTTATCAGACGATAGGAAGCGTGCAAACGAACTTCCTCATCGAGGGCTTCTACACCCATCTGACCGATGTTTTCGCCCTAAGACAGCTCAACACGAAGGACAGCGAGGGCAACCGCGTGCAGGAACGCTACAACGGAAGCGGCGCAAAAGTGCTCGGACTGAACCTCGAAGGCAAGGCTGCTTTCACCTCATGGTTTCAACTTCAGGCCGGAATGACGCTGCAGCAAAGTCGTTATGACGAAGAGACGGAGTGGGACGAAGACGCTCCCAAGGTGAAGAAATTCATGCGCACGCCCTCTGCCTATGGCTACTTCACGGCCTCGTTCACGCCACTCAAGAACCTCTCGGCCTCGCTTTCGGGCAACTACACGGGCCGAATGCTCGTCGGACATGCCAAGCACACGCGCGAAGACGGAACCGAAGTAGGGCCCGAAGCCGTCGACACACCGGCCTTCTTCACGCTCAACACGAAACTGGCCTACAACATCCGGCTCTCCGATTACGTGAAGCTGGAGCTGAACGCCGGCATTCAGAACCTCACCAACGCCTATCAAAAGGACTTCGACCGCGGTTGGGGACGCGACTCGGCCTACATCTACGGTCCGGCTCAGCCCCGTTGCTTCTTCGCCGGCGTGAAAATCGTTTATTAAGGGAGCCTCCCCCGGTCCCTCCAAAGCAGGGGAGTGGTGTCTTGCGGGCTATCATGCCCGTGAAATAGCGCGTGGAAGTCGGCGGAACGGGGAGGAAGAGGCTGCAAGATAGAGAGAACTTATGGTCTAAATAGGGAGCACTTGTTGACAAAGTAAGGAGCACTTATGGCCTAAGTAGGGGAAAGCTATCGACCAAATAGGGAGTATCTATTGACGAAATAGGGAGAAGAGGACGACAGCTATAGGAGTTGTAACTTTCCCAACGTAGTGGGAATACTTTCCCACTACGTTGGGAAAACAGTCCCACCACGTTGGGAACATCGTCCCACCGCGTTGGGAAATCGATAGGTCCTATAGCTGTCGCTATCAAGTCCTATAGTTGTGCACGTCAGAATAGGCTTTTGTGTTGCACAATACCTATTATTATACAACGCAAGGCTTATCGTTATGCGACGCAAGGCCTGCGCTTGTGCCTCGCAAGGCGTATGTTCCCACTGCGCAAGGGACATGCTTCGGGCGCACGTCCCGGGGCGCCTCACATTCCTTATAAATAATGATTGCACGGCCGAATGCAAAGCTTTAACTTTGCAAACGAATTCAAAAAGACGAAAACATGAGATTTATGTTATCCCTACTCGGGGCATGCTTTGCGACGGCCGCAGGTGCAACGGAAGCCGACTCGACCATCGCAAGCCGGCACGAACTGCGCGAAGTGGTCGTGACGGGGTTCAAACAAGACAACGTGAAAGATGCGCCTGTGTCGGTTTCGACAGCCGGAAGCCGCTTCATTCAGGACAACGAACTGCGCGGACTGCGCGAGATGAGCACGGTGTTTGCCAACTTCTTCATGCCCGACTACGGGGCACGGCAGAACACACCCATCTATATTCGCGGCATAGGTTCGAAGATCAACGCGCCTTCCGTGGGACTTTACGTCGACGGAATGCCCTATTTCGACCGCTCGGTTTTCGACATGGAGCTTGCCGGAATCAGTGGGATTGAGGTGCTTCGTGGGCCACAAGGCACGCTCTACGGCCGTAATTCGACGGGCGGACTCATCAATATTTCGACCCATTCGCCGCTGGATTACCAGAACACGATGGCCCGAATTGGCTACGGATCGCGCAACGATGTGCAGCTCACTTTGGGTCATTATGCGAAGCTGAACGAGCGTTTCGGCTTCTCCATATCGGGTAATTACCATCACAACGACGGCTTTTTCTATAATCGAACCCTTGGCGAAAAGGCCGATGACAGCAACACTGCGAGCGCCAGACTGGGCTTTGCTTGGCGGCCGACCGACCGCTGGACGATGCGTATGAGCCTCATCTTCGACCACACGCTGCAGGGCGGTTATCCCTATGGTGCCTATGATGTGACGGCAAACCGGGTCGGAGCGGTCGGCTATAACCGCCGGAGCAACTACCGACGCAACCTGTTCTCGGGCGGAATGAACTGGCTCTACCGTGGCGAGGGCTTCAGCTTCAACAGCCAGACGTCCTTTCAATACAGCAAAGACCGGCAACACATCGACCAAGACTTCATGCCGGTCGACCTCTTCTTTGCCATCACTGCACTGAAACAACGCCTCGCTAGTCAGGAGTTCACGCTGCGTTCGACGCGCCACGACAGCCGCTATCACTGGATTGTTGGGGCATTCGGCTTCTATCAGAAGCTCAACAACATGGTCGAAACACAGTTCCTGACGCCGAAATTCGCCACACCGAAGTTCTATGACAACCCCACTTGGGGCGGCGCCCTCTATCATCAATCCACCTATGACCTTACGCAAAGTCTGCATGCCGCCGTGGGATTGCGCTACGATTACGAGCGCGTGGGCGAGGATTATGAGGCTTATAAATACGCGTTGGCAGCGGGAACGGACAGCAAGGTGCTGACGGCTACGTTCAAAGACCACATGCATTTCAGTCGGATTACGCCGAAGTTCACGCTCAGCCAACACCTCTCGGCCGACAAAATGGTGTATGCTTCGGTGGCAGCCGGCTACAAAGCAGGTGGCTATAACCTGACGTCGACCACGAAAGACCTGCCGGCTTACGACCCCGAATACAACTGGAACTACGAGATTGGTGCGAAGTTGGCCTTCTTCGACAGGGCACTTCAGACCGAAATAAGCCTGTTCTACATCGATTGGAAGCATCAGCAAGTGACCTCGACCGTGCCGGGTCTGGGCAATATCATCAACAACGCGGGTCACTCCGACAGTAAAGGTGTCGAGCTTTCGGCTGTCTATAGGCCCCTCACGGGCTTGGAACTGCGGGCCAATTACGGCTACACCTACGCCCGGTTCCTGCGCTATGAGAAGAGTGCGACGGTCAGTTACACGGGCAATATGCTGCCGATGGTGCCCCGACAGACGATGGCTTTCGCGGCCAACTACACCATTCCGCATGTCATGGGCTTGGACAAACTGATGCTGAATGCCGCACTCACGGGCGCAGGCAAGATTTATTGGACCGAAGCCAACACGCTCCGGCAACCCTTCTACACCCTGCTCAACCTGAAAGTTGCCGCAACCAAGGGGCGGTTCACGTGGGAACTGTGGACCAAAAACACCACTAACACGCGCTACATGGCCTATGCTTTCGTGGCTCCCACCGCCTATGCACAGCAAGGCAGGCCGTTCACGATGGGCACGTCGCTCTTGTTCAAACTCAATCCCTGACGCCTATGCAGCCATTCCATGATACCATCGTCATCGGTGCAGGCCTCACGGGCCTCACAACCGCCCACACGTTGCGCAAACGCGGCGTGGATTGCATCGTATTGGAGCAGGAAAAGCGCGTCGGCGGACAGATACATACGTTCCAAGATGGGGGCTTTGTGTTTGAAAGCGGGCCCAATACGGGCGTCATTTCCTACCCCGAAGTGGCCGAACTTTTCGATGAATTGCAACCTTACGGCTGCCAAATTGAGACGGCACATGAGGCATCTAAGCAGCGATGGGTATGGAAAAAGGGACGCTTCCATGCGCTTCCTTGCGGTCCGAAGTCAGCCTTTTCGACTTCTTTGTTCACGTGGACTGACAAGCTGAGAATACTGGGCGAGCCGTTCCGTAAGCCCGGAACCGACCCCGATGAAAGCGTGGCCGAGCTTGTTATCCGGCGCTTGGGACGCTCCTATCTCGACTATGCTGTCGACCCATTCATATCGGGTGTCTACGCCGGAGACCCGTTCAAGCTCGTCACCCGCCATGCCCTTCCCAAGCTTTATAACCTCGAACACGACCATGGCAGCTTCATTCGGGGAGCCATAGCCAAGTATAAAGCGCCCAAAACCGACCGCGACCGGCGCGCAACGAAGCAGGTGTTCTCGGCCAAGGGCGGCTTGGGCAGGCTGATAGAGGCCTTGGAAAGGTCGGTGGGCAGCGACAGAATCGTGCTCGAAGCGACCCACATCACGGTGCAACCCACTGCCGACGGAAGGTGGGAAGTGAGCTATCGCACGCCCGACAGCACCACGTTGACGATGCAATGCAACCATGTCGTCACCACCGTTGGCGCCTATGCCTTGCCGTCGCTGCTGCCTTTCGTCGACAAACGGCAGATGGAGGCCATTGCCTCGCTGCATTATGCGCCCATCGTGCAGGTGAGTGTGGGCGTAAACTATACGGGTGGTGTCAGACAACGCGCATTCGGCGGCCTTGTTCCCTCGTGCGAGCGACAGCAAGTGCTCGGCATTCTCTTCCCGTCGTCGTGTTTCGACGGCCGAAGTCCGCAAGACGGCGCACTCTATTCGTTCTTTCTCGGCGGAATGCGGCGTCCGGAGATGCTCTCCATGAGCGATGATGCCCTGCTGGCGTGCGTCTCTGAGGCCATGAACCGCATGCTTTCGCTGCCCGAAGGCACGCAGCCCGACCTCATTCGCATCTTCCGTCACCCGCGGGCCATACCACAATACGAGCGAACGAGCACCGAACGGTTCGCCGCCATCGCTGCCATTGAACAGCAATATCATGGCCTTACGCTCGGCGGAAACATCTGCGGGGGCATCGGAATGGCCGACCGTATCCGTCAGGCCGTCGATATGGGAAACAAGATATAAGAAGTGCGTTTCAATCTCAGCCATCTTGCATGCCAAAATGGGTGAAATTACGTGGTAATATGGCTGCGATTGCGTGCTAATATGGCTGCGATTGCAACGCCGCCTTATTGCGATTAAAATCAGCGGGCAGGCATCGAGCTATCGGTTCAGGCTCAGGAACTGTTGCCAAAGCGATTGGTGCGTCTGCTCATAGTGGTCGATAGCCTTGAGTGTCTTGCGTTCTCCGATTTGCGAGATGGCCTCAGCCTTGTCGAAGTCCAAGGTTCCGTATCGCTTCATCGGCGCCTGAACGACGATATCCGGGTGCGAAAGCTTGATTTGCTGGCGCGTGTTCTGTTCCAACATGATGGCGATGGTGCGCATCAGCAGCGTGACATAGTTGACGTTGAGGCCTTCGAGATGGGTGAGCACGCGGTTCATGATGGCCGCCGGCATCGATTTACCGAGCAACTTCTTCTCAACGAAGTGCTGCATGAGCAGTTCGCCGCGGTAATCGTGCGTGCTCACGTTGATGCCCACAAGCAGGTCGTCCGACTGGCGGGCCACTCTGTTCAGCGGAAGCGCGTTGACAAGGCCACCGTCTACCAGCAACATCTCCTTGCATCTGACGGGATTGAAGAACAACGGAATGGAGATGCTCGCCCGAATGGCGTTATACAGGCTTCCTTTGCTGAAGATTACCTCGCGGCCGCTGTTCCAATCGGTCGCCACGGCCGTATAAGGAATGGGAAGGTCCTCGATGTTGACGTCGGGAACCACCTCTTTCAGGGCGTCCATCACCCTGTTTCCCTTCACCAAATGGTTCAGACTGAGCGAGAAATCGACCAGCGAGAGCACCTTCCGACGGTCGAGTTCGAACATCCACTGCTTCACTTCGGGCAGCTTTCCCGCCGCATACATGCCGCCGATGAGCGCACCCATCGAGCAACCCGCTATCGACGAAATCTCATACCCGCGGCTCTCCAAGGCTTCGATGGCCCCGATGTGAGCCAATCCGCGTGCCCCACCGCTCGACAGTACTAATGCAATCTTCTTCTTCATGCTTTCATCAATAAAAGAGCCACGGACCAATCGCGCAGACCGGCCCGTGGCTTCCCGTAAAAATAGCGGAACCGTCGCGGCATCAGCCGTAGATGACCTTGCCGTTCTCGTCCTTATAGTCGTCCAACGCCTTGCTGTATTGGTTCATGGCCCGCAGGCTCATGCCCATGTTCGAGAAGCCTCCGTCGTGGAAGAGCGTCTGCATGGTCACCTTGCGCGTCAGGTCGCTGAACAGCGTCACGCAGTAGTCGGCGCAATCGTCAGCCGAAGCATTGCCCAACGGCGACATCTTGTCGGCAAAGTCCATCATGTTGTCGATATCCTTGATGCCCTTGCCCGCCGTCGTGGCCGTGGGCGACTGCGAAATCGTGTTGATGCGCACGTTCTTCTCGCGGCCATAGATGTAGCCGAAGCTGCGTGCGATGCTTTCCAGCAGGCTCTTGGCGTCGGCCATGTCGTTATAGCCGAAGAACGTGCGGTGCGAAGCCACGTAGGTCAGCGCAACCACCGAGCCATACTCGGCGATGGCGTCCACCTTCTTGGCGGCCTGCAGCATCTTGTGGAAGGAAATGGCCGAGATGTCGAGCGTCTTATTGAGCCAGTTGTAGTCGAGGTCGTCGTAAGTGCGGCGCTTGCGCACGTTCGGACTCATGCCGATGGAATGCAACACGAAGTCGATTTTACCGCCCAACAGCTCCTGTGACTTGACGAACACGTTCTCAAGGTCGTCGTAATTGGTGGCATCGGCCGCTATGACCGGCGCACCGATCTTCTTTGCCAGCACATCAAGCTCACCCATACGCAGGGCCATCTCGGTGTTACTCAGCACAACCGACGCCCCTTCTTCAGCACAGCGTTCGGCCACTTTCCATGCAATAGACATGTCGTTCAGCGCACCGAAAATGATGCCACGCTTACCTTTCAATAAATTGTATGCCATAATTTTCTATTTTAATGAATAGTTGCGTGCAAAGTTACGTCTTTCAGACAAGATAACCAAAGAAAAGCCGCGCGAACTGCATTCCGCACACGAAAAAGATGCGCTGCAGCCGCATTCCGCCGCTGCCCGAATAGCCGCTGCAATGTGTGGTTCCCGACTTCAGCCCTGTCCCTTTCCGCGCCACAGTCCTACCGCTCTTATCTATAAACCGCGCCACCATTCATTATACAGTGGTGTAGAACGGATTATACTCCCGTGTATAATGAATTATACAGCAGTGTATAATGAATTATACAGTGGTGTAGAATGAATTATACAGCTGTGTAGAATGGATTATACTCTTGTGTAGAACAGCTTATACAGCAGTGTATCATTCTTTATCTCCTATGAGAGGGTTCGTTTTCTACCTGTGGATAATTAATTGGACAAGGCTGTCCAATAAGCTGGACACGTCTGTCCAATCGATTGGACAAACCTGTCTAATGGATTGGACACGTTTGTCCAATTCGCTCATGCTATAAGGTTGATTTGCTTCCCTACGGAGGAAGGCGTTGCCTCTCGTCTTGTTACATTTGAACGGACGCACGGTCCGTGCGTCCCTACAAGGGGAAGGCGTTGCTTCTCTGCCTTGCGCGGCCGTTTGCCGCCTTACTTTTTCGCTTTGCATGGCAAGAAAGAGGATACACTTTATTGCGGAAGCGAAAAGAATTGCATATATTTGCCATCGTGAAACGTTTCGTTTAATCTAACCATAACAGCATGAAAAAGAATTTCCTAACCCTGCTTTTGGCCTCAACGACAGCCTGTATGGCCACTGCACAGCCTGCCGTTGCGGGCTACCCCTACCGGCAAGTGCCCTTCACAAGCGTGAAACTCGCGCCCGGTTCGTTCTTCGGCGAACGACTGAAAGCGGCGCAGAAGGTGACGATTCCGCTGGCGTTCGGCAAGTGCGAGACGGAACATCGCTACGAAAACTTCGTGAAGGCCGCCCATCCGAGCGACGATTATGTGGTGAACAAGTTCATGCAATTCCCCTTCGACGATACCGATGTCTACAAAACCATCGAGGGTGCGAGCTACATGCTGCAGAGCTTCCCCGACAAAAGGCTTGAGGCTTACATCGACAGTGTGCTCGATATCGTGGCCAAGGCGCAGGAGACGGACGGCTATCTCTACACGGCACGCACGATGAACCCGCGACATCCGCACCCGTGGGCTGGCATGAAGCGGTGGGAAAAGGTGGAAGAGCTGAGCCATGAGCTCTATAATCTGGGCCATATGCTCGATGCTGCCGTGGCACATGAGCAGGCTACGGGGTCGAAGAAGTTCCTTGATATCGCGCGACGGTATGCCGATTGCGTGGTGCGCGAGGTGGGTTCGCGGGCAGGACAGGCGTGCGTCGTCCCCGGCCATCAGATTGCTGAGATGGGACTCGCCAAACTTTATCTTGCCACGGGCGATAAACGCTATCTCGACGAGGCGAAGTTCTTCCTCGACTACCGCGGAAAGACGACCATAAAGAATGCCTACTCGCAGAGCCACAAGCCCGTGACGGAACAACGCGAGGCTGTGGGCCACGCTGTTCGGGCCGGTTACATGTATGCCGGCATGGCGGACGTGGCTGCACTCACGGGCGACACGGCCTACGTGCATGCCATCGACCGCATCTGGGAGAACATTGTGGGTCGGAAGTACTATCTGACGGGTGGCGTTGGGGCGCGACACAGCGGCGAGTCCTTTGGCAACGACTACGAACTGCCCAACCTGACGGCCTATAATGAGACGTGTGCGGCCATTGCGCAGTGCTATTTGAACCTTCGGCTCTTCATGCTTCACGGCGACGGAAAGTATATCGACTGCCTTGAACGCACGCTCTACAATGGCGTCATCAGCGGCATGAGCGTCGATGGTGGCCGCTTCTTCTATCCCAATCCGCTCGCCTCGGACGGCAATTATAAGTTCAACGCCGACGGCACACTGACGCGCCAACCGTGGTTCGGCTGTGCCTGCTGCCCGAGCAACCTGAGTCGGTTCATTCCTTCAGTGCCGGGATATGTCTATGCCGTGCGGGGTGACGACGCTTACGTGAACCTTTTCATGGCAGGCTTCGCAACACTGAACGTAGGCGGAAAGGAACTGACGCTCGAAACCATGACCGACTATCCGTGGGACGGCAAGATTACGATCTATGTCTTGGGGAATGCCAACAAGAAAGCGTCGCTGATGGTTCGCATTCCGGGCTGGGCGCGCGGCGAAGTGGCTCCCGGCGGACTCTACCGCTTTACCGATAAACGCGAAAACGGCTGGCGCATCGCCCGCAACGGCGGATATCTCTATCCCGAACTGCAGGAGGGCGGCTACATGCGCATCAATAATGTTAGGAAAGGTGACGTGATTACGCTCGAACTCAACATGCAACCGCGAACGGTCGTGGCCGACAAACGCGTGAAAGACGACCTTGGTCGAGTGGCCGTGGAGTGCGGTCCGCTGGTCTATTGCGCCGAAGCAGCCGACAACAATGGCGTGCAGTTGCAGCAAATATACGTGAAAGCGAATGCCGATTTCAGCCTCGTGAAGGGCTATAACATCTGGAATACCGAGGCCGACGGCCAGCCGTTCGCCGTCAATGCGCTCCGGACAACGGCCCAAGAACTGACGAAAGACGCCGATGGCAACCTTGCATTGAAGCGCGTCGGCCTCACGTTGATACCCTATTATGCTTGGAATCATCGTGGTGCAGGACGCATGGACGTGTGGCTGAAGAGCACCGATGTGGAATAATCGAAGGCTCCCGGCCCCGGCTTATATAAACGATTAAGGGCAGCAAAGCCTCATATTGATTGGCTTCGCTGCCCTAATGTCGTGTTCTTCTGACGGTTGTCCGGTCCCTTTCAGGGGCAGACTACCATTGAAGATTTAGAGCTCGAACTTGTAACCTACTGTAATCTGGAATACGCTGTTCTTTGCGCTGATGTTCTTGGAGACCTTGGTTACGCCGAAGTTGTAGCGACCGTCGATGACGAAGTTGCTGTATTCGTAAGACAGACCCACGGGAATAGAGAGGTCGAATGTCTTAGCGTCGTCGGCTTTGTCCTTGTCAATCATGAAACCGGGCTGAACACCGAGCTTCACGGCAAGGCCCTCAACAGGATAAACATTGGCCAAGACCGGCACATTGAGGTAACTTGGGGCCCATTTTGCGTCAATATTCTTCGCTTTGTAGCCCTGACGAGAGTACAAAACACCACCACTCAGCGAGATAATATCATCTACTTGATACTCCAATTCGGCTCCACCAACGAAGTCAACTCTTGCTTTTCCGTCAACCTTTGTGACGTTTGCGATGTTCAAACCTGCCTTGGGTTGAATGGTCAAAGTACCTACTTCGTGTTGTGCAAACATTGCAACCGATGAAAGCAACAGGGCTGCTGATAATAAAACCTTTTTCATAATACTTAACTTTTTAGTTGATAATACTGTTTATTTTCATTAAAGCGAAAATGCTTTTAGGTTTTCCTTTCTTATCGTTTCTGCTGCAAAGATATATCTTTTTTAATTTATTTGCAAAACTTATCCATATATTTTTGTTTCTAAACGCCAAAATAATTGATTTATGGCAAGCCTACCTTGCAAATCCGTCGCCTCATATCAGGCCGTACAACGCCTCATATCTCCGTCTCATCACGGCCATCGAGAAGTTCTCCTCGACAAAGTGGCGTGCCTTTTCCTGCAGTTCGGCCCGGTTAATCACGGGAAGAACGTCACTGAAAAGGCGTTCATAGGCTGCAAGGTCGTTGTTTTCTACCCGCAACGGCCAGTCTTCGGGAAGCGTATCGCGCAGTCCCGGGCAAGCATTCATGATGACCGGAAGCCCATTGAAGCTGGCTTCGAGCGAGAGAATGCTCAGCCCTTCGAAGCGCGAAGGCATGAGCAAGAAGTCGAATGCAGCAAGGAATGCGGCCAAATCTGCCAACGGTTCGCCGATGGTAACATTGTCGCAACCGGCCAATTGCGCTGTCAACAGCGGACAGAGCGACCCACTTCCGACGACATGGAAATAATATCTTGCATCGCCGTTCAGGCTTTTGATGATGGCGATAAGCGTGTCGATGCCTTTCTGTTCCTCGAATCTTCCGGCAAAAAGCACATTGATTTTATCGGCTTTCAGGTGTGGATAAGGTCGCTGACCGACGGGAGCCACACCATTATATATAATAGGTGGGTCGGCATGATAGACGTTCTGATAGTTCAACCGCACGGATTCGGAGATGGCCACATTGGCATCGTGTCGGATAAAAAAAGCCTCCACGCGCCGCCCCGTGCGCTCCATTCCCGTCCAAAGGCGCGTGTTGTGAATGGTCCGCACAATCTTGCAACGCTTCAACAGCCATGGACAAAGGCAGAAAAACCAGTAAACAGCCAAGTCGGGCATCTCGGTATGACAGTGTATGACGCGTGGCCTATGCCTCAAAAACAGCCACAGGAACCACAGCGGAAAGGTCAGTGCGGCCAGCCGTTCGAAGAGATAATGAAAGTGAACCTCGGGGACAAAGCCGCGATGATAGCGGATATGGTGGGCCCGAAGCTCCGCGGTCAGCACCTTGTTGAAGGCACCATGCGCCCTGATAAGCTCCACGACGTGATACGAAATGCCCTCCGTGGGCGACTCGGCCATGTTGATGGCCACGCGTTCCGCACCGCCTACGTCGAGATGGGAGATGATATGGAATACCGTCTGCTGCATATTTGCAAAAGTAAGGCTTTTCTTTTGAACTTCAATCAAATAGTCGTAATTTTGCAATCAAAACGAAACGCGAATGGCAGAAAGTTTGAAAGAAAAGACAGCAAAGGGACTCTTTTGGGGCGCTTTGAACAGCGGAACGACGCAATTGCTGAACCTTGTCATCGGTATCTTCCTCGGAAGGCTCATCAGTCCGGCCGAGTATGGCATCGTGGGTGTGCTGAACATCTTCACACTGATAGCCGGAAATCTGCAAAGCAGCGGCTTCTCGCAGGGCCTCATCAACCTGAAAAGCCCGCAGGCACGCGATTATAACTCGGTGTTTTGGTTCAACATCCTTGCCGGTTTCGTGCTTTATGTCGTGCTGTTCGCCTCGGCTCCGCTCATTGCTTCCTATATCCGGCAACCTTGTTTGGTGCCGCTTTCGCGCTTGGTCTTCCTGAGTTTCGTCATTTCTTCATTCGGAATAGCCCACGGGGCCTATATGACAAAGAACATGATGAACCGCGAAATCGCCATCATCGGGGCCATTGCGCTCGTCTGTTCGGGCAGCATCGCCATCGTGTTGGCCTTTTTGGGCTTCTCATATTGGAGCTTGGCGTGGCAGCAAATCGTCTATATTGCGGTGCTGAACCTTGGCCGTTATTGGTTCACGCCATGGCATCCGTCGTTCCATTTCACGTTCGAACCTGTCAAACGCATGTTCGGTTTCAGCGTGAAAGTGCTCATCACGAACATCATCAACACCGTCAGCAACAACATACTCACGCTTGTTTTCGGCCGACTTTACCCCATTAAGGCCGTCGGAGACTTCACGCAAGCCTACAAATGGGACTCAATGGCCAACTCATTCGTGGCCAATGCGATAGGCCAAGTGGCCCAACCGGTGTTGGCATCCGTGCATGAAGAGCGCGGAAGAGCAGTGCGCGTGTTCCGTAAGATGATGCGCTTCACGGCCTTTTTCAGCTTTCCGGCCATGTTCGGACTGGCCATCGTGTCGCGCGAGTTCATTCTGGTTACAATCGGAAAGCAGTGGGTCGATGCCATTCCCTTGCTGCAAATGCTGTGCATCGGTGGTGCTTTCGTGCCCTTTTACACGGTGTATCAGAACGTGGCATTGGGCAATGGACGCTCCGACGTTTATATGCGTTGCAACGTGATGCAGATTGTTTTGCAAATCGGCATCATAGCTCTTTTCTATCAATATGGCATCAACAAGATGGTGATGGCCTACACGTTGTTCACCATTGCATGGCTGATGGTGTGGCAGTTTGCGGCACATCGCATCATCGGCGTACGCTTTTCGGCGGTGATGAAAGACGTTCTTCCGTCGCTCCTTGTGGCCTCCGGCGTGATGACGGCCACCTATTTCGCCACGTGCCTCATTGCTTCTCCCGCCTTGTTGCTCGCGGTGCGCATCGTCATCGCCGCCCTGTTGTATGCCGGAACAGCCAAGCTGCTACGCATGGAGATGATGGAAGAGGCGGTGAAGTGGGTGGAAAGAAGGAAATAGGGGCCTCCCCCGGCGCCTAAAACCTACCCCCAGCCCCTCCCAAAGGGAGGGGAGGGCGAATAGCGTGGGGGATATTGGAAAGCATAGTAGCAAGAA
>ERZ772960.1328-NODE-1328-length-19949-cov-18.035739_pt1 | contig 19949 bp, 14 predicted proteins | sample MGYA00580678_ERZ772960 | MGnify/ENA primary metagenome ERZ772960 (study PRJEB29015, sample SAMEA2737930) | human oral metagenome | biome: human oral; feature: human-associated habitat; material: dental | place: China | collected 2059 ... | reverse complement strand
ACAACAGACCACTAGGACATGTCAAATATGCATTAAATTAATTCCGCCAACAAGTAAAGACAATTTAGTGCTACACAAAAAAGCTGTGAACACTATGGCAACTGTAGCCTTATTTCTATAAAAACAAATTGTTAGATGTCAGCTACAATAAAAGGATTTTTAAATGCCAGCATATCAGGCATTACATTTGGACTAATTCCGCTATTTGCTATACCTGTGCTTTCTACAGGTATGCATTCTACATCTGTTTTAATTTATCGTTATGCCTTTGGTTGTCTTGCAATGTTGGGAATGCTTATGTTTCATCGTACCCGAATGTGGCTTGCTTTTGGCGATTTCTTGCGCATATTGTTTCTCTCTCTTATGTATTCGGCATCGTCTATCACACTTATAGAGGGGTATAATTATATGGCAAGTGGCATTGCTACAACGCTATTGTTCTCTTATCCAGTATGGACATGTTTGCTTTCAGTGGTATTTTTGCACGAACGACTATCTGCAACCACAGCCATTTCTATTGCAATTGCAGTTGCTGGTGTGTTTTTCCTTTCAGGAATACTCGATGGTGGTGGCAGTATGAAGGGAGTAACCGGATTGTTTTTACTTCTTGCTTCAGGGTTTCTTTATGCTGTTTATATGGTAACATTCCCACGAATGCGTATTCGTAAGATTCCATCGCTAAAACTTACATTCTATATTTTCTTTTTTGCTATGCTCATACTTACTTTATATGGCACTTTCACTATGGGACATATAGATATTATAGAAACGCATAGCCAACTTCTCCATTTATTCCTGTTAGGTTTAATTCCTACAGCAATAAGTAACATAACGCTTATTATTTCGCTGAAACAAATAAGCAGTACAATGGCAGCTGTGTTAGGAGTATTCGAGCCTCTAACGGCTATGTGCGTGGGAATACTTATTTTTGGCGAACCAATAACGTTTCCTATCGTAATTGGTTTTGTGCTTATTATTGCCGCTGTACTTATTTTAGTGGTTAGCAAACGTAAAACAGGTTGAACAAAACAACCTGTTTATTACCAAGAGCCTTCGCTAACACCATCGACTTTAAAGTTAAAATCGTCGATATTAACATTTTCTATTATAGGCAGATTTTCTACCTTATTAAAAAGAAGCTCATAACCGCACTCCCTATTTTCTATATCACTATTATTTTTATCGCGGAAGCCTAATATATTAACGCTATAATTTCCCCCTGAAAGTTTAAAGATATCATCAACTCCATTACGTTCTTCTTTTGGAGGAAAATTCAAATAATAATCTGCATTCCATTCTAATATTGCATATATATCACTAACTATACAATTGCCACTCTTAATATTTAGAGGAAATGATGTTTCTATTTGGAAGAGTTTCCATTCTGGATTCACCTTGCTTTTCTCTTCTGTATTAATAAAGATGGTATAATCCCAAGCCTCAATAGTATAAATGGGAAGTAGAACGCCCTTATTAATAGCTTCGTTTCCCACTTCTGGATTGTTATTAAAATAATCAAGCAGATTAGTATCTTCTATTTTGTGCTTAACACAAAAATCGTTTAGCACAACAGGATCAAACAAAACCAAACCTGTTAAATTCTGTGAAACATTTGTTTTATAAAACATATCTATATTTGTTTAGTCTATACATTATTTGAAGTAAAGACGAGAAACAAGTATAGTAGTGTTCGTCTTATTATATCATACTAATCTAAGTTGCGAAAGCGACAAAAGTTATAGCATCTCTTGCGAGTATGTGAAAAATATCATAGATATCTTCATTCACTTTACTAAACATTACCTAAGTTTATTGTTTACCATGCGATACATATATTGGTAAATAATAGCCTTTAGTTCTTGTTCCATTTGTGCTTGTTCAGGCACTTTTCCTAGAAGATTGTGCTGCATTAGCAAGTCTTTCAAACTATAAATGCCTGTTACCCTATTTCCATCAAACTGCATTGTGTAGCCATTTTTTGTGTATTGATACACACCGTTGATATAGTTTAGTGCATAAGTTTGTTGTGGAGGAGTATTTAAAAGGTTGCAACCAAAAGAGAAGTAGGGTTTGTTATAGCCCAAAATTCCAAATATAGTAGGCATAATATCTATTTGTTGTGCTATACCAGCACGCATTCCAGGCTTTATTTCGCCCGATGGATCGTAAAGAATAAAGGGCGCACTAAATTCTCCAATATCAGTTTTATATTGTTGATGATTACTTTGATTAGTATGGTCGCTTACCAATATAAATATAGTATTTTTAAACCAAGCTTGTTTTCTGGCAGTTTCAAAGAAACGTCCTATAGCCATATCAGTGTAACGAATACATTTATGAATAGGTAACTGTTCTTCTTTTAAGCTGTCTTTGTATTTATCTGGCACTACAAATGGGTGATGACTCGAAACAGTAAACAGCGCTGTCATAAAAGGTTGCTTCATTTCGCTCATCTTTGCACAATAATATTGCAAGAAAGGTTCGTCCCAGATGCCCCAATTTCCATCGAAATCAGCATCACCTCCGAAGCGTTTATCTTGTGCATAATCCTGTCTGCCATAATATTTTTGGAAACCTATTTTATTGGCAAAAGCAAGGAAACCCATAGAACCACGATTAGCACCATGAAAAAATGCAGTTTGATAGCCCCAACGAGAAAGATATCCTGGAATTCCAGTGTAATCGTTCATAGATGCGGGAGTTAGAATAAAAGGTTCTATGAACATTGGAATACCACACAACGAAGATGGCATTCCATCTATACTTTTATGTCCGTTTGCATACGAATATTCAAATACTGTACTTTCTTTTATAAGCTTATCTACGTTTGGCGTATAACCTTTGTAGTGTCCACCTTCAAGTTGTTTATTATAAGCACCAATATATTCGCGTCCAAAGCTCTCTACAATTAGTATAACAACATTCTTTTTATTGGCTTTTACATTTGCATTGGGAGTATGAATGGGCGTAAAATATTTTGCAGCATTATTAAGTGAAGTGAAAGTGTTAGGCACTTTAAATATGCTTTTACCAATGGTTCTCATTAAAGCAAAAGGAGTATTCAGCACCAATGCACATTCAATAGGACGTTTTACATATTCGTTGGCATTGCTAATTGTAATAGGACGCACTCCACTTTGTAATCCGCCACGTGCTCCACCCACACAAAATACAGTTGCGAATGACAAAGATAGGAAGTTTATTCCTACAAACTGCCATCTATTTTTGAGAGTATTGAAGTGGAATATATTGCTTTGGGGCATTCTATAAAGTTTATACATACCCCACACCACAACAACGAAGACCAATACAAAATACCAATGATTTACAAGTTCGGTAACAAAAATACTTCCTAAATTGTTCTCGTTATCAAACTCTCTGAAGACGCTTGTTGTAGTTCGTCGCAATGTAAATGGAAAGTAAACAGCATCGCAAAGATTTAAGAATAAGCCAATGGCATTTACAATAACAAACAACCAACGACAGAAGCGATGATAGGTGTTTGTTTCTTTAAACCAAAGTGGAAACAACATTAACAGTATATAGAGAGCATTACTATACACAATGGCTGTAGTGTCGAACATTAAACCACCCTGAAACATTCTTATTAAATGTTCAAAACTTAAGCCTTCTTTAAATAACGAATAGTTTTCTAACAAATAAGCCACGCGAGCTACAAAATAAACAATGTAAGCTAATAGTATATTAGCTACCACAGCAAACATTGGTTGCAATGCCTTAAATGCTATATTGTTTTTATTTAATGCTATCATTGAATTATATTTCTTGCATATCGTGCAGCTTCTTGTAATATCCATTAAGCAGCATTAGCTCTTTGTGCGTTCCTCTTTCCACTATTTCTCCTTCGTGCATAACGCATATTTCGTCAGAGTTCTTAATGGTGGAAAGGCGGTGTGCAACAGCAATTGTCGTACGTGTCTTCATTAATTTGTAAAGAGCATCTTGTACTAAGCGTTCGCTTTCTGTATCGAGAGCAGAAGTAGCCTCATCAAGAATAAGAATAGGAGGGTTCTTTAAGATTGCACGGGCAATACTAACACGTTGTCGTTGTCCGCCAGACAATCTACCGCCACGGTCGCCAATGTTTGTTTCGTAACCCTTTTCGGTTTGAGAAATAAAGTCGTGCGCATTAGCTATCTTTGCTGCTTCAATAACCTTAGTGTTGTCTGCCGATACGCCAAAGGTTATGTTGTTTTTGAATGTATCGTTAAAAAGAATAGCTTCTTGATTTACATTACCTATAAGATGACGTAAATCGTGTATTGATAGTTCGTTAATATTAATACCATCTATAAGTATTTCGCCTTCTTGCACATCGTAATAGCGAGGAATAAGATCGAGCAATGTAGACTTTCCACTTCCACTTTGTCCAACCAGTGCTATGGTCTTGCCTTTCGGAATAATAAGGTTTATATTACGTAACACCCATTTAGGTTCGGTTGTTCCATTTTCTTTTATTATCGTATCGTATGCGAAACTAACGTTGCGGAACTCTATTTGGTGGTTAAAACTGTCGATATGTTTTGGTTGTTCCACTTCTTTAATGGCACTCTCTGCCATTAGTATCTTGTCTATTCGTTCCATTGAAGCCAATCCCTTTGCTATGCTATAGCCTGCTTTGGATATTTCTTTTAGCGGATTGAGAATGCTATACAATATAACAAGATAATATATAAAAGTAGGACCGCTTATTACTGGATATTTCCCCAATACTAATGTACCGCCAAACCACAGTACAACAATTATCATTATAGTACCAAGAAATTCGCTCATAGGGTGTGCCATTTGTTGTCGAATGTTCACACGCATTATATCGTTGCGATACATAGAGTTTACTTTCTGAAACCTCTGATTCATTATGGCTTCTGCACAGAAAGCTTTAATAATGCGTAATCCGCCCAATGTTTCTTCCACTTGACTCATTGTGTCGCTCCAAAGAGCCTGTGCTGTAATACTACCTTGTTTCAGCTTTCGTCCTACTATTCCCATCAGCGAAGCAAAGAGTGGTACAAAGAGAAGTGTAAATATTGTGAGTTGCCATGAAATAAACATCAACGTTATGAAATATATCAAAACGAGAATTGGGTTCTTAAACAACAAATCGAGTGATGACATAACAGAAGAGTCTACTTCTTGTACATCGCCGCTCATACGTGCTATAATATCTCCTTTACGTTCTTCGCTGAAAAAACTGAGCGAAAGCGATGTTATTTTTTGATATAGCTGATTGCGTATATCACAAACTACGCCTGTTCTTACTGGTATGATTGAGGCTGACGATAAGAAGTAAGCGCCTGTTTTCAGAAAAGTCATAAAACCCATTATCAGTCCTATAATTAGTAGCGTTGTTGTTGGTCCGCAATCTGAAATAAATAGCTGTGTATAATAGTTGGCGTTGTTTGCTAAAACATCTTTCAGCGAACCATCGCTCAATGCCATTACTTGTGTTGCCTTTGCTCCTGTGTCTACTTTAAACAGTATTTGAAGTAATGGAATGAGTGCTGCAAACGAGAAGATATTTAGAATGGCAGATAGAATGTTGAATACCACCGACCACACTAAATACTTTCTATAAGGTGGAACGAATCTGCGTAATATTTGGAGAAATTCTTTCATAACTTACCGTTGTTTGGTTTATACCATCTCATTCTACTACTTCGCCAATAAGTGTTGCCGAGCTAGAACCTGTTATACGCACACGCACTGTTTGCCCTATGTGGTGTTTACCACGTGGAATAATTACTGCTTTATTTTGTTCGGTGCGACCCATAAGTTGTTCGCGACTGCGTTTGCTGAAACGTTCTATCAACACATCAAACTCTTTGCCTTCGTCTTTCTTATTCTGTGCTGCCGATATTTCGGTTTGAAGTTTTATTAGTTCATTCAATCGGCGCACTTTTTCCTCTTCCGATATGTTGTCGGGTAAGTGCTTTGCAGCGTATGTGCCTGGTCGTTCCGAATATTTAAACATAAAGGCTGAGTCGAACTGACATTCACGAACCAACGATAGTGTTAATTCTTGGTCGTCTAACGTTTCGTTGTGATAGCCCACAAATATATCGGTTGTTAATCCGCAATTTGGAATTATACGGCGAATAGCAGCAACCTTCTCTAAATAATCTTCACGAGTATATTTGCGGTTCATATTCTTCAGCACTGTGTTACTTCCGCTTTGTGCAGGGAAATGAATATGTTTACAGAGATTGGGTTCATCGGCTACTGCGTGCAAAATATCTTCCGTCATATCTTCTGGATTGGAAGTTGAAAAACGCACACGCATATCGGGCACGCTTTGTGCCACTTTTCGCAACAACTCTGCAAACGATGTTCCGTTTTCTGGGCGTTTGCCGTTTGGCAGTAGTCCGTAAGAGTTTACATTCTGACCTAACAATGTAACCTCTTTAAAACCTCTTTCGTGCAAGTCTTTCACCTCGCGCAATATGCTTTCCACGTCGCGCGAGCGTTCTCTGCCTCGTGTAAATGGCACAATGCAATAGTGGCAAAAATTGTTACAACCACGCATAATGCTAACAAAGCCCGATACTCTGTTGCCACCAATGCGCTGTGGCACAACGTCTTTATATGTTTCGGTGGTAGAGAGGTCTACATCCATTGCGTTGTGTCCATTTTCGCAACGTGCTATCATTTCGGGCAAATTAAGATACGAGTCTGGTCCGCATACAAGGTTTGCATGATGGTTCTCTATTAAATCTTTACGTACACGTTCAGCCATGCAGCCTAATACGCCAAGAATAACCTCGCGTCCCTTTCGTTTCTCTGCGTAGAGTGTTTCTAAACGGTTGTATATTTTGTTTTCTGCGTTCTCTCGTATGGAACAAGTGTTTATAAAAATTGCGTCTGCTTGACTTTCGTCTTCGCACACATCGTATCCTGCCATCTTCATTACAGAAGCAACCACTTCTGAGTCTGCCACATTCATTTGGCAGCCGTATGTCTCTATATAGAGTCTTTTCATTAACTTCTTTCCTTGTTTATTCAGCGTGCAAAGGTACGTATTTGTTAGCAGATTAGCAAGCAATTACACATTCTTATGCGTGGTGTGGAATATGAAAGTTCATTACGAAACAAATGGCATAAAAGTTTTAGATATCTATTGCACAAGTTTCAGACGTCTGCCACGTTAGTTTCAGACGTCTGTAACGAGTGTTTCAGACGTCTGAAACTAAGAGATATGACATCATATCGCGAAGCATCTCATTTTATGGCGTAACATGTGTTATATGCCATACTCTAATAAGAAATTAGAAACCAAATAGAGTATGGTATATTAAACTAAAACTAGCCATTATAGTTTTAATATATTTTGTTTTGTTGTTAAGCTAATTAATCAACCTTATAACGAAGGTGCAGCCTGCTACGTTTGGTTAAACAGGCAAGCAAGATGGTTGCAATACTACTAAAAATGGCTAGAACGAATAGTATAAACTATACTATAATAGCGTTGCGATTTCACACTCTGTTTTGGGTTAAACTGCCAGTAGTACCATTAGTCCTCCTACGGCAATATATAAAATTGCATACGGAATGGCTGCTTTCAATATCTCGCCATCGCGCCCTTGCATATCGCAGGCTGCAGTGGCAATGGCTATGCTCTGTGGCGAAATTATTTTTCCACCAGTAGCACCTGTCGTATTTGCTGCCACAAGCCAGTTTGAATTACTATAGTTCAGCTGATGAGCTACGTTAGCCTGTAGTTTAGCAAACAAAATGTTCGACGATGTGTCGCTACCCGTTACAAATGTTCCTACTGCTCCAATAAGGGGTGCAAACACTGGGTAGAGTTGCCCCGTAACAGTTGCAAGAGCCGAAGCTATTACTACTATCATTCCAGCATAGTTCATTACCGAAGCTAACGCAACTAAGCTAACAATGGTTATTGCCGTTTTGCGCAAGTTTACTGTGGTGCGAGCCAAAAGCACCAGTAGTTGTTTGGGCGATACACCTTGCACAAGGCCACCCAACACTGTTCCCATAAACAACATTATTCCAGCATTGCTAATCCACCCAAAGTTGAAAGTTGTTCCATCGGCATAAATGGGTAAAGACACGTGCGATACAAGGTGCGACTTTAAAAAGCCATTAATGCTGGGAAATAATGGTCCGGATAAGAGAATGAACAACAAAATGAAACCGTAAACACTCCACGCACGTAAGGTTTCGCCAAACGTATAGTGTTTTGCATTTGCATTATCTTTCTTCGGTGCAAACAGTCTGTTGTAAAGCACTAAAGCAACTATGGCTGCCACACTACCTATAATGGCAGGTGTTTCTGCACCAAGAAACATAGCCACTACATATTGTGTTGCTAACGAAATTCCACCTACCCACAACGCTATAAGCAGATTGCGACCAATGGCACTACGACTTCTATTGGTGAGCGTTAGAATAATAAAAGGTAAAATAACAAATAGTGGCGAAAGCTGCACTACGCAATAGGTAGAAATTTCGCGAATAAGTTCGGGCGATGCTACTCCACCTGCTGCCACCTCGTTAGAAAGTGTTATTACAGGCACACCCACAGCACCAAACCCCGTTGGTACACTGTTGGCAATAAGCGATACCAAAGCCGAAAACATTGGCTTATAACCTAACGAAATGAGAATGGCGGCAGGAATTGCAACTGCTGTTCCAAAACCAGCCATACCTTCAAGCAATCCGCCAAAGCCCCACACCAACATAAGTACCATTACCCCCTTATCGTTTGAGAAAGATATAAATTGGTTTTTAATAACTTCTATATCTTTGCTTTCCACCAGCACATTATAGCTAAAAATTGCCATTAATATTATAATAAGAATTGGGAACACTGCTTTCAGCACACCTTCTATAACAGCCCAACCTACACCTATAGTAGTAAAGCTTGGTGGTACGAAACCCATAGCCGGAGCAACAAACAAAGCTAAAGCTATGGTAACAAGCAAAGTAATTAGTGCACTCTTGTGTCCTGCCATCTTTATTCCTAACATCAGAACAAAAAGCAATACAATTGGTATAATAGCTATAATTGCATTCATAAGCGGTATCCTAAAAATCTAATTTATTGTGTTAATAATTCCATTAATCGCTACAAAGATAGTAGTTTTAAATGCAACTCTGGTAACATTAATGCAGAAATATAATCTTATAGCACATAATAACCACACTGTAGAGCGATGAGATATTCCAATATAGCTCTTCGTTCATCTTTCTATACAAGTTTATCCATAAAAGCACAAGCACTATATGCTGTTCTTAAAACTTTTATTACCTTTGCTGCAGTTTAACAATTTATCTTCGTTTTATAATAGAATAATGATACGACAAGATTATTTTCTACGACTGTTAGAAGAGTTTGCTACTGCGCTTGCCACAATGATGAAGAAAAAGGAAGACGAGCGCGACGATAGTTTGAAAGACTTATACCGACAGTATGTTGGCGATTACACACTGCTACGCAATATGAGTGTAGACGAACTTATTGAGTATGCTGCAAACGAATGGAATAACAACGAGAGGATAGACCGTTTAGAAATGCTGGCAGAGCTTCTGTATGCTGAGGGCAGCTACAAAACAAACCCATTACGCAATATGTTGCTTGAGAAAGCTTATCTGCTGTTCATATATGTAGACGAGAAACAAAATATATACTCTATTGACAGAAAAGAGAAGATAGCCAAATTGCACAGTATTTTAAACGAGTAAACAAACTCAATACAAACAAATCCTAAACCAATGAACATAACACTCGAACAATTATCGGTTGGTTATAAAGGCTTTCCACCCGTAGTTTCTAATATAAACGTAGAGATTAAAAGTGGAGAACTTACTTGTTTAATAGGCTCAAACGGCATTGGGAAATCTACATTGCTAAAAACACTAACAGGATTTCTGCCTAAACTTAGTGGGCGACTACTGCTTGATGGGCACGACATTAATATGCTTTCGCAACGCGAACGAGCTAAATATATAAGCATTGTGCTTACTTACAAAAGCGATGTACAAAACCTTAGTGTTACAGAAATGGTTGGAATGGGACGTATGCCGTACACTGGCTTTTGGGGTAAACTTAATGCCAACGACCAAACAATTGTGGCTGAGGCTATAGAGATGGTTGGCATAGAACACTTAAAAAACAGAATGATACAAACACTGTCGGACGGCGAACGACAGAAGGTAATGATAGCGAAAGCACTTGCACAGCAAACTCCCGTTATATTGTTAGACGAGCCTACATCGTTCTTAGACTTTCCATCGAAAGTAGAAATGTTGCAGTTACTTCATCGGTTGGCAAAAGAAACTAACAAAGTGGTATTCTTATCCACACACGATTTGGAATTAGCTCTACGTATTGCCGACCGTTTAGTAGAGTTAAACAAAAACGGATTACAAGTAGTGCCTGCCCAACAAGTGAAAGAAGAAATAAACAAGCTGTTAGAATAAACGTGGCAAAGGCACTGAAAACACACAAATAAAGTTCTAACCAGTTAATTAGTAAATTGTAACTTAACAAAAAAGAAAGTGTACCACAGTGGGCACACTTTCCTATGAAATAGTTTAAAGAAAACAGACTATTGAACTATTATCTTTTCCGACTTAACAGTTCCATCAGCCATTCGTACACTCTTAATATAAATGCCCTTCGTTAGTTTTACAACTCTGCGCCCACTCAAATCGGTGTAGAATGTTTCACCAGTAACAACATCGGTAATACCATTAATGCTCGAAACCGTTGTACCATCGCTGTACACAATATCAGTAACAAGTCGTTTATCGCCATCTTGATAGAAAGCTTGCACACCAATACGAGTTGCCTTGTCGTAAATCATTATGGCATGTGCACTACCATGATTCTCAAAATCGTAGCGGGTTTTATCAGAGAAATCGATTGGAATGTCTGTTATTTCAGCATTTAACCACGGATAAACCGATGGGGTGAAAGTGTACTTCTTATCGTTGAGATAAATATTGTAATACACATTCTTCGAATTCATAAAACTACCTCGTTCATTATATCTATCAAGACTAAATATAAACCGCTTTGTATCTCCACCCATTTCCTGTATTCCTGTGAATATCGGATTCTTTGGTTTGGCAATATTCTCAACCAATAGTCTAAAAGTAGGCTGCATCATCACTTGCATCTCTAAATCTATTAAACGATAACCGTAGTTTGCCATAAAACCGTGTTCAGGACAAGAGAATGATTGGGTTTGACTATCATAGTTGAAACTTACAAATGGTAACGACTTATAATCGGTTGTACCATCTTGCGAATTATAGCTAACATCGGCTGGCATTACCCATTTATAAGCGTGTTTACTTGAAAAGAGCCCCATAAATTGAGCATTATTAAAAATAATCTTGTCGCCTTTAATATCTCCTCTCACCCATGCATCAGGTATATCCGAATCTATATTATTAACATAAACATAGTTACCTTCGAACACAACTTCAGACATACGTTCAAATATCTCTCTGCTACCATTATTGAAAGAGAAGATGTACTTTTTAGCATTCGCTGTAGATGATGGTGCAATGTTAGTATAGGTACAAAGAGCAGACGACGACACTAAATCGCCAATACCATTCCAATCGCCATCTGCATTAGTCATTCCTATCAATACATTGTTTTCTGTCTTTATAAGCGAATCGTTGCGCCATACATACTTGACTGTCTGTGAAAGCGAGTCTTTTACATATTGATTATTACCATCTACCACTTCAAAGTTCATTCGTGTAGCGTAGTAATTAACATCGTTATCATTTACATAAATAAGTTGTGGGAGTTCTACAGCAATAGTGTCGCCAATTGTCTTATGTCCCTTTATCCACGAATTAGTAGGAAAGAAGGTCATGGGATTTTGAATATAGACTGTTCCGTCATTGGCAACAACCACATCACGCGCCACACCGTCTTTCTTTCCATCAAATATAAGCCCCCACATAGAGTAAAATCCTTCAGCATAGCTATAAAGATTCTTGTAGACTTTACCTTCGGGTTGTGTTACAATCATCTCTCCGCTTTCTGAAGTTCTTGCAACTTTGTTTGATTGGTTTAATACTTTTCCCCACACATTTTGTCTTTGTGCTTGCACACTCATTATTGCCAATAACGAGATGCAGATAATAATAATAGGTTTCTTCATAACATTTAACTTTTAAAGAATAATAATGATTTGGGTTATTTGTTCTTTGCTTGCAAATATAGTAATTTAATGACAGCAGAACAAACAAACCAAGCGAAAGATAGATATTTGAATGTAAGGTTGCAAAAATAACTCGTTAGCACACCGCATACAATACAAAAGTAAATATGACTACATTATATATATAATATTATTGTTGTGTTGTGTAAATAAGAAAAAATATCTATATTTGCAACACATATATATCGTACATTAACTTAACAAATTGAATTATGAAAAAACAACTCGCTAAACAAAACAGATCATTATTACTATTCTTATTGTTGTTCTTTGTAACTATCAACTCGTACGCCGATTGGGAACAGGTTAAACAATTAGATGCAACGTATGCTACCTTTGTTACTAAGTCGGGAAACATTCTCTTATCTGATTTTCGTATAGAAAGAGATGGAGGCATCTACATTTCAACCAATGAAGGAGATACGTGGACAAAGACAAACGCAAAAGACTATAATTACAATAAGTTTGTTGAAGTAGGCAACTATATCTTCGCTATTGGGTATGGTACAAATATTGCACGGTCGGCCGATGGAGGACATACTTGGACAGAATGTACTTACGCCAATGCGGTGAGAGATATTTTTAGCGAAGACAACATGCCATATACCGTATGCTATGCGTGTGCATACCACAAAAACAAGCTGTATGTAGCTGACTTCTGTGGGGGTGGTATATTGTATTCTGAAGACTTCGCACAAACTTGGAAGAGAACAGACTTGTCGTCTTTAAAATATAAAGCAGAAGACGATGATGGTGTTCCTGTTGAAAATACTGAAAACATATACCAACTAGTATCGTATAAAGGAAAGCTATATGCTTTTGGTGTATATTTTGTTTTCTGTCTCGATGAAACGAACAACACGTGGAAAACTATAAGCGATAAAAGTAACTTTATGGCTGTATCTACTATATTCGATAATACTTTACTATTGGGCAGAAGCGTACCGAACGATGACTTTAAAACGCCATTCATTCTTACGCTCGAAGATGAAGACAAGTGGGGCAGTCTGCCAAGACCTACTGGCATTATGGACAACAACATTAGAGCTATGGCAAGCGACGATACATATATATATGTAGGACTACAAAAAGGAGGCTTATTCTATACATCTAATAAAGGAAATAAGTGGGTAAACTTCAGTCAGGGTTATCCTAAAATGGAACAGATGGGAAACATATACTTAACGCCTACACAACTGTTCGCAACAACAAACTACATATATGTTTCGGTTTACGAACCACAAGGCGTTTCAAAGAAAAGTGGATTATACCGATTTAAGAAAACAGAGCTAACACCGGCAGCAGGTATAGAGAGTGCTAACAGAAACAAGAACATTTCCATTTACATAGATGGCTACACGCTGTGTTCGAATATAGAAGACAATGTTACAATAGACATTTTTGACGTGAATGGTATTAAGAGGAATATTGCTCTAATTAATGGAAAAGCCAATATAAGTTTCTTAAACAACGGAGTATATACTTACAAACTATGTATAGGAAACTATGTTTATAAAGGCAAATTAGTAAAGCATTCAAGATAGAAGTGCTATGCTTGCTACGCTTTGCACTATTCTTTGCGCTTATTAACGCATATACAAACGAACACAACCAATTTGGGTTAAACAATAAATATGTATCTTCTAATCTACACCGAAGGTTGTTGTTGATTAATCCAAATTGGTTTGTTAAGCTGTAACATCATCAAACACTATTATTAATAACTCAATGTATTATTAATAATATTACTTCTTACGACCGAAATCGGCTGGAATTTCTCCCCACTCTTTTGTTTCCCACTTTATTATTGGTGTAGTAACATTATGGGTATGCAACCATTGTTCTGCTCGTGCTATTATGTTGTGCAGCTCTGTGGTTTTATTGTTGTGTTCTAAAGTTGTTTTACATTTCTTTTTGTTCACCCACAAAATGGCATTATACGAGTCGCTGTAAATAACCTTGTTTGTAATGCCCTGTTTTTCCATCAATGCTAATGCATGGACTATTGCCAGAAACTCTCCTATGTTATTTGTTCCCATTGTTGGACCAAAATGAAAAATGCGCTGCCCCGTAGCAAGATCGATGCATTGATATTCCATTGGTCCAGGATTTCCCGAACACGCAGCATCTACTGCCCATGCATTTGCATTTACACACAATGGCAAAGGCAACACTGTATCGTGTCTGTTTTCAGGTGGATTTTGTAGTTCCATTGGTCTTAAATATAATATCTTACATATAGTAAATGTATAAAACAAACAATTGCGACTCTAATGCTCTTTCATTCTTGACATAGTGATAGAAGAGGTGGTTACAAGCCTTTTGTATCGAAGCCTTTTGACTTCAGTTCGGCTATTACACTTTGCATAATAAATGCGCCTGCTTGTTCGCCTACCTGGAATAAATCGTTCATCAACGTTGGATTTACTTTTGCAATCTTACGTCCTAAGTCTGTTTCGTAAAAGGCAATGTAGTTCTTTAACTCTTCTAGCGTAAAGTAACGATTGTAAATGGGTGCATAAAATTCTACCATTCGGTTAATAAACAGCTCTCTATATTTAGCTTCTATTTTGGCGAATACATCTTCTGGAATGTTTGGCAACATATTTTTCAATGCTTTCATAAGAACAGGGAACTGTGCTTTCATTGTTTCTTTGGAACCCGATACTTCCAAAAATTTGTCTATTGCAGCTACATAATCGGCAGAAGCAGCTTCTGCTACTGGTGCATCGTTGTTCTGTGCACTTACATTACAAGGTATAGCCATAAAGATTGTAATGAGAAAACTTAAAAATATATGTTTCATAAGTGTATAACTAAAGTATATGTTGTGCGACCATTTGGTAAGCGTTTCCTTCTCTGCAACAAGAAGGAAACGCTGTTTTGCTACATACGTTCTGGCACTTCTATTCCCAGAAGTTCCATACCGTTCTTTATAACTTTGGCTACATTCTGCGCTAAAACTAGTCGAGTGGTTTTCTCGTCGTCGGTGTCTGCATTTAGTATGCTGTAATCGTGGTAGAACTGGTTGAACTCTTTTGTTAGTTCGTAACAATAGTTTGCAATACCACTCGGACTGTAGTCTATGCCTGCTTGCGCAACAACAGCACCAAAGTCGTTCATTTTCTGTATGAGTGCAATTTCTTTTTCGTTGAGCGGAGCATTGTTTGCAACTGTCTTTGGAATGGTTATACTTTGTGCAGCTGCTTTACGCAAGATACTTCTAATACGTGCATAGGTATATTGAATGAATGGTCCCGTATTGCCATTAAAGTCGATTGACTCTTCTGGATTGAAGAGCATATTCTTACGTGCGTCTACTTTCAGAATGAAATACTTCAGCGCACCTAAACCCACAATGCGTGCTATTTCGTTTTTCTCTTTTTCTGTAATATCGTCCAGCTTGTTCATCTTATCTTCGCTAAGTGCACGAGCGTTTTGTATCATCGAAGCAACAAGGTCGTCGGCATCTACCACTGTTCCTTCGCGGCTCTTCATTTTGCCGTTTGGAAGTTCTACCATACCGTAAGAGAAGTGTACCAAATCTTTACCCCACTTGAAGCCGAGACGATCTAAAAGAATTGAAAGTACTTGAAAATGGTAGTTCTGTTCGTTGCCCACAACGTAAATCATCTTATCTATCGGATAGTCTTTAAAACGCATTTCGGCTGTTCCTATATCTTGCGTCATATAAACCGAAGTGCCATCGCTTCTCAAAAGTAGCTTTTGGTCTAAGCCTTCGTTGGTTAAGTCTGCCCACACAGAGTTATCTGCTTTGCGAATAAATAAGCCCTTAGCCAAGCCTTCTTCCACTTTCTTCTTTCCTTCGAGGTAGGTATTGCTTTCGTAATATATCTTGTCGAAACCTACACCGAGTGCTTTATAAGTTTCGTCGAAGCCTGCATACACCCAGTTGTTCATCTTCTCCCATAGTGCACGAACTTCGGTGTTGTTTGCTTCCCACTTCACTAACATTTCGTGGGCTTCTTTCATTAATGGCGATTCTTGTTCGGCTTTTGCCTTTGCCTCTTCGTCGTTTAAGCCCTCTTCTTTAAATTTCGCGGTTAGTTCTGCTACTTCTGCTCTATAATGTTTATCGAACAGAACATAGAAGTCGCCTATAAGGTGGTCGCCCTTTTTGCCTGCCTGCTCTGGTGTTATGCCGTTGCCCCACTTCTGCCATGCAAGCATCGACTTACAAATGTGTATACCACGGTCGTTCACTATATTTGTCTTCACCACTTTGTAGCCGTTAGCTTCCATTATCTTTGCAAGCGACCAACCTAAAAGGTTGTTGCGTACGTGGCCTAAGTGTAGTGGCTTGTTGGTGTTGGGCGATGAATATTCAACCATAGCGAGCGGACTATCTGCCGTTACTTGCTGTTCGCCAAACTTCGCATTGGCATTTATATCGTTAAGAAGCCCTATCCACGCTGCGGGAGCAATAACAAGGTTCAGGAAACCCTTTACAACATTAAAGTCGGCAATAGCCGTGCAGTTTGCTTTCAGATATTCGCCCACCTCTTGCGCCGTTGCTTCTGGGCTTTTATGCGAGGTTTTTAGCAACGGAAACATTACCAATGTAAGGTTTCCTTCAAAGTTTGCTTTCGTCTTTTGCAACTGTATCATTTTTGCTGGAACATCAGCACCATACAGTTCTTTTATGGCAGCCAATGCTGCAACAGCTATTTGGTTTTCTATCGTCATATTGTTTGTTTTGTTTTTTATTTACGTGCAAAGTTACTAAAAACTTTGTAACTGTAGGCAACTCGCTTATTATAAGTAGTTGGCGTTCTATAAATAGCATATATTCTACGGCACATATTTTAAATAGGCTATCCACTCCTATCTCTTTTTATGGGGAGCGAAACTATTGAGCGAAACACTACTATGCGCTGAGCACTGAGTGGCATACCAAGGAAGAAATGCCGAAACACGTGTGCACAACTATTTATTCACTACACTGAGTTACTTCTCTCACGTCTGCAGTTTAATTTCACACGCAACACATGGTTTTACTTACACGTAAGTAAAACTTTATTTACACGTAAGTATAACTTTACTTACACGTAAGTAAAACTCTACTTACACGTAAATAATAGTACAACGCTAGTCTGAGAATATCATTACATCAGCATTTAAACATCGTTTTATCGACATTTAAATGTTGTTTCACAGGTATAGCGGTTTAAAACAAATAGATGTAAGTTTCTTTACTGGCGAATGTTGTTATGGCATTGCATAAAAAAAGTCTTTCCTCGTTAGCAATAGCACGCTACTATTAGCTAACGGGGAAAGACTATGGAGCGAAACAAGGATAGAAGTTTGCAACAATCAACAAATGTTGGCTATCCGCTGTTTGCACCTGTTGGTATGAGTGTTGTTGTTTACTTTCGAGCCTCTGACACAAGTTCTTGAGTATCGCGAGCAATCACAATCTCCTCGTCTGTAGGAATCAGAAGCACCTTCACCTTCGAGTCGTCTGCAGAGATAATGCGCTCAACGCCACGACATTTGTTCTTCTCAGCGTCCATCTTTACGCCTAAGAATTCTAATCCCTGACAAGCATCTAAGCGAAGCCCGGTTTGATTTTCGCCAACTCCGGCAGTCCAAACAATCATATCTACACCGCCCATAGCAGCTGCGTATGCACCAATATACTTCTTAATGCGATACGAATACATTTTCAAAGCAAGTATTGCACGTTCATTGCCAGTAGCTTCGGCAGCCTCAATTTCTCGCATATCCGAACTAATGCCAGTAATACCCAATACTCCGCTCTCTTTGTTAAGATAGTCTGCCATTTCTTGTGGTGCTTTTCCAAGCTTCTCCATCATATATGTTACTGCAGAAGCATCTATATCTCCAGAGCGTGAACCCATCATTAAACCTTCCAACGGAGTAAGACCCATAGAGGTATCAATAACCTTTCCGTCTTTTATTGCAGCCATAGAAGCACCGTTACCAATATGGCAGGTAATCATTTTTTGGCTCTTATAGTCTACTCCAAGAAATTCGCAAGCACGATGAGAAACATATCGATGGCTTGTTCCATGGAAGCCATAGCGGCGCACATGGTACTTTTCGTACATTTCGTATGGAACTGCATAGAGGAACGCATACGGCTCCATAGTGCTATGGAACGCATTGTCGAAAACAGTTACTTGTGGTGTGTGAGGCATTAAAGCGTCTACGGCTCTAATTCCACGTAAGTGCCCTAAATTGTGCACTGGAGCAAGGTCTATCAAACTTTCTATTCCTTCCTCTACCTTTTTCGTAACAATGCAACTCTTCTCAAATAAGTCTCCACCTTGCACTACACGGTGTCCAACAGCATCAATCTCGTCTAAGCTCTTTATAGCACCATATTTAGGGTCGAGCAAGAGTTGAAAAACAAACCTAACACCCTCTTTATGGTCGGGCATATCGTGCATAATCTTTTCCTTGCTACCATCTTTTAAAGTTACTTTTACAAAGGCTTCGTCGAGACCTACACGTTCAGCACCACCTTGTGCGAGCACACTCTCGTCAGTCATATCGTACAATTTGTACTTGATAGAACTACTACCGCAATTTAAAACTAATATTTTCATTCTGCAATTTCTTTATTCTTATTTTATAGATATTGGAGTTAGATGGAGGTATCTCTGTCCTGCTCCTTTTACTTCTCTGGTTATGCCTTAGCGTCTTGTGCCTGACAAGCTGTGATGGCAACCATATAATAGATATCGTCTACCGAGCAACCACGCGACAGATCGTTTACTGGACGTGCTATACCTTGTAGTATAGGGCCAATGGCAGTAGCTCCACCAAGACGTTGTATAAGTTTGTAGCCAATGTTTCCCACTTCCAAATTAGGCACAACAAGCACATTAGCCTTACCAGCAACATCAGAGTCTTTTGCCTTTTTTGCAGCAACAGTTGGGTCGAGAGCAGCATCGGCTTGCAATTCTCCATCAACCTTCAAATCTGGATACTTTTCTTTAGCCAACTTTGTAGCCTCAACAACCTTGTCGATGATATATACACTTTTGCCCGTTGCCTTGTCTATAGCATCTTTTGCAGAGCCCTTTGTAGAGAAGCTCAGCATTGCCACTATTGGATTTTTAAACCCTGCAACGCTCTTAGCAGTTTCTGCAGTGGTATAAGCTATTTGTGCCATTTGGTCGGCAGTTGGGTTTGGTGTTACAGCAACATCGCCCATTACAACCACTCCATCTTCGCCGTATTGCTTTTCGTGTGTTAGAATGAGCATTGCACCACTTACAACACTAACACCTGGAGCACATTTTATAATCTGCAATGCTGGGCGAAGCGTATCGCCTGTAGTAGAGAGAGCGCCCGAAATCTGTCCATCGGCACCTTCGGTCTTTATTATCATACAGCCTAAGTACAGGTTGTTCTTTACCAACTCGCGCGCTTTATCTATTGTCATACCTTTATTCTTACGTAGCTCTGTCAGAAGCTCTGCGTATTCTTCGCTACGAGGATTGTTCTCAGGGTCCACAATAGTAGCTTTATCTATATGCTTCAATCCCCATTCGCCAGCCAATCTCTTAATGTTATCTGGGTTGCCAATGAGTATTATTTCGGCTATGCCATCAGCCAATACTTTGTCTGCAGCTCGTAGTGTTCTTTCTTCCTCTGCTTCGGGAAGTACAATGCGTTGCTTGTTCGCTTTAGCGCGTGCGATGATTTGGTTAAGTAAATCCATAGTATACT
>ERZ772960.1323-NODE-1323-length-20003-cov-11.099158_pt1 | contig 20003 bp, 20 predicted proteins | sample MGYA00580678_ERZ772960 | MGnify/ENA primary metagenome ERZ772960 (study PRJEB29015, sample SAMEA2737930) | human oral metagenome | biome: human oral; feature: human-associated habitat; material: dental | place: China | collected 2059 ... | reverse complement strand
TCAGGATGTCGTCATCACGAAGTACCCGCCGCAGGAAAGGAAGTATTGACATGGACGTGCAGCTCAAAATTCATCGCTTCGTCGAGGGGAAAAAGTGGGTGGACACCTACAATGTCCCCGTCACCACGGGACTGACCGTCCTCAATGCGCTGACCTATATCAAGGAGAAGCTCGACCCGACACTCTCCTTTACGAGCGCCTGCCGCTCGAGTATCTGCGGCGCGTGTGCCGTCCGCGTGAACGGCAACGCCGAACTCTCCTGTGAGGTGCTCGTTGAGAATCTCCTCGCACGTTATCAGACAGAGGAGCTAACCATCGAACCGCTCGGCAACTTCACCGTCATCCGCGATCTCGTCGTGGACTGGGATCCGAAGTACGCACGCATCAAGAAGGTAAAGCCCTCACTGCATCCGAAGGACGATTTCACATCCGAGACCGGCTGCCTGCAGTCGCCGGAGGACTTCAACAAGTACAAGAAATATGCGGGCTGCATCCTCTGCGGCTCCTGTGTCTCTGAGTGCAATAAGAACACGCTGAACGCAGACGACTTCCTCGATCCGTTCGCCTTTGTCAAGGCGGAAAAGCTCGTCGCAGACTCGCGCAGCAAGACCCCCGCCGAACATCTGAAGGCGGTGCTCGACGCGGGTCTCTGGCGCTGCTTCAACTGTCAGGAATGCACGGCGAAGTGTCCGAAGGGGCTCGATCCCGCAGGTGCGATTGAAAAGCTCAAGGAGGCGACGTTCCGTCACCATCTCGACGACAACGTCGGCGCACGCCACGCCAAGGCAATCTATGACGACATCTCCGAGTCCGGTACGCTCGACGAGTCAAAGCTCAACATCAAATCCGAAGGCTATATCATGTCCGCAATGCGTCTGCCGATGGCACTGCGCCTCATGAATACGGGCAAGATGGATCCGCTGGCAAGCCATCCGGTCAACCCCGAGATCAAGACCATCGCGGCGATTGTAAAGGCTGCAGAAAAAGCGGACAAGGAGGAGGCATAAGGCATGAAGTACGCATTATTTCCCGGCTGTGTCCTCGAGGGAGCAGCAGCCGAAGCATATACCTCGCTCAAGAAAGTCTGTGAACGACTGGGCATTGAAATCGAGGAGATTCCGAACTGGACGTGCTGCGGCGCCTCGCACGCACAGGGCGTGAACGATCTCGCTGCGCTCGCCGTCAACGCACGCAACATCTCCATCGCCGAGCACATGGGGCTGCCCATCCTGACCGTCTGCAACACCTGCACGCTCCAGCTGCGCACGGCGAAGCACCGCCTCGATCAAGATGCGGCGCTCAAGGAGAAAGTCAATGCCATTCTCAAGGAGGCGGGACATCCATACGCGTATCAGGGAACAAGTGAGATCACGCATTTCCTCTGGGTGCTCGACGAACATCCGGAAGTCCTCGACGGCAAGATCACGAATGCGCTGAAGGGCACGCAGGTCGCCTGCTACTATGGCTGCCACATTCTGCGTCCCGCACCCGTCATGAATCACGAGAGCGGTGATTATCCCGAGTCGTTTGAGCGCCTTGTGCGCCGCCTCGGCGCGAATCCTGTCTGGTTCGATGCGGGGCGCAAATGCTGCGGCTTCCATGCGCAGTTCACAGCGGAGCGCGATGTGCTGACCGCTACGGGGCAGATTGCCGCGAGCGCTGACCGCGCGGGGGCAAATTTGATTGCAACACCGTGTCCGCTCTGCCAGATGCAGCTCGATATGTATGGCCCCGAGGGACGCGAAGCCGTACGCTCGCAGACGGAGATGCCCGTCCTCCACCTGCAGCAGCTCGTGGGTCTTGCACTCGGCATGTCGAAGGACGATGTTGGATTTAACCGTCATGTTTCCGCGCGTGAGAAATTGAAAATCGGCGGCTGAGCCGCTTTTTAGGGAACTGCCCGCAGAAGCCCCCAACGCATATGGGTCGGATACTGCCACAAACGGCATATGATCCGACGCATAACACGGGAGAATGTGGGCAGTTTCTCATTTTATTTTCCTATAATTGCAATTTAACAAGAGTAAATAGAGGATATTGTCTATTATAATAGAATATATTCAATGAATTCACTCTTATAAATTTGCTTCAATAGATAAAATAGTCTTGCTATTTTATTGATTTTGAGGTACACTGAAAAAAAAGGATGGACGGCTCATTGACAGCAGATATATGAGCGCTGCCAAATTCATCTGCGTAAAGGGAGTGAATATCATGTTTCTGGAGGAGCGCCAAGAGCTCATCGTCCGCATGGTGGAGCGCGACGGCAAGGTAAAGGTCAAAGAGCTCAGCGCGAAATTCAAGGTTACCGAAGACTGCATCCGCAAGGATCTGGGCTCGCTCGAACGGCAGGGACGCCTGAAGCGCACCTATGGCGGCGCCGTGAAACTGACGCAGAGTGTTCACATGATCGAGGTCAGCCGTCACCGTCACATGGATATCGAGGCGAAGCGCCGCATCGCGCAGGCTGCCGTATCCCTCATTCAGGAGAAGGATATGGTCTTCCTCGATGTCTCCACGAGCAATCTCGCGATTGCAGAGCTCCTGATGAAGAGCGACCGCGATCTGACGGTTGTGACGAACATGGTCGACGTGCTCGGCGTGCTCGCGCGCAACCCGCGCATCGAGCTGATCTTCGCCGGCGGGCAGATCAACCGCGGGCGCGATGGATTCTGGGGCGGCATGACGCAGGATTTCATCGGCAGGCTCAAGCCCGACATCGCCTTTGTGGGCGCAGTCGGCGTGGATGTCAAAGGCAACAGTGTGTCCACCTATGACATCGACGACGGGCTGAACAAGGCACGGATCATCGCGCGCAGCAAACGCGCCTATGTCCTCGCGGAGGCGCGCAAGCTCTCGACAGACGGCAACTATGACTATGCACCGCTCAATGCACTCGCAGGGCTCGTAACGGATACGGAGCCGCCCTCGGACATTCGCGCGGCGGCGGCGGAGCTCGGTGTGGACATCGTGCTGCCGTAAGGCTTGTAGTTTGTAGTATTGGAACAAAAACCGAGACGGTGACTTGCCGTCTCGGTTTTCTTGTGCGAAAATATGGAAAGGAGGAATGGTATGGAGAATCTGCTTGAGCACTGTACGCTCTGCCCGCGTCGCTGCGGGGTGAATCGGAATGCGGGCGCGCGCGGCTTCTGCGGCGCGGGCAGCGCTGTGCGCGTGGCGCGCACGATGCTGCACCGTTGGGAGGAGCCGTGTCTTGTGGGCGCGCATGGCGCGGGCGCGGTATTCTTCGCGCACTGCACGCTGCGCTGCGTCTACTGCCAAAATCATGAAATCAGCCATGATGGCAAAGGCACGAAGATGGATGAGGAAGAGCTTGCCGCGTGCTTTCTCGCACTCGAGCGTAAGGGCGCGGCAACGCTCGATCTCGTGACGCCGACGCACTACACGCCGCAGATTCTCTCTGCACTCACACTTGCACGCGCATGCGGGCTGACGCTCCCCGTGGTCTGGAATACGAGCGGCTATGAGACGGTGGAGAATATTGCGCGCCTTATGGGTGCGGTGGACATCTACCTGCCCGATCTGAAATACGATACGGAAGAGAGCGGACGGCTCTACTCCGCCGCGCCGAACTATGCCGCAGCGGCGTGGGATGCCCTTGCGGCAATGGTCGCGCAGGTCGGTAGCGTGCGCTTTGGCCGCGACGGCCAGCTACTGCGCGGCGTGCTTGTGCGTCACCTCGTGCTACCGGGGCACCGCCGCGAGAGCATCGCACTCGTGCGGCGGCTGTGGGCGGAGTTCGGCGATGCGATTCAGCTGAGCCTCATGCGGCAGTATACACCGCTCTACCGCGCCGCCGAGTTCCCGCCGCTCCACCGACGCCTCACGACGTTCGAGTATGAGTCCGTGGTGGATGTGGCGCGCGAGATCGGCATGACGCGCGTCTATGTGCAGGGCGCGGAGGCGGTGGGCACGCAGTATGTGCCGGAGTTTACATGAAAGATTTGCATTGATTGATACAGCGGAGCAAGTCCCACGCAAACGCTTAGTTACGCAAGCGGTCGGACACTTATCCGCCTAAATACCTGCGGACTTCTTAAACGCGCTTCGCTTGAACGAAAGAAATCCGCAGGGGGCAGAACGTGTCCTTTGCTCCGCTTGCTCCACTAGGGTTTGCTTAGGGACATTGCTCCGCTTCCTTCTCACGCTTTTTCTCCGCTTGCGTCTCCTTCCCGTACCCTCATGATTCCCCTCCACACCGCCTTCCTCAGCAAATCGACAGGTATCATCGTCGCAGCGAGGAGGGTGACAAGCGCCCAGCCGCCCGCGTGAATCGGCGTCGTGCTAAACATGCCGCCGATCCACGCACCAACGTCGTGCGGAATGTAGGGCGCGTTGATAATCGCCGCCATGATGAGCACAATGCCCGCCCAGACCTTGAGGAAGTCGATATTCTCGCCGAGATCGCGAAAGATCCCAAACCCCGTAGAGCGCACGTTGAATCCGTTCATGAGCGAGGCGAGGACGAAGAGCAGGAAGTACGCCGTATACTGCTCCGCCTTTCCGTCAAAGACGGCGGCGATGCGTGCATCGGTCAGGAAGAAGAAGCTGAGGAGGACGAGCCACGTCCCCATGCAGACAATCTGCACGCTCATCGCGGGGCTGATGATACTCGCGTCGCGGCGGCGCGGCTTCTCGCGCATATAGCTCTCGTGCGCCGGCTCGTTGCCGAGCATGATCGCACCGAGGCTGTCCATGACGAGATTGATAAAGAGGAGATGTGTCACGCGCAGCGGCTCAATGATGCCAAAGAAGGGCGCAACGGCGCTCACGACAACCGCCGCAATGTTAATGACGAGCTGGAAGCGGCAGAATTTCAGGATGTTGTTGTAGATCGTGCGCCCGTAGAGGATCGCATCCTTGATCGAGCGGAAATTATCGTCGAGGATGACGATGTCCCCCGCATCGCGCGCCGCCTCCGTGCCGCTGCCCATGGCAAAGCCGACATCCGCGCGCCTGAGCGCGGGCGAGTCGTTGACCCCGTCCCCCGTCATGCCGACGACGAGATTCATCTGCTGCGAGAGGCGCACGATGCGTGACTTATCCGTCGGCAGGGCGCGTGCAATGACGCGCAGCTGCGGCAGGACGCGCTGCACCTCCTCATCCCGCATCAGCGCGAGGTCGCTGCTCGTGAGGACGAGGTCGCCGTCCGCACGCAGGAGCCCCGCATCGCGCGCAATCGCAACGGCAGTCTCGCGGCGGTCACCCGTCACCATGACGACCTGCACGCCCGCCGCCTGCACCTCCGCAATCGCCTCGCGCGCTTCGGGGCGCACATCGTCGCGGATTGCGGCAAGCCCGATGAGGACGACATCCGCATTGATTTCATTCTTCCGAAAGGGCTGCTCCGAATAACCGAACGCCAGGACGCGCATCGCACGCGCGGCATAGGCGTTTATTTTTTCGTTCAGTACATCGGCATCAAAGGGAACGATTGCCCCATCCGCCGTGAGCGCGTATTTCGCCCGCGCGAGCAGCGCCTCGGGTGCGCCCTTGTAGACGACCGTACCGCGCGCGGGCAGCTCTGCCTGACTGAATTTATTCGTCGAGTTAAAGGTCTGCCGTTTGCCGACACGGTAGGCTTCATTTTCCTGCATGGCACGGTATGTTTCCGCACCGAGAAAGCGCATAACCGCCTGATCAGTCGGATTGCCGCCGACGACCGCGCCCGCCTCGTCATACATGGAGGCGGAATTCATGCCGATCGCGCGTGTCAGCTTTTCATGGAGCGCAGGATGCTCCGTGAGCGCACCAAGAACCATCCCATCCGCCGTAAAGAACTCCACCACCTCGAGCTGCCCGCCCGTGATCGTGCCCGTCTTGTCACTGAAAAGGATGTTCAGCGAGCCCGCCGTCTCGATGCCGACGGCACGGCGCACGAGGACGCCGCGCGCGAGCATGCGGCTCGTGTTCTGCATGAGGACGAGCGAGATCATGAGCGGCAGCCCCTCGGGCACGGCGCAGACGATGATGAGGATCGCGAGCGAGACCGCCTGTATCAGATCCACGAGAATCTGACTCCACCCAACGGCTACATATGCCTCCAGCCCGCCCGCACGCAGAGCGAAAAACATCATGTAGAGCGAGATGATGACAAGCCCCGAGAGATAGCCGAACGCCGAGATCTGATCGGCGAGCTTTGCGAGCTTTACCTGCAGGGGGGAGTCCGGCTCACGCGCCTGCATCTCCGCCGCCATCCGCCCCATCATCGTCTCCGTGCCGACGCGGCGCACCTCCATCACGCCCTCGCCGTCAAAGACCACGCTTCCGCGAAAAAGTGTTGCCGTGTCGACAAAGGTATCGCCCGTGATTTCGGCGGGAAATACATAGCGGCTGTCTGCGGGCAGCTTCGGACACACCTCCGTCTCCCCGTTCAGTGCCGTATTGTTGACGCGGAGTTCCCCCGCAATCAGCATCCCGTCCGCAGGAATCTTATTGCCGCCCTGCAAAATGACATGGTCGCCGACGACGATCTCATCCACGGGCAGAACGACCAGCCCGCCGTCGCGGCAGACCTTCGCCGTATCCTTCGCCGTACGCGCACGCAGGGCGCGGTACTCCGTATCGCTCGCGACATTCGTCCGCGCCGTCACCGTCGCAACGATGATAACGGTCACAATCGTCCCCACCGGCTCGTAGATCTCCGCGTGCCCCGCGAAATACATCGCAATCATGAGCGCGACCATGACGAGCAGGATGCGGATCATCGGGTCGCGAAACGTCTCCATGAACGCCTGCGCGAACGTCATCCACTGCGGCTCAGGAATCGTGTTCGCGCCGTATTTCAGACGCGACGCCTCCGCCTCCGCCGATGTCAGTCCCGTAAATTTCAAAAAATCCCCTTCCCCCACATTTTCCGAGTTTCTCAGCCGCGCACCGCACGTACAAAGTAATAGACGAGGTAGGCACTGATGGCGAGGGCAATCCCATCTCCGAGAGTGCCGTACATCGGTGCAATCATGACAATGAGCGTCAGCACGGCAACGCGCACAGGCTCTTCCCACGCAGCATTGGTGCGTTTTTCTGCAAACATCTCGGCGGCAGCTGTGACACGATTTCGCCAGCGCGTCAGCCAGAGCACGATCCCCGTGACAATCATCGCAGCCGTCATGAGGATGAGCAGCGCCCAGAAGATTTTTTCCGCCGTCAGCTCATGGTTGTGGATGTGCATATTCAGGAAGAACGGCGCCATCGTCAGCCACGCGGGCACAGGGACAAGGAGCGGCTCCCCGCCGCCCGCCGCGAGATAGACCTGCGTCCCGAGGGCAAAGTCCGTCGGACGTACCGTCGGCTCCGCAATCTGAAAGATATAGTAGGCGCTGTCCGCCGTGGGCAGACGCATGGAGATGACATCCTTCTGCGGGAACTCCGCCGCAATCCGCGCGTACGCCTCCTCCGCCGAAATCTGCGGAGCATCCTGTGTCTGCACGACAAAATGCTCCGCCGCACGTGCGTGCGCCGTCCTCTGGTAGTCCCGCATGCCGACGGAGTAGAGGACGATAAAGACACCGCTCACGCACATGAGCACTGCCCACGTCCCCGCAAAAATCGACGTGAGCTTATGCCAGTCCGACCAGAACACGCGGCTGCTCCGCCGCCGCCGCGTGCCAAAGGCAAGTGTTTTCATCATCGGCAGGTAGAGATAGACCCCGCTCACGATGGAGATGACGGCGAGCACGCACATTACAGCGAGGAAGTCGCGACCGCCCTCCTCCATCCCCAGACGGACGTGCAGAATGTGCATCGTGTGCATGAACTCCTGCACCGCCTCGGAGCGGTAGACGCGATCCTTGCGGTCAAAGACCGCACCCGTCCGCACATCGTACATGATCTGCTCGCCGCCCATACGCATATGAGCACGCGAGGCCTTCCCACCGCGCTCCTTGACGCGGAAGTACAGCGTCCCATCCTCCCCGTCCGGTGTGACCGCCAGAATCTCCTTCGTTGGGAATGCCTGCGAGACTTCCGTCGTCCCCTGTGGCAGACCCGCCCAAATCTCACTCAGTGCCATGGGTTCTCCGCGCGGCGGCAGATTCACCGTATTCCACGCATTGATTTCATTCCGAAAGAGCAGCGGCAGTCCCGTCAGCGTCAGCAGCAGCAGAAAAAGGGCGCAGATGAGACTCACCCACTGATGGATGACATAGATTTTTCGCATGGATTCCCCCCGATTCCAACAGATATTACTGCCCTCTATCATACCACAAAATAACCGAAAATGAAAAAGAGGACGGCTGCGCACCGCATGGCGCAACCGTCCCCCAATCTCCTAGTGAACAGCAGTATTTCCTCAGCCCTCTTCGACCTCGATCAGGGCATATTTCCCGTCGTTGCGGCTGTAGACCACATTGACCTCCTCCGTCTCCGCGTTGCGGAAGACGAAGAAGCGGTGATTCAGCAGATTCATCTGCATGATCGCCTCCTGCACATCCATCGGCTGCAGGGCAAAGCGCTTCGTCTTGACGACCGGGAATACATCATCCTCCTCCGGCACGGGCTGGCTAAAGGTCTCGACCGCCTCCGCCTTGAATCCGCCGTGACGGAAACGGCGCTCGAGCTTCGTCTTCTGCTTGCGAATCTGGCGCTCCAGCTTCTCGATCACGAGATCGATGGAGCTATACATATCCTCCGAATGCTCCTCACCGCGCAGCAGCACGCCGCGCACAATCGGAGCCGTTACCTCTACCTTGTGATGATTCCCCTCCACCGAGAGCAGCACTGAGATCTCGCCGACATTCTCAAAATACTTCGTGATCTTGCCGACCCGCTTCTCCACATAGTCGCGCAGCGCCGGTGTAACCTCGACATTCTTTCCCCGAATCGTGAATGCAGCCATGAAACACAGCCCCTTTCTATCCACGGGAGCGCTCTTCTCGCCGCTCCCCCTTTGCATAAGTATTTCGACGTAGACAAAAAAAAACCTGCAAAAGAATGGTAATTTCCCTAAATTCTGATTTTTTGCCGCTTAAAGAATTGCAGACCGCTCATATACTGGAAACGGGCTTCAGATGATGGTATACTCTGGAAAGGACTGATAAATAGTCTCGGACTACATCAAGATGTCAGCGATTCCTATATCGTTCAAAATGCCCCTTCCACCGCTTCGCGGTCTACACGTTCCGCGCACAGGCCCCTCCCCCGTGGTGCACGGGGGAGGCTCCGGGAGCGGTAGATCAGCCTCCCCCGCCGGTGCGGGGGAGGTGGCACGCGACAGCGTGACGGTAGGGGCACCAGTGGCTTATGCACATTTATGCCTTATTCGAAGCGAGGTGCTCAATGGACGCATTAAAGGTAGGACGCAGCATCGCATTTCTGCGGAAGCGCTATCGCATGACACAGCGCACATTGGCAGACTGCCTTCACATCAGTGACAAAGCTGTATCAAAATGGGAGCGTGGGCTTGCGATCCCTGATGTTTCACTTTTGGGAAAGCTGTCCGTCCTCCTCGATACGGATATAGAGAGTATATTAGAGGGGAATATTGCGAGCTTTGACGTGCGCTGGAACGGCGTGTTGGAGATGGTCTATCCGCAGGGGATCAGTGCATCCACGCTTCTGTATGATAAACCGGCAGTTTACATGCAGCTGTCCTATTTTATGCTGGCAGGGATTACGGACATCAGCATTCTGGGGAATGCGTCCGATGTGGCGTGGGTGAAAGCGCAGCTTGCAGACGGCGGATCGCTTGGCATTTCTCTCCGCTATGGAGAGGAGCAGGATGCAGGTGAACACGTTGCAGGGACAATGCGCGTGTATGGACTATCGTTTCTCTATGGGAAGGATCTGACGAAATCGTTTCGACGGATCCTATATGGCGCGCCGTCTTCTCACACGCTGGAAAACTATCAGGGGATAGAGCTCGGCATCCAATTTGAGCGTGTGCAGACAATTCAAAAAAGAGATCATACGAAATTGGAACGCGGCGTTGTGGCGTTTCCAATACAATCGCTTCAGGAGTTACATACTGCGTCAAGTCTGATTCATCTGATACAGCAATCTATGAGTGAGAGCGTATGCTCTTTGTCTGAAATTGCATATCATCGAGGACTGCTGTGTGATGTGAAATAGATGGTAAACTGTACGTCGGTTGTCAGTCGTGGTGAATTAAAGGATAATGGGATGTATCAGGGAACTACAGATAAATGCGTTGAGGTTTTAATATGAAGCACTTAATTATCATCGGCGTCGGAGGTTTTGCACGGGAAGTCTTCTGGCACGCGCAGGATTCCGTTGGATATGGGACGGACTGGGACATTAAGGGCTTTCTCGATGGTGATGTGAAACTTACGGCAGAGGAGTATGAAAAGCTCTCTGCACCGCTTCTTGGCGATGTCGATTCGTATGTGATTGAACCCGACGACTGCTTTATCTGTGCGATTGCAGACCCACAGGCGAAGGAAAAACTCGTACAGAGAGTTTTGGATAAAGACGGAAAATTTATCAATGTGATCCATAATTCCGCCATTATTCACCCAACAGCCAGTGTGGGGCAGGGAAATATTCTATGCCCACAGGTGCACATTCACGACCATGCACAGATTGGTGATTTTGTTACGTTTAATGGACGTTCCGGTGTTGGACATGATGCGAATATTGCCGATTACAGTAGCTTGATGGGAACCGTCGATATTACAGGATATGTGAAGGTCGGCAAGCGAACATTCTGGGGCAGTGGGGCACGTGTTGTTCCGCACAGTCGCGTTGATGACGATGCAGTGATAGGTATTGGAAGCGTCGTACTCAGGCGTGTAAGGGCAGGCGTAACGGTGTTTGGTAATCCTGCAATGCCAATTTGACAAGGAGGCTCTATGATAATCGAGAAAGATTTTTCGGCAGTACTTTCTGAGAGCAGGTGTGCGTGATGCTTGGTACACTGCATGGGTTCTGCTTGGAAGCTGTGACGGCAACAGTTTCGGGGCAACGGATGGAAGTTGCTGCACGCATGGAGCACTTACTGACGGAGAAAAAAGTGAAGCGCTTTACCCGCACGACAGGGATTGAGGCACTCAGTATTGCCAAGAAGGGTGTGTGTACTTCTGATCTTGCGGTTGAAAGTGCCAAGCGTATCTTGTCGCAGATGCGAAGGGAAGATATTGGCGCAATTATATTTTTGTCACAGACATCGGACTATCTCTCGCCTGCAACAAGCTATTTTATACAGGCACGGCTTGGACTTTCACCTGATATCCTTGCCTATGATGTGAATCTCGGTTGTTCCGGCTTTGCTTATGGTCTTTTTTTAGCGGGGACACTGCTTCCCGTGTTGGACGGGCGAAAGGTACTGTTTGTCGGGGGCGACACATCCAGTCGAGACACCAGCCCTGAAGACTCCGCGATGTATCCTATTATGGCAGATGCGGGATTTGCCGCCGTCGTGGGACGGGGTGAGGACTCTCTGGTATTTCACATGGAAAGTGATGGAGATCGTGCCGGTGCGATACTCCTTTCACGCGGTGGTGCTCGTGCGCCGAGATTAGCAGATCATGATGGATTGACCCTTGAACGAGGGAATTATACGGTTATGGACGGTATGGCAGTCACGGACTTTACCTTTCATGATGTGCCGGATAATATTCGCAAACTTTTGGCGTATGCAGGAGAAGACATCAGTAAACTTGATGGTGCAGTGTTCCACCAGGCAAACGAGATGATCGTGAGGACACTTGCAGAAAAACTGGAGATTTCCTCGGAGCGTGCGCCCTTTATGTGTAGCCGGATTGGTAATACCAGCTCGGCGTCCATTCCCGTATGTCTCGCGGAGATGAAAAGAACGGGACGCTCTTGTGAGGGGCACTATCTTTTTTCGGGATTCGGGGTTGGACTGTCCATTGCATCGCTCTTGCTGGATTTGCGGGATGGGTGTGTCCTGAAAACGGGTGATATATAAAAACAAGTATCTATTGGAGGTATTACCATGACAGAGCAAGTTTTTTTGGCAGAGTTGGTTGATATGATGGACACGGAGGATGAGCTTGTGATGGAAACGTGTCTCTCTGATGTGGCGGAATGGGATTCCCTTAGTCATATTGCATTTATGGCGTTCGCTGCGACAAAGGTGAGTAAAACAGTAACACCTGCACAAGTAAAAGGGGCTCAGACCGTGCGAGATTTATATGAACTTCTTTCGGAGTAAGCCATGGGGGACGTGCAGTTCGACTTTTGTGATAAGAGTTTTGTCGTAGTTGGAGCTTCATCCGGTATTGGCAGACAGATTACCAAGGAACTGGCAGAGAGCGGAGCGAACGTCTTGGCCGTTGCGCGGAATAGGGAACGACTGGAAGACCTGACAGGGATGTCGTCGCACATTCAAATAAGAACGCTTGATGTTTTGTCTGCAACACCAGACGATTGGAATGCGTTGGCTACAGCTTTCGTAGAAGAATATGGGAAGATACATGGAGCCGTCTATACAGCAGGCATATCTGGTGCGACGCCACTTCGTGGATTTGATGAAGCATTTGCTTATCGTATTATGGAAACTAGCTTTTGGGGAGCGGTTCGTGCTTTACAAAGTATGACCAAAAAAAAGTTCTCACATGAAAAAGCATCGTTCGTCCTCTTTTCTTCTGTAGCAGGAGTTATTGGGGGCAAGGGAATGTTTGCGTATGCGGCCGCAAAGGCTGCGGTCATTGCAGGTGTGAAAACTCTCGCACATGATTTGGCGCGGGATGGGAAGAGACTCAATTCGATTAGTCCTGGGTATGTTCGCACGGAAATGACGCGTCTCTATGAAAACACATCAAATATCCCTACGAATGTCATACAAAATCACTTGCTAGGTATCGGTGAAGCAAATCAAGTCTCGGGAATGGCATTGTTCCTTCTAAGCAATCGAGCCGAGTGGATCACAGGACAAAATTTTGTGCTTGATGGCGGATATCTTTGCGGACCATGGAACTGATTGGAGGTCGAGATGTCGGTTTTTTCAACTCCGTATGTGGCAGGGATGACAGTGGCGCTTCCCAAAGAAAGAGTTCATCTTCGGGACTTGCCCTTTGGCAAGGCGTTTTTGGAGCGTACTATAAAGCTGACTGAAATAGAGGATGTATGCTATGCACCGTCCGATAAGACTGTTACGGATTATGCCGTTGAAGCGGCAAAACATCTCTTTCAAAGGCTGAAGTTTGATGCATCGGAGATCAACGGGATTTTGTTCGTCTCGGGCTATCCCGACTATATTCAACCATGTACTGCAGGTGTTATTCAGGCACGGTTGGGGCTGACGACAAAATGCGTTGCGATGGATATTAATCATGTATGTTCGGGCTTTGTGTATGGTCTGTTGGAAGCCTTTATGCTAATTCAAAACGGGCTTTGCCAGAATGTCCTCCTCTGTATGGGGGATTTGGCGGCATCGCGCGCCATTCATCCGAAGGATCGGGCGGGACGCATGGTGGCGGGAGATTCTGGGGCGGCGGTACTCATCTCAGCATCGGATGTACCATGTTTTTCAACGGAGTTTTCCTTTTATCACGATGGCTCACGTGCAGACAAGCTCGGCATCTTCGTTGGTGCGAATCGGCGACCGCGTGAGGCGGGCGTTACAGATGTTGAAAAAGAGGACGAAAACGGCAATATCCGTACGGATGAAAATTTCTACATGGACGGCATGGAGGTCATGCGCTTTGCTATGACGGAGGTTCGCCCAAGTGTACAGGAGGTTCTGGATCGCTGCAGTTGGGCGAAAGAAGATGTCGATGTATTTGGATTTCATCAGGCCAATGCATTCATTGTCAAGAGTTTGATCCGGCATCTGAAATTGCCGGCAGAGAGGGTTCCTCTATTCGTCAAGCACATGGGGAATTTGGGTCCGGACTCCATTCCAATGGCGCTGATTCAGCATAGTCTGACACATGATGCGTCACAATGGAAACGCTGTGTGCTTTGCGGGTTTGGGGCGGGACTCTCGTGCGCCGCTGTCGGCATTGACTTCAGCAAGACACGGGTGTTTTCGTTCATCGAGGTATGAAACTTATTTTGAGGAAGATGGCATGATGGAACTTTCATTGGACTATAATGGAGTTAAGGAGTACTCGTGCGTTGAGTACCCTTTACTCATGATTGATTATGCCGAATGTGTCATTCCCGGACGATCGGCAGTTGCGGTCAAGAATCTGACGAATAACGAGTGGTTTTTTCAATGTCATTTCCCAGGTAATCCTGTCATGCCGGGGACACTTGAGATGGAGGCAATTTTTCAGACTGCTGCACTGGCGGTTCACACGCTGCCGGGCAACAAAGAAAAGACATCGTACTTGGTTCGTGCAAACAATTTGATGTATCTGGGCTTTGCCCACCCCGGAGATACGCTCCGCATCAAAGCGGAGCTGAAACGTTGGAAACATGGTGTTGGCAGTGGTCACGGGGAAATAACGGTAAAGGATAAGATCGTCTGTAAGATTGATTTTACACTAGCTATCTTGGAGGATATGGAGGATATGAAGTGAACGGATATGAAAAATATGTACAGGCATTTCAGACCGTTATGGGGATTGGTGACAGAGGGATATTGAAAGCCTTGAAGTATCAGGACGTTGAGGCGTGGGATTCGGTTGGTCATATGGAACTCGTAGCAGAGCTTGAGGATGCATTTGATATTGAGATGGAGACGGATGATATCATCGATTTTAATTCGTTTGCGAAGGGCATCGAGATCCTGAACGGGAAATATGATGCGGGTATTGAAAAGGGCTGATGCAATGGCGTCTTTACTGACGGGAAAGAATGCGGTTGTCACAGGCGCGAACCGCGGAATCGGAGCCGCCATTCTCGCGGAATTTGCTGCACAGGGCGCAAATGTATGGGCGTGTGCGCGCCGCGAAGAGCCGTGTTTTTTGGAAATGTGCGCGCGACTGACGCAGGAGCACGGTGTATGGATTGAGCCGGTGATTTTCGACCTTGCAGATGAGGACGGCATCAAGGCGGGAGTGCAGCAGATTCGCATAGGAAAGAAGCCTGTCGATATTCTCGTCAATAATGCGGGCGTTATACCGGAGAACCGTCTTTTTCTGATGGCAGATCCGGCGGAGATGCAGCGTGTTTTTGCCGTCAATTTCTTTGCTGCCATGCAGCTGACGCAGCGCGTCGCAAAACTCATGGTTCGTCAAAAGGCAGGGGCGATTGTCAATATTTGCTCGATTGCCGCACTTGATGGTGAACCGGCGCAGATGGAGTATGTTGCGAGTAAGGCGGCACTCGTCGGTGCAACACGAAAACTTGCCTCGGAGCTTGGCGCATACGGCATTCGTGTCAATGGTATCGCGCCGGGACCGACGCGGACGGATATGCTCGCCGCGATGGAGGAGGGGCTACGCAGCCGCATGGAGGCGGCGACGCTCCTCCATCGTCTTGCAGAGCCGCAGGAGATTGCTTCTGTCGTTTCGTTTCTGGCGTCTGATATGGCGAGCTATATGACAGGGCAGATCCTGCGTGTGGATGGGGGGATGGGACGATGAGGACAGAGGAGCTTTGCCGCCGTGCACAGCATATGCGGCGCATGGCGCTGGATCTGGCGTATCGATGCGGCGGCAGTTCGCATATCGGCGGCGGTCTCTCGATGATGGAGATCTTGTCCGTCCTGTACGGTACCGTGATGAATACGGCGCAGCGCACACTGCCCTATGAGGAGCGGGATCGGTTCATCCTGAGTAAGGGACATGGTGTGCTTGGCTTTTATGCTGCACTTGCTGAGTTCGGCATCATCACGCAGGAACAGCTTGCGACGTTTCAGCAGGATGGCTCGGATCTCATTGCACACCCCGTGATGAAGGAGGAGCTTGGTCTTGAGTCCTCGAGCGGCAGCCTCGGGCAGGGCATCTCGATGGGGGTTGGTCTGGCACTTGCGGCAAAGAAGAAAGGCTATGCGTATCGGACGTTCGTGCTCTGCGGTAACGGTGAGTGCAACGAGGGTTCTGTCTGGGAGGCGGCGATGAGTGCCGTGCAGTTCGGACTTGACAATTTCACCCTCGTCATCGACAATAATCATATGCAGAGCGACGGGGCAAGCGAAGCAATACTCGATATGTCGGATCGTTACGGTACGATGCTGCGCGCTGTGGGCTTTGAGGCGATCGAGGTGGACGGGCACGATGTTGCGGCATTGACGGAGGCGTTCCAACGAGAGCATGCGGAGAGGAAGCCTCGTGCTGTCATCGCCCATACGGTAAAGGGCAAGGGCGTCAGCTTTATGGAGAACAATAACGACTGGCATCATAACCGCCTGACGGAGGAGCAGTATCAAAAGGCGATCGCGGAGGTGGAAGAAGCGTGATGGAAATAAAAAGAAGCAGGGCTCGCCTCTGGTCGAAACTCGGTTCGCGCGCTGTCTTTGGTATGGCACTCTTCGATATGGCGGAGCGTGGCGTAGATTTTTATGCCATGTCCGCCGATCTCGTCCACTCCTCCGGTCTCGGTCGTTTTCAGGAAAAATTTCCTGAACGCTGTATCAATATGGGCATTGCTGAGCAAAATATGCTCGGTGTTGCGGGCGGCATGGCAAAGGACGGCACACCCGTCTTTGCTACGTCATTTGCCCCCTTTATCACGATGCGGGCAGCGGAGCAGGTACGCATGAATATGGGCTATATGCAGCTCAATGTCAAAACGGTTGGGCTCGGCAGCGGGCTCATTATGGCGCAGCTCGGCAATTCGCATTTCGGGCTCGAGGATGTCGCCGTCATGCGTGCCATTCCGAATCTCACGATTGTGTCGCCCGCAGACTGCGGCGAGATTGTGAAGGCGGTCGCGGCGATTGCTCAATACAAAGGTTCTGTTTATCTGCGTCTGACGGGAGGTCCCGGGAATCCCATTGTCTATCAGGAAGAATATGATTTCGTGATCGGGCGTGCGATTACACTGCGCAAAGGCGACGATGTTGCTCTCGTTGCGGCGGGGACAATGGTTCATACTGCTCTTGAAGCGGCGGAACTGCTCGCGGAATCGGGCGTAAGTGTGCAGGTTGTCGATATGCACACGATAAAGCCGCTCGACACCGCGTGCCTTGATGGCTTGTTGACACATCAGCTACTCGTGACGGTTGAGGAGCATACCGTCTGCGGCGGTCTTGGTGGCGCGGTTGCGGAGTACCTTTCGCCGAAGCGGAAGCGCCCGCCCCACCTCCTGATCGGCATAGAGGATGTATTCCCGCACGCCGGCTCGTATGACTATATGCGAAAGGCGTGCGGTCTGACGGCAGAGCAGATCGCGGCGCGGATTCGTGCGGCACTCGATGAAACGGCGCAGACGGTAAGGTGAACGAAGTGACCAATAAACTATGGGAGTTCTCTGCGTTTTCGAATCGTACGGCGCTCCTATCCGAAGAGCGTACCGTAACATATAGAGAACTTGGCGAAGAGGCGGAGCGGATTGCCGTGTGTGTTCCGCCGCGTTCCCTCGTCTTTTTGTTGGCTCGCAATTCGCTTGCTGCGATTGCGGGCTATGTTGGTTTTTTGCAGCATGGCATTGTGCCCGTGATGATCGACGCTGCTCTGGATGAGGATCTGCTTGCTGCGCTCATTGCGGCATATCGCCCCACCTATGCGTGGATTCCTGCAGAGCGCATGGCGTCGTTTCAGCGTGGACATGAGATCCTGCGGCAGGAGGACTATGTGCTGCTCGATTTGGAGGAGAAAAGCCCCTTTCCCCTGCATGACGATCTCGCACTCCTTATGACGACATCGGGTTCTACGGGCAGTCCGAAGCTCGTGCGGCAGAGCTATGAGAATCTGCACGCGAATACGGAATCCATCGTAAACTATTTGGATATTCACGAGGATGAGCGCGGCGTGACGAATCTGCCGCTCCACTATGTCTACGGGCTTTCGATCCTCAACACACATCTCGCGGCAGGTGCCTCGGTTGTTGTGACGGAGAAGACGCTCTTTGACCGCAGTTTTTGGCAGCTGATGCGGGACAAAGAGGTTACGAGTTTCTCCGGCGTGCCCTACACCTACGCGATGCTGAAGCGGCTTCGCTTCTTCCGCATGGATCTCCCTGCGCTTCGCACGCTGACGCAGGCGGGCGGCAAGCTCGATCCTGAGCTGCACCGTGAATTTGCCGAATTCGCGCATACACATGGGAAGCGATTCGTTGTCATGTACGGCGCGGCAGAGGCGACGGCGCGCATGGGGTACTTGCCCCCTCAATATGCACTTGAAAAAATCGGAGCAATGGGCATTGCAATTCCGGGCGGACGTTTTGAGCTTATCGATGAGGAGGGCGAGGAGATCTCTGCGGCGGATACGGTCGGCGAGCTTGTCTACTACGGGGCGAATGTGACGCTCGGCTATGCGGAGAGCGGTGCGGATCTCGCGCGGGGCGATGAACGCCATGGACGCTATGAGACGGGTGATCTCGCACAGCGTGACAACGATGGTTTTTATACCGTTGTCGGGCGCAAGCGCCGCTTTTTGAAGATGTTTGGGAAGCGGACGAATTTGCAGGAGGTTGAGCACATTCTGCGGCAACATTTCGGTGAAATCGAGGTCGCATGCGCAGGCATTGATGACATCCTCTACATTTTTGTGACGCAAGAGCAGTTTGTCCCCGAGATTGTGCCGTTTTTGAGTGCAAAGCTCGGTCTGCACCATTCTGCATTTACGGCGCGGTGTATTGCAGAGATCCCGAAGAATGCTTCGGGCAAGACGGTCTATCGGGAGCTGGAGCAGTATTATGACGTATGAGGATCTTCTCGCCCTGCCCCCGTTCGGCGTGGCGCATGAGGAAAAGCAGGCGATCCTGCGCGAGGGGCTACTGTGTCTGACGGAGCATCATAGAGCGCAGTGCGCGCCCTACGCACGCATGATGGCGACGGTCGGCTTTTCCGCTGCAGATGTCCGCGCGGTGGAGGATGTGCCGTTCCTGCCCGTACGCCTCTTCAAGGAAATGGAGCTGCGGAGCGTTGCGCAGGAGGATGTGTTCAAGACGATGACCTCGTCGGGGACGACGGGTCAGCAGGTGTCGAAGATCTTCCTCGACCGCGCGACGGCGGCGAACCAGCAGAAGACGCTTGTGCGCATCGTATCTGAGGTAACAGGAAGTGCGCGCTTGCCCATGATTATTCTTGACTGTCCCTCTGTTGTGAGGAACCGCGCGATGTTCTCGGCGCGCGGCGCGGGCATCCTCGGCTTCTCGATGTTCGGACGAAAGAAGCTCTATGCGCTGAACGATGCGATGGAGCTGCAACTTGATGCCTTGCAAGATTTTATCGAGGAGCACAAGGGGGAGAAAATTCTTCTTTTCGGGTTTACGTTCATGGTCTGGCAGCATTTCTACAAGGCGTTAAAGGAAAGAGGCGTACGCCTTGATCTCAGCAATTCTGTGCTCATCCATGGCGGCGGCTGGAAGAAGCTCGCTGCCGAGGCGGTAGAGCCTGCGGCATTCCGCGCGGCTCTGCGCGAGGTCTGCGGTGCTATGGAGATTGCGGACTACTACGGCATGGTCGAGCAGACAGGCTGCATCTACCTCGAATGCGAAGAGGGACATCTCCATGCGAGTACGTACTCTGATGTGATCATACGCCGCCCGCTCGATTTCTCTCCCGCATCCGTCGGTGAGCCCGGCATCATCGAGGTCGTCTCGCTCCTGCCGGAGTCGTATCCCGGTCATGCGCTTCTGACGGAGGACGAGGGCGTTGTGCTCGGCGAGGATGACTGCCCGTGCGGGCGCAAGGGAAAGTATTTCAAGGTGCTCGGCAGGCTGAAGCACGCGGAGCTGAGGGGGTGCAGTGATACCTATGCAGCAGCATTTTGATTCCGTGATCTACGCGCTCGGCAGTGCGGAGGTTGAGGCAGAGATGAAAAATGCGCCCCCTCTCCCTATCTTTTCGGAGGAGGCGCATGCCTTTCTCTCTGCACTCTCGGCAAGGATTCTCGCGGATGCGGAGGCAAAGGCATATTCCGATGTGGTGACGCTCGGATTTTGGTGCCGTCCCGCCGCGCTGCGGCAAATGCAGAGAACCTACGAAGCAGAAGTGAATCGGCTCG
>ERZ772960.1322-NODE-1322-length-20012-cov-4.174275_pt1 | contig 20012 bp, 17 predicted proteins | sample MGYA00580678_ERZ772960 | MGnify/ENA primary metagenome ERZ772960 (study PRJEB29015, sample SAMEA2737930) | human oral metagenome | biome: human oral; feature: human-associated habitat; material: dental | place: China | collected 2059 ... | reverse complement strand
CGACCTGCTGGTCATGGTAGCAACCGACCGCATATCAGCTTTCGACGTGGTTCTGCCAAAAGGTATACCATTCAAAGGACAGGTGCTGAACCAAATTGCAGCCAAGTTCCTCGACCAGACAGCCGATATATGTCCGAACTGGAAACTTGCAACGCCGGACCCAATGGTCACCGTAGGTCTGAAATGCGAAGGATTCAAAGTAGAAATGATAATCCGTTCCATTCTCACCGGTTCGGCATGGCGGGCTTATAAAGAAGGATGTCGCGAACTTTGCGGCGTTAAGCTGCCTGATGGAATGCACGAAAATGAACGCTTTCCCGAACCAATCATAACTCCAACCACCAAGGCCGACGAAGGACACGACATGAATATATCGAAAGAGGAAATAATCAGTCAGAACATTGTATCGGCCGAAGATTATGCCATAATCGAAAACTGGACTCGCAAGCTCTTTGCCCGCGGACAAGAAATCGCCTCCAGACAAGGATTGATTCTCGTCGACACAAAATACGAGTTCGGTAAACGCGACGGCAAATGCTATCTCATCGACGAAATTCATACTCCCGACTCTAGCCGATACTTCTATGCCGAAGGCTACGAAGAACGACTCGCCAAAGGCGAACCGCAACGCCAACTGTCGAAAGAGTTCGTTCGGCAATGGCTCATAGAACACAACTTCATGAACGAACCAGGACAAACAATGCCCGAAATTACAGATGAATATGCCGAAAGCGTGAGCAACCGTTATATAGAACTCTACGAACATATTACGGGAGAGCCTTTCAATCGCTCCACCGAGACTGGCGACATCGCCGCTCGCATCCATCGCAATGTTTCAGCCTATCTGGCGCAGGAAAAATGAGCCAAACGGGGCTTTCCAACTACTTGGAAAGCTCGAAAATGAGAAAAAACAGGGCTTCCAAAGCCTCGGAAAGTTTAGACTTCATTCAACAGCCCTCCCCAATCCCTTAACTTAGGGGGCGTATCCTCCCAAAAGCTCGAAATGATCAATTGTCAATAAAAAATGTATCGGCAAGAACAAATAAAACCCTACGACGACAGCGGCGATAAAAGCCGGCAGGTGGAACAGATGTTCGACAACATCGCCCCTACCTACGACGTGCTCAACCATCGCCTGTCGTGGGACATCGACAAGTGCTGGCGGCGTAAAGCCATCGCACAACTCGCCCCCTATCACCCGCAGCAGATACTCGACATCGCCACTGGCACGGGTGACTTTGCCATTCTGTCCGCCCGCATGCTTCGCCCTCGGCAACTCATCGGTGCCGACATCTCCGAGGGTATGATGAACATCGGCCGCGAGAAAGTGGAACGCGAAGGACTGCAACACGTCATCTCGTTTCAGCGCGAAGACTGTATGAAGCTATCCTTTGCCGACAGTAGCTTCGATGCCGTTACCGCCGCTTTTGGCATCCGCAACTTCAAAGACCTCAACCAAGGCCTGTCCGAAATGTGCAGAGTGCTGAAGAAAGGCGGCGTTCTAAGTATTGTTGAGCTTACTACGCCCGTGGTTTCCCCCATGAAACAACTCTTCAATATCTACTCTCACACACTGTTGCCCCTCTATGGCAAACTGATTTCAAAAGACTCAAGTGCCTATCGGTATCTGACCGCCACAATAGAAGCTTTTCCGCAGGGCGAGAAAATGATACAGGTTTTAAGGCATACCGGCTTTGAGGAAGTAGCGTTTCGGCGACTCACGTTTGGCATCTGCACCATGTACTTTGCAAAAAAATAAACAAATTCAAAGGCAGAAACAACCACTATCTATTAAAGCGAACAGACTATGGATAAATATGGACTTATCGGTTATCCCCTCGGCCATTCTTTCTCATTGGACTTTTTCAATGAAAAGTTTGAGAATGAAGGTATCAATGCTCAATACGAAAACTTTGAAATCTCCTCGATTGAAAACCTACCGGAGATTATCGACACTCACCAAGACTTGTGTGGACTGAATGTAACTTCACCCTATAAGGAACAAGTGATGAGCTATCTGGATGCGATAAGCCCTGAAGCGCGGAGCATCGGTGCGGTGAATGTCGTCAAAGTCATACATAAGGGCAATAAGACCATATTGAGGGGATTCAATACCGATGCTATAGGATTCCGAAAGAGTATTGAACCGATACTGGAACGGTTTCATAAAAAAGCATTGATACTCGGCACAGGAGGTGCAGCAAAAGCCGTGGCATATGGGTTGAAAGCACTCGGCATCGACACGCAATATGTGAGTCGAACCGACCGCAAAGGATGCATGCGCTACGAGCAGATAACTCCTGAGACAATAGAAGAATACAACGTGATCGTAAATTGCACCCCCTGCGGTATGTATCCGCATACCGAGGAGTATCCGAAACTACCCTATGAGGCCATGGACAACCACACTTTATTGTACGACCTCATCTATAATCCCGATGAAACACTTTTCCTGAAAAAGGGGAAAGAGCAGGGAACCATCATTAAAAATGGTTTGGAGATGCTTCTATTACAGGCCTTTGCAAGTTGGGAGTTGTGGAATGAAAAGGAATAAACTGAAAAAATACGAAACCTATCATGGACAATCGCTATATGATGCGGGGCGTAAGTGCCGCCAAAGAAGATGTTCACAACGCTATCAAGAACATCGATAAAGGAATCTTTCCACAAGCATTCTGCAAAATCATCCCCGACATCCTCGGCGGAGACCCCGACTATTGCAACATCATGCACGCCGACGGAGCCGGCACGAAGTCGAGTCTTGCTTACATGTATTGGAAAGAAACGGGCGATATCTCCGTGTGGAAAGGTATAGCACAAGATGCGATTGTCATGAACACCGACGACTTGCTCTGCGTGGGAGCTGTGGACAATATTCTTGTTTCTAGTACCATCGGGCGCAATAAGATGTTGATTCCGGGCGAAGTTATCTCTGCCATTATCAACGGAACCGACGAACTGCTTGCCGAACTCAGACGTATGGGTATCGGCATCTATCCTACCGGTGGTGAAACCGCAGATGTCGGCGACCTCGTGCGCACCATCATTGTCGATTCCACGGTTACATGCCGTATGAAGAGAAGTGACGTGATAGACAACGCCAACATACGTCCGGGCGATGTTATTGTAGGATTATCTTCATCGGGACAAGCCACCTACGAACAACGCTATAACGGCGGAATGGGGAGCAACGGTCTCACAAGTGCACGCCACGATGTCTTCCATAAGTATCTGGCAAAGAAATACCCCGAAAGCTACGACCACACAGTACCCGAAACACTCGTCTATAGTGGCACCAAGCGACTGACCGAAGCTATCGAATCGCTCGGCATTGATACCGGTCAGTTGGTATTGTCGCCCACAAGAACATACGCTCCCGTTATCAAAAAAATACTGGACGAACTGAGACCGCAAATACATGGTATGGTACACTGCACGGGTGGTGCACAAACCAAGGTGCTCCACTTCGTCGGCGACAACTGCCGCGTGGTGAAAGACAACTTGTTTCCTGTGCCTCCTCTCTTCCAAATCATCAAAGAAGAAAGCCAAACCGAATGGAAAGAGATGTACCAAGTGTTCAACATGGGACACAGAATGGAAATCTATCTCCACCCAGACACGGCACAAAAGGTTATCGACATCAGTCGAAGTTTTGGCATAGAAGCTCAAATCGTAGGGCATATCGAAAATGGAAAACGAAGCCTTACCATCCATTCTGAATACGGAGTATTTCATTATGAATAATTGAACTGCAAGCACTCACCATTTTCAACCCATTCATTTTTCGATAAATAAACTGAAACATCACAATATGGCTGAACAAAACAGCATACTACAAAAGCTCGATGGCTTAGAGAGCCGTTACGAGGAAGTGGCGACCCTGATTACAGATCCCGATGTTATTGCAGACCAAGAACGATATGTCAGATTGACGAAAGAATACAAAGATCTCGAAGACATCATGGATGCACGCCGTCGCTACATAAATTGTATCAACGCCATCCAAGAAGCCAAGGATATTCTCAACAACGAGACAGATGCTGACCTTAAGGAAATGGCACGCGAAGAATTACAAAGTAACGAAACACTTCAGCCCCAATTGGAAGAAGAAATAAAAATAGCATTGGTGCCAAAAGACCCTGAAGATGCCAAGAATGTGCAGATGGAAATCCGTGCAGGCACAGGAGGTGACGAGGCTGCCCTATTTGCTGGCGACTTATTCAATATGTATAAGAAGTTCTGTGACTCAAAGGGATGGACTTTATCCATTACGAGTGTCAGCGAAGGAGCCGTGGGAGGATTCAAGGAAATAGACTTTGCTGTAAGTGGGACTGATGTCTACGGCATATTGAAATACGAGTCGGGCGTACATCGTGTGCAACGAGTTCCGGCTACGGAGACACAGGGGCGTATGCACACCAGTGCAGCAACAGTAGCTGTTTTGCCGGAAGCCGATAAGTTTGAAGTCAATATCAACGAGGGCGACATTAAATGGGACACATTCCGAAGCAGTGGTGCAGGTGGACAAAATGTAAACAAAGTAGAGTCCGGCGTTCGCCTCCGTTATCCGTGGAAGAATCCTAATACAGGAGAAACGGAAGAGATTCTCATTGAATGTACAGAGACTCGAGATCAACCGAAGAACAAAGAAAGGGCATTATCTCGCCTTCGGACTTTCATTTATGACAGAGAACATCAGAAATATGTAGACGATATAGCCAGCCGTCGCAAAAGTCTTGTATCAACTGGAGATAGGTCTGCTAAAATCAGAACTTACAATTACCAGCAGGGACGCGTAACCGACCATCGCATAGGATTTACCACCCATGATCTGCAAGGTTTTCTTGCTGGCAATATTCAGGAAATGATTGATGCATTGACGGTGGCTGAGAATGCAGAAAGAATGAAAGAAACAGAGTTATAGTCTGCAATGATAAACAGTTTGAAAAGGATTTATTCTCTACAAAATTCAATACTTTCCTTCCCTTACTATCACTATCGACACACATATTCCAAGGGAATCCAATTCCGTGTAGGAATAATGCAGACCATCATACCGACCAACAACTGAAAGATATCACGCCATACAGCATTTTTCCCCAACATCAGCTTCGGTAAATCTTGCTGCTTTCACTATAAAACAAGAAAACAATATGAATCGACAACAACTGATAAAACAAATTCAAACAAAAGAAACTTTCCTTTGCATAGGGCTTGATACAGACATTAGAAAGCTACCTGAACACTTAAAAAATGAAGAGAATGCAGTTTTTAAGTTTAATCAGGCCATTATTGATGCGACCGCTCCCTATTGCGTTTCCTACAAACCGAATCTTGCATTCTATGAAAGCATGGGACTGAAAGGCATGGAATCTTTTGAGAAAACAATAGACTATTTGAAGCAAAACCACCCTGACCATTTCATCATAGCCGATGCCAAACGCGGTGATATAGGAAATACCTCCATGATGTATGCCCGTACATTCTTTGAGGAATATAATCTCGATGCCCTTACCGTGGCACCTTACATGGGCGAAGACAGTGTGAAACCATTCTTGGAATACAAGGGAAAATGGGTGATTTTGCTTGCACTGACGAGTAATAAAGGCTCACATGATTTCCAATTTATAGAGGACACACAAGGCGAAAAGCTTTTTGAAAAAGTATTGAGAACATCTCAACAATGGGGAAATGAAGAAAATATGATGTATGTTGTAGGAGCTACGCAAGGCAGCATGTTCACCAATGTACGCCGTTTGGCTCCCCGAAGTTTCCTTCTTGTGCCGGGTATCGGTGCGCAGGGTGGTAGTTTGCAGGAAGTCTGTCGATACGGGATGACAGACGATTGCGGATTACTTGTCAATAGTTCGCGCGGCATTATCTATGCAAGCAGTGGTAAAGACTTCGCTAAGGCAGCAGCCATAAAGGCGCAAGAGGTGCAGCAAGATATGGCAAAAGAATTGGAGAAAAGAATTTAAATAAAAGTAAAGATACAAAGGAATGAAAAAAATCATCATTATATATATATGTATATGTGCTGTTACCGTTGTCTCCGCAAAGTCTATGAAAGAACTTTGGGTGAGTATGCCGGACAGTCTCCTACCCTATCTAAATGCGGAAAAACGCATGGCACTCACAGTATCTGCAAGTGAAAAGATAAAAACCCGCATAGACAATCTTCTGGAAGGGCACAGCACGATGGATACATTGACAGCAGATTATCTACGTATTCAACTCAACGAATCCACCGAAATACAACTCAAACGATTACCTGTTGAAGGGGCAGACTCTATTATTTGCATGGTAAAAACATACTTTGCGCCCGAAGCAGAGAGTGAGGTGGCATTTTATTCGCAATCTTGGAAGTATATCGGCGACATGCCTTTAACGACAACAGGCTTAATCATACAACCCGATACTATGACTACGTCCCGATTTGAAGAACTAAAAGGTATGATAGACCCCCAAATGGTGAAAGCAGAACTTTCAACAAGTACAAACACACTGGTGCTGAATCTTTCTTTACCATTACTGACAAGTGCCGATAAAAGTAACTTAAGACCTATTTTACAGCAAAGAACTGTTAAGTGGAATGGTAAAACATTTAATTAATGTTACATAACGACACTTTCTTGCTTGCAAGTATTGCAAGATAAGGAATTATGCTTATCTTTGCAGTGTGTTTTTCATGGTATTAGATTATTAAGGTTAATAAAGATTGATTGTCGTGAGACAATCAATTTTTTTATGCCCGTACTTCATCATCATCCTTTTCTTTTTCTAACTAAGCCAACAGTTAACCCCCAATCGGTCATGATACCGCTTATCTACCCTTTCACTATGGGTGACATGGCTCCCTGTCATCTTTTATTCACTTGTCGGCATCTTCTCTTCCGCCCTTTCTCGGCATAGCCCGCTACACCTACGACAGGACAACAAACAATCTGAACGACAATCAAACAAAATCTGTACAGGACTTCATGACCGATTTGGGTTAAATCCATACTTATTTTAGCTATTCTCTAAGGCTTCTAAGACTTTGCGAGGAGCAGACCCGAATAGCCTTCGGGCTTCCACAGCTGCCTGTTCACCTTTTAGTTGTTTGCTTTTTAGCACATTCAGCAGAATTGTGGTCTTGTCTTTGTAGGCATATTCCTTGCCTAAACCTCCCGTCACGGCACGCAAAAGCAACTGACGGAAGTAAGGGTTGCTGTCTCCCAAGCCTACACGCGAGGAATACATGACCTCAGAAGTCCCTCGTGGGTCGACTTCGGAATTGATAGGAAAAAGTATCGTACGCCCTTCAATGAGTGGAAAAACTTTGGACATTTCGAACGAACCATGACGGGATGAGGTAAAGAAAGCGGGGGCTATAAGGTGTGTTTGCTCATTGATACGTCGCACAAGTGCTGTCAATACATTGTTAGGGCCAAAGACTTTCTCACCGTCATCGAACACTGCACTGCGAATCAAAGTGCTATAATAAAAGGAATCCGAAGGTGAAAGACATACACCAAGACAAACTCTATTGTCCATCTTATATTTCTTTTCTGCCGTGCGAACTGTTCGATGCACATAGAACTCACCGTAGTGGTTACGTTGCAGTTCATTGTCATGCACATAACTATCTTCAAACACTCCTGCACGATACAGATAACATTCTGCTTCAAGAGGATAGAATGTAATGCCGCAAACAGTCAATTGGTAATCAGTAAGCAAGTATTTCACACTTTTCTGAAGTACTTTTACTATTTTTTCCTTATCTGTCATCGTTTCCAATGACTGCATCATACTTTTCAAATCCATTTCTTTTCCTTTCTTTAAGTTGATATTTCATTGTATTCTTTTTGCGAATTGGGACGTAACACTCCCGCTTTTCGCAATAAATCAAGTACTACTTCTCCTCCTATAATCAAACCAGCAGCAGCGGGAACGAAAGCTACACTGGCCGGAATTATGCGCTTCTTACCTCGCGATGAATCGTTCTCTTCGGCAATGGAAGTGTATTCGGTTGCTGACGTATCTATACTTTCTATGGGGCATAGCGGTTTTTCCTCGCTAAATACGCACTTCAACCGGGGGATTCCCTCTTTGCGCAACCTCTTCCGAATCACTTTTGCCAGCGGGTCGATATCCGTCTTGTAGATGTCGGCTACTTTAAAAGCGGTGGTATCCAACTTATTCGCCGCTCCCATACTGCAAATGATTGGCACTTGCAAACGATGACAACGACGTATCAGTTCTATCTTTGCCGTGACGGTATCAATGCAATCCACGACGTAATGATATTGCGAAAGATCAATATCATCGGCGTTTTCGGGTAGATAAAACATACGATAGGTATTTACAGCACATTGGGGATTAATGTCTTGTACGCGCTGTTTCGCTACCTCCACCTTTGGCTTTCCTACCGTACTGTGCAAGGCGTAGAGTTGCCGGTTGATATTGGACGCACACACGCAATCATCGTCGAAGAGGTCGAGTGCTCCCACCCCACTGCGTGCCAACACCTCTACCGCGTAACTGCCTACGCCACCTAATCCGAAAATCGCTATGTGGGCGTTTTTCAATACCCCGATGGCAGCATCGCCTAACAACAATTCCGTGCGTGAAAAAGGATGCTCCATAACTTTCGTTTTCAATTTATCAGCAACGTAGTTGTTTTCATTTCGCACTGACCAGACCACTCCTTTTGTTACGATGATAGCTGCGATACTCATCGAGCGGTATCTCTACATCGGGTTCGGAAAGCTCCCCCGTATGCGGAAGTCGGAACTTCATGTATTTAATAGGAATACCCCGCTCCATCCATTGGCTTTCGTAATATGTCTTAATAGAAAGGATTTGATGGGTATCTGTGTCTCCGATCTCCGTGTGATAAAGGTCTTCCGTTTTGAAAAGAAGCGGTAGATGGTTGTGCGATACCATACAGTCAGTATAAGTAAAAAGGAAGTTGGAATCAGTTTTCAGATGGATAACACCCCCATCAACGAGAAATTTCCGGTAGCGATTCATGAAATAGGTACTTGTCAAACGTTTCCGCGGGTGTTTCATCTGCGGGTCGCTGAACGTAAGCCACAGTTCTTCTACCTCGTTGTTGCCAAAGAAACGGTCAATAATTTCTATATTTGTACGCAGAAAGGCCACGTTTTTCAGTTCCTCGCGGATAGCCTGCGTAGCACCTGTCCACATTCTCGACCCTTTAATATCTACACCGATAAAGTTTATTTCGGGATAGAGCTTGGCCAATTCCACGGTATATTCACCCTTACCACATCCTAATTCGAGCACAATCGGATGATTGTTCTTGAAATACTCCGTACACCATTTTCCTTTCATTTCAAAAGAAGTTTGCTCCATTACCGAATAAGGAAACTGAAAAACGTTGTTATACGTTTCCATATCTGCAAACTTCTGCAACTTCCCCTTGCTCATATTCGTATTTTTTTACGGGTCATTCCACCACAACAGACGTCCATCCGTGACGGTCTTCAGCAATGCCGTACTGTATGTCGAGCAAACCTCTGTAGAGTCGGGTGCTCACATGTCCCGGCTTTCCGTCTTTGCTAAAAGTATATCGTTTACCGGTTTCGAGGTCATCAATATATGAAATCGGACTGATAACGGCTGCTGTTCCACAAGCACCAGCCTCATCGAACGTATCGAGTTCCTCTACTTTGATGGGTCTTCTCTCTACGTTCATGCCGAAATCTCGAGCAAGTTGCATGAGACTTTTGTTAGTGATGCTGGGCAGAATAGACGAGGATTCAGGCGTTATATATGTATTATTCTTAATACCGAAGAAGTTTGCAGCCCCACATTCATCAATATATTTCTTCTCTTTTGCATCGAGATAAAACTCACAGGTGTAGCCTTGTTCATGTGCCTTGCTATTGGCTCGCAAGCTCGCAGCATAGTTTCCACCCACTTTAAAGCAGCCCGTTCCGAGTGGAGCAGCCCGATCACAGTCGCGGGTAATGACGTATGGATTGGCAGAAAAGCCGCCTTTGAAATAGGGGCCTACAGGAGTTACGAAGATAATGAACAGATATTCCGATGCCGGACGCACGCCCACTTGCGGACTGATGCCGATAAGCAGCGGACGAATATAGAGTGTTGCGCCACTCTCATACGTGGGAACATAGGTTTGATTCAGCCTTACCACCTTGCACACCATTTCTTTGAAGCGCTCGATACTTACCTCGGGCATCATGATGCCGTGACAAGTCGACTGCAAACGGGCGGCATTTTCATCCATCCGAAACACCCTTATTTTGCCGTCGGGGCAGCGATAGGCCTTCAACCCCTCGAAGGCTTCCTGTCCGTAGTGCAGACAGGTAGCTGCCATATGGATGTTCAGATGGTCGTCAGTACAGACTTCTATCTCGCCCCAATTACCATTTCTGTAGTAACAACGCACATTGTAATCCGTCGGGAAATACCCGAAGGACAGTGCTGCCCAATCTAAATCTTTCATGAGATGTTCCGTTTTCGTGTACGATTAATTATAAATCAATGCAAAAGTAACAATAAAAATACGAATGGACGAGAGTTTCCCGTGAAATGACTGTTCATCTCTGCTTTTGATATGTTATTCTTCCTGTTGCAGGATGGCTTTGATTTCTTTATCCGTCTTAGTCAGTTTGTCTTTGCAGAGCTTGATGAGTTGCTGTGCTGTTTTCAACTCCTTGCTCATCGAGTCGATATCTAAATCGCCGTCTTCCATTTGTTTTACAATGGTTTCCAACTGTCTGACAGCCTCTTCATATTTGATTTCTTTCTTCATATTTCTTTCTTTTTATTCTACAACTGATTCAATTACGCCCTTTGCCAACCGTGTTTTTATTTTATCACCGCAATGCAGTTGTGCGGCATCTTTCACCACCTTCCCATTGTGCAGCGTCATACTATAGCCACGTTGCAAAAGTATGGAGGGGTCGAGAGCTATCGCTTTTTCTGCAAGAAGCTCAATACGATGGTTCTCATGCATAAGTCTGTGCTCGGCAAGGGGCAGCAAACGCAGCCAAAGAGTTTGCAAATGCTGACTGTTTGCCGAGAAATAGGCATGCGCAAGAGTTGCTATCCGCTGGTGGAGACTGTCTAACAATGTTTCCTCACGTGTTCTTACAAGTGAAAAAAGCATTGGGATATTGCTTGAAATACGGCCTAATCGCAATCTTTCAGCCTCCATTTTCCGTGTCACGGCTCTCACTACAACCCGCTTACACTCCTCTATCTGCTCATCAACTCTTTGCAATCGGTCTATCAGAAAGGCTGCTGCGGCTGTAGGAGTTTTGACACTCGTATGCGAAACCATATCGAGAATGCTTTCATCTCTGTCATGTCCGATACCGGTGATGACAGGCAAAGGGAAATTGGCTATGTTTTCAGCTAATAAAAGGGTATCGAATCCGGAAAGATCGCTGGTTGCTCCACCGCCTCGGATAATGACCACAACGTCGAAACGGTCGGCTTCGGCATTAATCGCATTAAGCGCAGAGATAATACTTGCTTCCACTCCTTCGCCCTGCATCACAGCTTCAAACAACTGAGGCTCAAATGCAAAACCATAAGCATTGTCTTTTAATTGGTTCAAAAAGTCGCCGTAGCCTGCCGCCGTTGAGCTTGAAATAACCGCTATGTGTTTAACGAACATAGGAATAGACAGTTCTTTATTCAAATCAAACACGCCTTCTTCCTTCAATCGACGTATGATTTCCTGTCGCTTGCGTGCCATATCTCCCATGGTAAACGTGGGGTCTATGTCTGAAACAATCCAAGAAAAGCCATATGCCTCATGAAATTGGGGGTAAACCCGCAGCAACAATTTCATACCGGCATGCAACGATTGCCCCGTTACTCGCATAAAATGGGTTGAAAGGGTTGACCAGACGTTACGCCAACACTTTGCCGATGCCTTAGCCACAGCCGTATGGCTCTGTTCGTCTTTTTCTATCAGCTCCATATAGCAGTGCCCTCTGTTCTCCCGAACTTCCGAAAGTTCGGCTTCCACCCAATATTCTTCCGGCATGGAAATTTCCAAAACCTCTTTTACGAGTGAGTTCAGTTCGTACAGCGACAGGGCTTTCTGCATTTTTCTATATCCTTTATATAGCGTTTTAGGTTTGCAAACTTACTGAAAAAAAACGACTTTCCACCCCTTTGTCTCTCTTTTTCTTACATTGCCAGCTAAGCATACCAAGGCACATCTCGCTTTGGCTGAAAAGGGCGCAGCGTATAGCGGCATAACAGACACACGCAGACGATGAGCCAATATAGCATCATCACCTGCCATACCGATAAGTTGATACCTTCTACAGAAGCGTAAGGAAGATGGGCGATGAAGTTTAACGATGTGTTCAAGGCATGGATAATCGCAGACATTACTTTCAGGAACAGCAGTCGGACAACCGACCATTGCCCCACTGTAAAGAACAGGAAAGATAAGTAAAGAATGGCTGTAGCCAGCGGAACGGCCACGAAATTGGTCAGCAGAAAATAGCAGGAGAAACGTCCAAAGTAATAGGCGATAAGCGGAGCGACACCTATCTGTGCAGTGAAAGAGACGAGCGTCATAGACCAAAGTGAAGCCACAAGGCGATGACAGGCGAGCCATTTTTCATCGAACAGTCGATAAAGAGGTTTGAAAAGAAGTGTGATGGACAGCATGGAACAGAACGACAGTTGGAAACCGGCATCGTAAAGAGCCAACGGATGACATACCAACATGATGCAAGCCGTAAACGACAAGACGTTCAGCGACATCTTCTCACGATGACCAAGGGAAAAGAAGGCATAGACGGAGAGCATGACAGCTGCCCTGACCACTGAAGAAGACAGCCCTACGAGTAAGGCGTATGCCCATACGGACGTTAGCAACAGCAGTATGCCGGCCATCCCCCGCCGTCTCAATCCCAACATGATGAACAGGGCATAAATAATGCCCAAATGCAACCCCGACAAGGCCAACACATGCGATGCGCCAGATATGGCATAGGTATCTTTGAGCTCTCGGGAAACGAAAGACTTGTCGCCCAATGTCATAGCGGCAACAATGGCATAGGCATCGCTGTCTAATCCTATGGTTTTATATTGCTTTAAAAGAGTTTGACGATAAGCGAGTAGCACAATACGCGTACGTTCGAGGAGTGAAAGGGCACGCAAATCTACCACAGATTTTTCCCAATTGCGATAATAAATGAATGTTTCTGCTGTAAAACCGTGTGTTTTCATCCACATGCAATGATTGAAACGAGTTGTCGCAAAACGATTTTCCGGTTGATGGAACTTCGATAATGCCGTGATACCATCTCCCACATTCAGACGCAGGTAACGCCTTTTCACACTGTCTTTCAGTAACCATGCCTTTGCTTTCAACGGCCTTTCATTCAGTCCTTTCACGACTACCATGTCGAATTGTACGGTCTTTCCCCGTTCCACAGGTTGACTGGTGATTACTGCTTCATACACCTTTTCATCTTCAGGAAGATTGACCGACAGTCTGCTCTCTTCCAAACAAACGAGCAACATGCCGAGAACAAATGTAGCGAACAGCAACATTACACCTTGAAAAATAAACTTTCTTACCAGAAAAACAGCAGTCAGTATCCCTATGAGCGTTGCATACAGGCCGATAATGGGAATACAACCGACCGACGATTCACCCGCAACAATACCGAAAATCAGTGCTATTGCTACGCGGAAAAACGGGAAAAGCTGTATTCGACCATTGGTTTTCATGTTATTATCAAGGTGTTATATACCATTGCAAACATACAAAAAATAGCTCAAAGTCCTTTAGTATATAAATAAATAATCGTACTTTTGCATCATATTCTAATAAAACTTAAGGTGACCGCACTTAGGTCATATTCATCCAATGAACAATAAACGATGAAAAAATTACTACTTTTTTTTGCCTTATTGGCCGTTTCTGTAAGCGTGAAAGCAGCCAAAGCCCAATCGGGAACAGTAACAGTGAAACAGAGCGACGGCAGTTTGATTCGTGTGATACTTCATGGCGACGAGCATTTCAGCTATTCCACTACAGACGACGGCGTGCTTCTTGTACAGGAAGGAAATAGCTATTATATAGCAAAAGTAAAGCAAGACGGCACATTGGCCTCTACTGCTATTCTCGCACATGACAGCCAGACAAGAAACGCAGAAGAGGTTTTAGCCATAGAAAAGCAAGACAAATCACGTTTCTATGCCTACATGGACAGCATGGCAGAACGTTTTTTAAGCACGAGAGCTGTGCCCGCAGCCAATCCCCCCTTGTTTCCTCACACGGGTTCACCGAAAGCCATCGTCATTTTGGTGGAGTTTCAGGATGTACCTTTCACACTGACGAACCCGAGAAAATCATTTTATCAATACCTAAACGGTGAGGGAAAACCTGTGAACTACGGTCACAATGAAGACAGGAATCACGGTAGCGTAAAACAGTACTTCACCGATATGAGTTTCGGCACTTACACCCCGCAGTTTGATGTCTATGGACCGGTGAAACTGTCGCAGCCTTTAAAGCACTACGGAGGAGACGTTGGTGGAGTAAAAGACGTGAATGTGAGAGACATGGTGACAGAGGCATGCACACTGATGGACGACAGTCTGGACTTCAGTCGCTATGATTCAAACCACGATGGCTATGCCGACTTGGTATATCTCATATACAGTGGCTATTCGCAAAGCATCAACGGCAATTCCACCGACTGCATCTGGCCGAAAGTTTTCTCTGTTCCCGAACGTATCTACGATGGTGTCAAAGTGGCAAGGGCCGGTTTGAATAACGAACTGATAGGTTTTCCGGGAGCTTTTAAGAAAAGCCCGCTCCAACGCATCAACGGCATCGGACTGTTCTGCCACGAGTTTTCTCACTGCATGGGTCTGCCCGACTTCTACCCCACTTACGCACCCGCACAGGGCGATAACCAAGGTATGGAGGACTGGAGTCTGATGGATGGCGGCGAATACGTAAACAACGGATATACGCCGACAGCGTATACGGCATGGGAAAGAGAGGCATTCGACTGGATGAGTGTCGAGACCTTAAGCGAAACAACGAATGCTATCAACATACAACCGATAGACAAAGGAGGGAAAGCCTACAGAATCGTAAACGACAACGATGCTTCCGGCAACGAATATTTCATGATGGAGAACATACAGCAGACGGGTTGGAACGAAAAGCAAAGAGGCCATGGATTGCTGATTTACCATGTGAACTACGACTCATATCTATTCTCCCTTACAGCCAATGCTGTGAACAACATAAAAGGAAAACCACGAATGACCGTGGTGCCGGCAGACGGTTTGTTGAACTCTTCTTACGTAGAGACAAACCGAGACAAACTCTTTGCGCAATACAAGGGCGACCCTTTCCCCGGAACAAGTGGCATACATACTTTCAATGACGCAATGAATTTGCCTAATATCAAGCCATATCACGGTTCAAAATGGGATAAATCATTAACCGGTATCACAGAGGACACGCATTCAGGGCTTATTACATTCAACTTCATCAAGGGCACATCGACAGCCATCGACATGCCTACAACGGGAAACGACGTTGAAAACGACCGCCGCATCTTTACCCTCGACGGACGCTATATGGGAACGGATATCACCCGATTGCTCAAAGGCATTTATATCAGAAACAAGGAGAAGATAGTAATTCCCTGACCTTGCGAAAAGCGGGAGAGGGGCAATGAAGAAACAGCTTGTAAGCCCCTCGGAAATAACGGCAGACAGGCATTTACAAAAGAGCATAGCTTTTACGGTGTGAAAGCTATGTTTTCATCGTCTCAAAGCTATGCTTTCACGACGTAAGAGCTTACCTTTTACAAAACAACATCATTACGGCAATGGAAATAAAGAAATCGGAATTTGTGATAAGTAGCCCCACCGTACAGAAATGTCCGGCAGATACGAAACCTGAATATGCCTTTATCGGACGGTCGAACGTGGGAAAATCGAGCCTTATCAACATGCTCTGCAACCATAAGAACTTAGCCAAGACATCGGCAACACCGGGTAAAACACTGCTCATCAACCACTTTATTATCAACAATGAGTGGTATCTCGTAGACTTGCCGGGCTACGGCTATGCCAAACGTTCTAAGACCGTACAGCAGCAACTCTCGCGGATGATTACATCATATATCCTGCAACGCAAACAGTTGATAAACGTATTTGTATTGATAGACATACGTCACGAGGCGCAACAGAATGACCGTGAATTTATAGATTGGTTGGGAGAAAGCAGCATTCCCTTTGCCATTGTGTTTACAAAGGCCGACAAACTCGGAGCAGTGAAAGCCAGACAGAACGTTGAAGCCTATATGAACGCACTGAAAGACCGATGGGAAGAACTGCCGCCCTATTTCATTACAAGTGCGGAAAAACGCACGGGCAGGGATGAATTGCTCAACTATATCGACGACATCAACCGCTCGCTGGACGAATCGCGCTGACCTCGCATTGGGCTTATGGCAAACTCTATTCCTTATTTAGACGTGCAAAATCTGTCGAAATCGTTTGGCGACAGAGTTTTATTCCATCGTATCAACTTTTCGATAGCCGAGGGGCAATGTGTCGGTCTTATAGCAGAAAACGGCATGGGGAAATCTACTTTGCTTTCGATACTGACCGACAGAGAGGGGAAAGACGAGGGAGAAATCGTGTACAAGCGTGATTTGAAAGTGGGATATTTGGTACAGTCGCCCGAATTTGACCCCGAGGAATCTGTGCTCGACGCATGTTTCAACCATCAGGGAGAGGCGGAGAAAGTGGTGAAAGCCAAACAAATACTGACACAACTCAAAATTACCGACCTCTCGCAACCTATGGGGCAATTGAGCGGCGGACAGCAGAAACGAGTGGCACTTGCAAATGTATTGCTCACCGAGCCGGACTTTTTGATACTCGATGAACCGACCAATCATCTCGATTTGAATATGATAGAATGGTTGGAAGGCTTTCTCAGTCGTGGAAACAGGACGTTGCTCATGGTTACTCACGACCGCTTCTTCCTCGACCGAGTATGCAACGTCATCTTGGAACTCGACAATCAAACCATCTACACCTATCGGGGCAATTACGCTTACTATCTGGAAAAACGGCAGGAACGTATGGACAGCGCAAGAGCCGAGCTGCAACGCGCCAATCAGCTCTATCGAAAGGAATTGGAATGGATGAGGCGGCAACCGCAGGCACGCGGACACAAAGCACGCTATCGCGAAGAGGCATTCCGCGACTTGGAACTCATCGCCAAACAGAGAATAGAGGAGCGGCAGGTCAGGCTGAAAGCGTCTAACGTGTATATCGGCAACAAAATATTCGAATGTCAATACATCTCGAAAGCATGGAACGCAGAAAAGGTGATTCTCAAGGATTTCTACTACAACTTCGCCCGCTATGAAAAGATGGGTATTGTGGGAGACAATGGCACGGGAAAGACCACTTTCATCAGACTGCTTCTTGGACTGGAAAAACCCGATAGCGGACGCTTCGACATCGGAGAGACGGTGAAGTTCGGCTATTTCTCACAGGAAGGACTGCATTTTGACGAAAGTCAGAAAGTGATAGACGTGGCTCGCAACATTGCAGAATACATAGATTTGGGCGGCGGAAGAAAGATGACGACCTCGCAATTCCTGCAATACTTCCTCTTCACACCGGAGGAACAACATAACTATGTGTATAAACTAAGCGGCGGCGAGAAAAGGAAACTCTATCTCTGCACCGTGCTGATGAGGAATCCGAACTTTCTGGTTTTAGACGAACCGACCAACGACCTCGACATCAAAACACTGCAAGTATTGGAAGAATATTTGGCCGACTTCCCCGGATGTGTCATCATCGTGAGCCACGACCGTTACTTCATGGACAAAGTCGTAGACCATTTGCTCGTGTTCAAAGGCAACGGCAAGGTGAAAGACTTTCCCGGGAATTACACGCAATACAGAGCTTGGAACTCCCTGCAAAGCAAAGAAGAAACGCCGGCTGCTGCGCCTAAGCCACAAGAGCAAAAAGCCGTTTACCGCAACGACACGAAAAGAAAGAAGACGTATAAGGAGAAATGCGAGTTTGAAAGGCTCGACAAAGAGATTGCCATCCTCGAAGAAGAACGGAAGAAGATTGAAAATGCATTGTGCAGCGGCAATCTGTCTGTGGAAGAACTCACGGCAAAAAGCAAACGACTGCCTGAGCTGCAACGCGAATTAGACGAAAAGAGCATGCGATGGTTGGAACTCTCCGAGATAGAGGGATAAGCCATGAAACAAACAGAAAAGCAAGAAAGAAAGTCATCATCGGGATTCTGTGGAGCCAAAATCAATAAGTGTCAAGCCACCGATATTCCACGAATCAAAGCTTATTCCAATTCCGGCTCGGCCGAGGGAATGGGTAGATTCGTGTTTTCTTTCACGCCGAGTTCTTTCAGTTCATTGGCTTTCTGCACAATGCTTTGTCGGCCGGTGTAGGCTTTTTTATAAGCCTCATCGTAGTCTCTACTTAAGTTTTCAATGCCTTTCCCTACTTTGTCGAAACGGCGAACGAAATCGCCCACGCGCTTCAAGAGTTCTTCGGCCATGAGAAAGACGCGTTTCTGGTTCTCTGTCTGCGAATGCTGACGCCATGCAATCTCTATCATGCGGAGAATGGCAAAGAGATTCTGCGTGCCGGTAATAAAGACTTTCTGCTCGAAAGCCTCGTTCCATAGCTTCGGTTCGTGGGTCAATGCCAATTGCAATGCAGCATCATTGGGCACGAACATGATAACAAAGTCTATCGCGCGGCGAGGCTTCACAATATAACTGCTGTAATCTTTGCTCACCAACTCTCTCACATGACCGCGCAAACTCTGTATATGGGCTTTCAAATGCTGCTTTTTCTGCAGCTCATCGGTAGCTTCCATGTAGTCGGAATAGGCCTTGATAGAGACCTTGGCATCAATCACCACATCTTCGTTGTTGGGGTAATGCAACACCACATCGGGGCGCATCCGCTTGCCGGAATCAGCATTGGTCACCGTGCGACCGCGCTCGTCGATAATGGTATCTTGCACATCGTAATTTACCCCACGTACCAACCCCTGTGCGTCGAGTAGCTCGCTGAGGATCATCTCGCCCCAGTCGCCCGTCTGCTTGTTGTCTCCGCGCAGAACGTTGGTCAGATTTGTGGCCGTCTTGTCCATCTTCTGCGTCTGCTCAAGCATGAGTTTCAACTGTTCCGAAAGGGAGGTCGTGTTCTTCACCGACGTGTTATTGCTGCTTTCGATAGCCTGTTGGAGTTGTGTCAGATTGTCTTTCAGCGGACGCGTAATGTGCTCCATGCTTTCGGTATTTTCGTTTTTCAAGCGTTCCGATGTTTTATCAAGCACCCGTGTGGCTAAGTTCGAGAATTGCTCCTGCACGGTTTTCAACTGCTCGGCAAACTGTTCTTGCCTCATCCTCGCCTCTTTCTCTCCCTGCGCTGCAAGCAATTTCAGCTCGTTCTCCATACTTTCGCACCGCGCATGCAAATCTTTATTCTCTTGCCGCAGCGTTTTCAGTTCGGCAGAAGTCTTGTCCGTCTCACCCCGCAGAATGCTAAGTTCTGTACCCTTCTTCTCGTCGGCGATGGCCAACTCCGTCTTCTCCTGTTGCAAACGGTCGCGGTCTTTCGTTGCCTTGTCTATCTCTGCCGCCATCTGCCCCACCCTTTCACGTTCCTGTTCCAAAGCCTGCTTTGTAAGCATGGCATCGCTCTCCACGCTTTTATACTTGCTACTAACCCACAATCCCCCGATTGCCATGCCCGCAGCAAGTCCTATCAGAATATAAAGAATCGTCGTCATAATGTATGGATAAAAGTTGCAAACAAAGGTAACAATAAAATGCGAAACAGGCACAAAGATTCCCGATTATCGTCATCAGGCAGACCATAAAACAAAGCGAGTGGTACGCGTCGTCGCGACGCGTACCACTCTTGGTGTGTAATCAAGTAATTTATACGTGAGTTCGGGATAA
>ERZ772960.1320-NODE-1320-length-20056-cov-3.394180_pt1 | contig 20056 bp, 16 predicted proteins | sample MGYA00580678_ERZ772960 | MGnify/ENA primary metagenome ERZ772960 (study PRJEB29015, sample SAMEA2737930) | human oral metagenome | biome: human oral; feature: human-associated habitat; material: dental | place: China | collected 2059 ... | reverse complement strand
TGTTTGCCAGTGTACCGTCTACTATGACTTTGGAGGAAGCGAAATCAGAAAGAAGAAAGAAAATATGAAAATCTTACTGGATACTTGTATTGTAATCGATTTTCTTCAAGGGAGAGAACCGTTTTCTGAGGATGCATTCGCTTTATTTCGTTTGATGGCAAAAAATACTTTTACGGGGCTTATCTCTGCAAAATCCGTGACGGATATTTACTATCTAATGAAGCATTGTCTTCACAGTGAGGTAGAAACGAGAAAAAAAATCAGTCAATTACTGGAGATTGTCACGGTCGTAGATACTCTTTTAGGGGATGTTTTTAAGGCATTGGCATCGGAAGGAAAAGACTATGAAGATGCGGTAATGATGGAGACTGCCTACAGGATGAAGGTGGATGGCATTGTTACGAGAAATAGGAAAGACTATAAGGAGTCACTGATTAAAGTTTATACAGCGAAAGAACTGCGAACGCTTTTGGAATAATGGACAGGGGTCAATTCTCACCTTATTGCCGGAGGAACGCTCCTCATGGTTCTGTGAGTAAATTTTAGAGATTCAAAATAATTCGTAAGACAGGATTAAGATTTTTCGGGGATGAAAATGGTACTATTTTCCTAGTCGAAAAAGAGGAATTTTTAAAAGATAGGAAATAGATTATGCGAAAAATAAAACAGCTAAAAATCATTTTACCCTTGGCACTTTGCTTTGTACTCTCTGCTTGCGGAGGCATAAGGGGAAAGGGGACGGATGCCAAGAATTCAAGTCAGATGGAAGACGCACAAACGCAGTCAGTGAAGTATTCTAATCTCGTAGACGAAGAGACGAGAAAGCGCGTTGCGAAAGCATTGAAACAGGCGGGGTTGAAAGAGGAGAAGATTAGCGCGTTCTTTTCCGCTGTGGATGAATACAATAGTGCAGTCGGAAAAGACCATCTGGTGCAGAAGATGACCACTGTGAAAGGGACTGTTCCCGATACGGATAATGACAAACTGATAGACCTTTGGGTGCAAAACGGAGGATTCGTGGGAAGGAATTGCCGGATTACTTCCTTTTCTCTGATGGGAGATTTCATTAGCATCAAGGATACGACACCCGGCGATACGACCATGCTTTTTTCGGATTTTGATGCCATCAAAGCAAAGCAAATCTTCGAAGGAGAAGCGAAGAAGAAGTACGATGCTCTCTTCTCCTATATTGACGTCAAAAATACCCATGATACAAAAGAACTTGCGAAGGAAATCACAGCTTCCTGGGATAAGAGAGGCGTCTCTTTTCAAAATGACAAGATGCACATGATCTCCGTCTTCATGACGATGGACGACGGAAAGAATAAAGTGCAGGAGTTTATCGGGCATACGGGAATTTTGGTTTCGGAGGGAAAGAACTACCTCTTTATTGAAAAACTGGCTTTTGAACTTCCCTATCAGGTGGAAGAGTTCCATAATTTACAGGAAGTCAATGATTATCTGATGCGCTGCTACGATAAGGATGCGGACGGCTTGACTGCAAAGCCCATTATTTTCGAGGATAATCATGTGATGAACGAGTACAGAGTGGTGAAGCAGTAGAGTGGCAAAGAGCAATGGCTTACGCCATTGCTCTTATTAAGTTCACGATGGTAATCAGTGCGGCATACCCTACTCCGGCAATAGGCCAGATCACCCAGCTTCTGTCCCATGCGTTGAAGAGGAAGCTGATCGCAAGATAGAGCAGCGTGGCAACGGACCAGTAAGCTCCTCCGATACCGCTGTTTTTCTTGTTGGAGACCTTGTTTTCTCTCGTATACGTGTCTTCCTCGGAAAGTACTCTGAATCCCTTCCAGACGACACTGACCTTGGTCATTAGAAAAGCGCCTATGCCTACAAAGGGAAGTAAAATGGAAAGAGATAAGCTATAGAACATATCCTGGTCCGGGAAGAAAATCATGCTGAAGAAAAGCGGCGTAGCGGATAAGATGCAGATGAGAACGCCTAAAATCATTTGCATACTGTAGGTGCTCTGAAATCGGGCCTTTTTCTCCTTCACCATCCCGTCCACACCGTAAGCGGTGTTCAGTGCTTCGTGCTTTAAATAGCTAAAACGCTCTCCGTCGAGCTTGTTTTTCATGCAGAGAGCAACCCCAAGACCGACCAGCACTAAGACAATAAGGATACCGATACCGCTTGCCTGATCTTCGCTGAGGGGAATCTTTCCATATTCCGCGAGAGTCACGAGAGTAATTAACGGGGCAGCGGACACGATGAAGAGGAATGTGGCGAGCGCGGAGGGAAGCGCCTTTCTGCTCTGATAGGCAAGGAAAGCACTCGCTTCCTCCATCGAAACGGTCACTTCCTTTTCGGAAGAGTCCTTGTCTACCGGAGTAAAGGCTTTCGCGGGTTCTTCTCCCATATCATCTTTTAGAAGATAATCCGTGCTTACGGAAAAGATTTCCGAGAGTTTCAGGATCTTATTCATATCGGGAATAGACTGTGCGCCTTCCCATTTTGAAATGGACTGTCTGCTGACCTCCAGTTTTTCCGCCAGATCCTCTTGTGACCATCCGTTTTTCTTTCTGAGTGCAATGATTTTATCTGCCAGTATCATGCTTATCTCCTTTCTGTTTATGGACGAATCATAGCAGAATATGGAGTTGCAGAAAAGAAATCCGCCTTTTCAATTTGTCAACCGATGGTTGCAAAAGCTCCATTATTGCGGTTGCTAAGGCTCTATTTCCATTTTTTTATTTTTTATTTCAAAAGAAAAGAACCATCACGTTTCTGTTTTTCCGCTGTCGGGCGGTCTTCGTGGCTTCTTTATTTTTTATTCTTTAAATAAGTCACCGCGTCCTGATAGCGCATGGCAATGGAATCCTTTTCCACGCCTTCTCCATAATTTGTGATGAGATAGAGCGGATCCCTTTCCTGAATGCGGTTCAGGAAGGAAAAATAGCTTTTCTTGTCGATCGTTTTATCATAGAGCGTAAATTTCTCATCGTCTCTTGCCGGCTTATCTGCATTTGCATCTCCGCCTATTTCGGGATCATAGCTATAGCTGGCCTGCAAATCGAAAGACAAGGGGAGATTTTCGGAGGAAGGCAGCAGGAAGAGATTTTCCGTATTTTCCGCATCGTAGTCCGTCTGCACGAGGTAGAGCCGCTTATCTTTTTTGGTAAGGAAAATCTTATAAAGCGCGCCGCCGCCGACCTGATAATCCAGATTTTCTTTTGTGGCGACTTCCACCATTTTCCCCTTTTCATACGTGTAAATGTGAAGGTCTGCGCGGATAGCTTTTCCGTCCTGTTCATAATGACTGCCTTCCATCAAGAGCAGCTCCGGGGTACTGTCTCCATATACATCCTGAATGGCGATTCCTTTGGTTTCCAGACTGATGGGCACACCGTCTTTGTCCTCTCCGTACCTTTGCCAGGTGTAAGCACGGATGTCCTTCTCCTTTTTTTCCAGAAAAGAAAGATAGGCGGAATAAACCGCATTTTCCTGCGGGGTATCTTTTACCGTAGTCGTTTCTTTTTGTGCTGCGCTGGCGGAAGTTTCTTTCTGCACTGTGGTACTGCCGGTTTCTGTCGCTTTTTCGCTTACGGAAGGCATCTGCGATGCCGTTTCTTTTTTCTCTGTTTTCTTTCCGCAGGAGAGGAGGGAAAGAGAGAGCAGGAGCAGGGGGAGGGGGGCAAGCGCTTTTCTTGGATTGATCTTTTTCATCTTACAGGTCTCCTTTTTTTGCCCTTACTCTAGCATAAGAAGAACGGGAATACCGTACTTCTTCATTTCCTTATTCTTACGATTCCGCTATCCATAAAAAGAAACAATGTCCCTATTTTGTACAATTTTAATATAGATTTTCTCGATAAAACACAGCATTTATAATAATAAACAATTAATCATTGCAAAAATGCCTATAATTAATAACGATAACTATAATCAATTGGAGGTACAATGATGTCTATTTATTGTGATGCTAGAAAATTTGCGGAGAAACTCATTGATCCATGCAGTAAGAAGGTGGACGACGAGGGAGTGTTCCCGGTAGAAGCTTTTGCCGAGATTAAAAAGTCCGACTTCTTAACCCTATTGATTCCGAAGGAGCAGGGAGGCTCCGGATTTGGTATAGAAGAGCATGTAGAGGTTTGCCGTGCCTTTGCGAAGAGCGATGCAACCACCGGTCTTTGCTACATGATGCATAACGTTGCACTGACCGTAGTCCTTGCACGCGGCAGTGAAGAAATAAAGAAGAGAATCATCAAAGAAGTTGTAGAAGACAGAAAGATGCTGGCTCTTGCATACAGCGAGCTCGGCACCGGAACACACTTCTATATTTCCGATTTGGAGGCGGAAAATGCCGGAGAGAAGAAGCTTTTTACCGGTGTGAAGAGCATGGTTACCTCAGCCGGACAGGAGCACGTCTTTAATGTAGTAGCGCCGTACTTCATCGCCGGTCTTGCCGGCGTTTATACCGGTCTCAGTGAGCACATGCTGGAAGAGAGCATCGCCCACGCCGAGCAGAGAAAGTACACTTCCGGAACTTCTCTGTCCGAGATTGAAACCGTACAGATTCACCTTGCGAAGATGTACAATCTGGTCAATGCCTCGATTTGCACGACAAAGGAAGCAACAAGAGCTGCTGCACAGGGAGATGCGGATGCACTGGCAAAGATTCTTTCCGCTCGTGTGATTGCTTCGGAAAATGTCATCGAAGCCGGAAGACTCGGTATTCGTGTCGGAGGAGGAAAGGCATACAACAAAGTCGGCCCGATGGAAAGACTTTTGCGGGATTCTTATGCCGGTCAGATTATGGCGCCGAGCGTGGATGTCCTTACAGTATGGCTTGGAAAGGCTATCACGGGACAGCCGTTAGTATAAGACAAATAGACTTTTCCGCCGGCGGTTTTCGCCGACTAAGGAAAAGAGAGGAAATGAGGCATAGATACAATGGAAAAGATTAAGTTGGGCGCAGTCATCTACGCGCCGAAAGTTACGGTTATATGGGGTATTATTCAGGATTTTTTTGCATCGGAGCATTGTCCGATTGAGCCTGTGTTCTACAAAGATTATAAGAGTCAGGTAGACGGGCTCATGAAGGGAGAAATCGATATTGCATGGAACTCGCCGCTTGCCTGGCTGGATGCCTTCCTGCGGAGCAAGGGAGAGTGCTTAGACGGCTCTATGCGGGACACCGATCAAAACCGAAAGAGTTATCTGGTGGTAAGAAAGGACAAAGGCTTTAAGGACATCTTGGATCTGAAAGGGAAGACCATCGGTCTCGGCTTAAATGGAGACCATGTCGGGGGAGAACTGGATGCCGCGAAGGCGATGCTTTCCGGTGAAGTGGACGGCAGATGGATGTTGGACTTAAACTACAAAGCCTGGATTGCAGACGGTACGCTCGATGAAGCACGGGTGCAGATTCTTTCCGAGACGGCGTATTTCGACCACTGTATTTTTACGGGAAGACCGGATTTCTCGAAGGAGCAGTTTGCCCATTTTACAGAAGTACTGCACAAGATGGACTACAAGAATCCTGCCCATAAGGAAATGATGGATATGGAGGGCCTGAAGGCATGGGTTCCTGGAAGAACCGAGAACTTTGAGCAGATAAAGAAGGCAAATGAGTATCTGCATTTCTTTTCAAAGGAGCAGGTATGAGGAAAAGCTTTCCCGCTTTTACCACATCCCTAATCGGCAGTATGCCGAGAAGTCGGGAACTCTTACAGGCGAAGAGGCTTCTGCAAAACGGAAAACTCGCCCCGGAAGAGTACCAAACGCTTCTTAATCAAGAAACTGAACTCGTAGTACAAATGCAGGAGCGAAACGGCATCGACCTCATCACGAGTGGAGAGCTGAATCGGGATAATTATGTTTCCTTCGTTTCGGAAAAACTGGAGGGAGCAACCATGATGAGCATGGCAGACATGCTCCCTTATATGGAAGATAAGCAGGGCTTTGAGGAGATTCTGGACACGTTGGATGTACCCGCAGTCAGCATTAAAAATGCGATTTGTACCGGAAAGATCCGCAGGAAAGAGAGTCTGGTAGGGGAAGAGATGCAACGCCTTCGCCTCTTTTCAGAGAAAGAGCGGAAGGCAACGCTTCCCGGACTCTATCTTCTGACCCGGTCTATGTGGCTCCCCACCCTTTCCTCAAAGGTCTACGATAGCAAAGAGGAACTGGGAAAGGATGTCCTACAGGTTCTGAAAGAAGAAATCACGGATCTCATGCAAATGGGGGTCTCGGTCATTCAGTTTGATGAGCCGGTACTTACGGAAGTGGTATTCACCAAAGGAAAGACGCGCTCCTTTATGTGCGCAGCACTTTCGGAGAAGAAAGATCCGACGGAAGAGCTCCGCTTTGCAACTGCACTACTCCAAGAAATCATGGATTTTATGCGGGAGAAGGAGCTTATCAGCGTGCTCCATGTCTGCCGGGGAAACTGGAGTAAGAACGAAGGGATTCTTCTCAGCGGTTCTTATACGCCGCTCGTTCCGCTGTTTTCCGCCGTACTCCCTTCCGTCCTTGCCCTGGAGTACTCTACCAAACGGGCAGGCGACTTAGGCTCTCTTCTGGAAAATGAACGAATCCGCGAGCATTGTATCCTGGGGCTTGGTGTCATCAACCCGAGAATCGATAACGTGGAGACGAGAGAGAGTATTGTGCGGCGGGCGAAAGAGGCTTTGCAGTATTTACCGAAAGAGCGACTCTGGCTGAATCCGGATTGCGGCTTTGCAACCTTTGCCAATCGTCCGGTGAATGTTCTTCCCTGCATCGAGAAGAAACTGCAAGAATTGCATCTCGCGCAGGAGTATTTGCGAAAAGAAAGAGGATAGGAGAGGATTACCTTGGATAGCTTTTCGGATACCTTATACCATTACAGTATGAAATATCGCGGAATCGTGAAAGCGGACGGAGCAGTCACGGTCTACACGGAAAGAGGGAGCTTCCCCTGTAGTGCGGAGATGGAATTTGACGGCAAGAAAGGTACGGATACCGCAGTGAATTATTTTTCTGCGGGTCTCCTTTCCGGCATACTCCACGGAATCCTTTCCTATATGAAGAAGGACGGCAATCCTTTGGAAGAGGTGGAAGCGAAGGCACGGGTGGTGCTGGATAATCCGCTGTCTTATCTATCGGTCAAAGGCTATGAGGAAACATCGAGGATTGCAAAAGTGAAAGTAGACCTGTACTTTTACAGTTTTCTGGAAGAGGAGGAAGTCCTGGAAAAGTGTGAAGAAGCTTTGAAGAAGAATATTCTCTACCAGACCCTTTCCCCGACCATCGATATCGAAATTTCGTACCACCCTTCCCTATAGGTGGTACTTTTTTTATTCTTAACGAGTATCGCTCGTAGGGCGCGCGGTCTCCCTTCTGCCTATTCTGTGTAGAGTTTCCTTGGTCACGGAGGCATGAAGCACAGCTTTGAGCCTTGTGCCAGTCCTATGCAGATGATACACTAAAGCAACTTTACAGGAATTTGATTCAAGTAACTTTAATTTTTGTGAGCAGATTTTTCGATAGAAAGGAGCGAAAGGATATGAATACTTTTATTTGCTACGACCGTTGTTCCACTTGTAAGAAGGCGGAGGATTTTTTAAAGAAAAAGGGAATCTCTTTTCAGAAGCGTCCGATTAAAGAGGAGAATCCTACAGCGGAAGAGATTCATCAGTTCATAGAGCGTTCGGGTCTTCCTTTAAAACGCTTCTTTAATACCAGCGGAATGCTCTATAAGGAAATGGGATTGAAAGAAAAGCTGGAATCCATGTCGGAAGAAGAACAGGAGAAACTCCTTGCCACCGATGGAATGCTTGTGAAACGCCCTATTTTCCTCTATGGAGATAAGGTACTGGTCGGATTTAAAGAAAAAGAATGGGAAGAAGCGCTTTAAAAACGCTCTTCCCCAGTATTATGCCTATTTTCCGATAGTGTTATTTCCGTATTACAATGATTACCTTCGAATGGCGTTATTTCAGCTTTCCGCTTTCGTGGTCGAATACGTAGGTCTTCCCGTCCAAAACGCTTGTTTCCGTCTTCATATCACCGCTGTCGCGTGTCAGATAGTACCAATCGTTCTGCCAGAATAGCCAGCCTTCATGCATTGCACCGGTTTGCGGATTCAGGTAGTACCATTTTCCCTTATTGAAAATCCATCCCGTTGCCATATATCCTTCATCATTAAAGAAGAACCACTGCGGTTTTCCTTGGTAGAGAATCTTATCCCAGGAAGCCTTCGGATAGCTGCCGTCTGACGAAGAGAACCACCAGCCCTTTTCCTCTTTTTTCCATGCGCCCTCTAATACACGGTCTCTGCTTTCTCCTAAAACAGCAGCCTGCTTTCCGGAGTTGGTAGAGCCCGGAGTGGAGCGTACTTCCGTTCTACGACCTGTTAGGCCCGAGCCGCCGCTTGCGTTTCCACTCTGGTTCGTTCTCGAAGCTGTGGGCGGTTCCGTCTCTGCTTTCTCGTAGACAAATTGCAGTTCGGCAATATTCCCGATATTCAAACCGTCTAAACGCCCGATATCTTCTTCGGTCCAATGCATTTTCTTATTCTGAATCTCCCCGAAATGGTAACGCTTTACCGTGTAGCCGTCGAGGTTCTTCGGTGCAATGCCGAAGGAAACGACCTTCGAGAAGTTGTAGCCGGGCACGTATTCCGGGTCTTCCAGGAGATTTCCCTTTGTGTCGATGAAGCTTACTTTGATGTTTCGAAGATTTCTTGGAGAGAGTTCCTTTTTCCCGCTGCTTTGGTCATCAAGAACCGTGGCGCTAATAGTATGTGCGCTGTCATAATGCACGCCGTCCGCTGCAATAGAATAGGTGAAAGTCCGGTCGCCTTTAAAGTTATTCGGGCAAATGACTTCCATCACCTGGCTGTTTCCGTTTCCGGTGATGCCGGTATGGTTAAAGGCAATCATGATGAAGTTGCTTGCGCTGTCCGAGGTGGCGTCATTTACCGGATACCAGCTGATGCCGTTTTCATCGACAATTTTGATTTTGCTCTTTTTTTCATCCAGATTCACGCCGTAGAGGTGAACCAGTGTCTTCTTGCTTTCCTGCCCGATGGGGGTGTTGGTATGGGTGTTGTCTACGACTTCCGTTCCTCCGCCGGAGGTACCGTAAGACTGGATGGAGGCGAAGGAGAGAGCGGGAAGCGTCGGATCCTGTCCCTTAAAAAGCTGTGAAATCACCAACTTTTCGTTTGGAAGAGCGATTTTTGAAAAACGATTTTGGAAGGTTTTTCCGTTATCTGCGGAGAGGCGGAGCGTGAAACTTCGCATGGATTTCGTCTCATTTTTCGGGATAGAGAAGCGAAGGAGAAGAGCGCTGTCCTCTTGCTCCTTATTTCCTTCTTCTATGGTTTTGCTCTTTATTTCCATGACAATCAGGTCTTTTGGCTGAAAGACATTTTCCGCCGCGTTTCCGCTGAACAGTTTGTTAGGAATCACTTTCAGACGGAAACTTTCTTTTGAGAGGTTCTGCCCTTTGACAAGAACCTGTACAGTTCCGCCCTCTTCGGAAAGGGTGCTTCCTTCTTCGATATGGGCTTCACTGATGACCCCGTTCCGATCCGAGCGGATGAAGCTTTCGAACGGATTGTTCTCAAACTGTCTAACGCTGTCCACGATGGCGCGTTCCTCCACCTTTAGCTTCGCTGTATTTTGAAAGTGGTGCTCGTTTCTGAGGCGGAGCACCAGAGTATGCGAGTCCGGGATGGTAATTTCATCCTTTTCTGTCAGGGGGATATACGGCGCTCCTTCTTCCTCTTTTAGGAAAATGGCTTTCTTTAAACTCTCCATATCCTTTGCGGGCGCAATATTTTCGTAGAAGTAAAGGGTGACTTTCTTTCCTTTCTCGGAGGCGGCAACCAGGCGAGGTTGAAAGCTCACTTTCTTTCTGCTTTCTTTTCCTCCGACAAGGACTTCCTGTGTTTCGGGAAATGGCTGATTCGGATCGGATTTTAAACCGACTTCCAGGAGATACTGCACACTGCTTCCGTCTTCGGAATCCGGTAAGGAGAGGAAAATACTGCGGTTACTGTCCAAGCCGTCCCATTCGGAAGAGAGAACCGCACTGAGCTCTGGAAGTTCCGTGCGTACTCCGTTTTCTTCGCGATACACTTTTCCGAAAAGGCTGTCTGCCGTAAGATTTTCCCCCTTTACATTCAGGCGAATCTGTCCGCCCTTTGCCAGTGCGTTTTTGTTCACCTTAAATCCGGTGATTTTCGCTTTTTCTTCCGTGCTTTCCGCGGATTTTTCCTGTGTAATGCTTAGCGAGGGTTCATCCTGGAACTCGTCCTCACTTCCTAAGCAGTTAAAGAACAGCGTAATCTCCTGCTCCGTGTCCTTTGTGTTTTCCGGAAGGGAAATGGAGAAGATTCGCTTCCCTTTCTTTTGACTGGAATCGACGTCCTCCGGGGTTAAGAGCAGGACTTCTTCGGGAGAAGCCGAGTCCCCCTTTGCTTTCCTCACTGCTTTGACACGAATCTGTCCATAGCCGTCCGGGCGATTCTCACTGCCGAGGAAGAGTGTGATGCGCAGTTTTCCGCCGAAAGCCGGAAGAGTTGCTGTGTCCGCAGCGTTATCAAAGCTTGCGCGGGTAACGCTCGGGCGGCTGGTCGTGCTTAGAGTAGGAAGAGAAGGAGCAGCAATGGAGGCAGCAGGAAGAGCGGATGCCTCTGTGTTCGGTTCGGCTGCGAAAGCTGCATTTTGCAGATAAAGCGCACAAAGCAAAGTACATACAATCCATTTCTTGGCTTTTTTCATAAAACTCCTTAAAAATAGTGAATAAAATGATACAAATTTATCAATCAACTCTTATATAATAGAGAGAAAGAGCTAGGATTACTATAGAATTACATATAAAATTATGAGATAATACCCGGAAATTAATACAGAATCGCTATAAAGCGGGAAGAAAATAGACGAGTTCTGGGAGGAAGTATGGAGCAAACAACAAAACTTTGGAATCGAAATTTCAGCTTGGTGATTCTTGCGTCTACGATGGGTACTATCGGGGGAATTGCGGGCAGTTTTGCGCTGGCATTCCTGGTTTTCGATGAAACCGGAAGTACTTTGGCATCCGCTCTGATTCTAGCAATACAGCTACTTCCCTTCCTGTTTATTCCTATCGTCATTGCGCCTATTATGGATCGACTTCCGAGAAAGACTTTTCTGGTCATGGGAGATGTCGCAAATTCCTTTTTGATTTTTGGCATGGGACTATGGCTCTTGTTTTTTGACTTTTCCTACATTGGGTATCTCGCGCTGTCTTTGCTTCTGGCCTGTCTCGGATCGATAGACGAGTTGGCCTTCACCAGTATTTATCCGGAATTAATCCCGAAAGGCGCTGAGCAAAAGGGTTACGCGGTATCTTCCATGCTTTATCCGGTTTTAACGGTGATCATGACCCCGTTTGCCGCAGTGCTTTTGGACACGTTCGGTGTGGCATGGATTCTGATTGCGCAGGGCGGACTATCGCTTCTTGCCGCTATCACGGAGAGTTTTATTCGTCTGGATGAAACGGAACGTCATCATTCTGCGACCTATTCTCTTCAGGCATGGGTCTCGGACATACGGGAGGCGGTACAGTATTTAAAGAAAGAACGCGGCCTTTTGGGGCTTTATGAATATATGGCGGTGAGCAATGGTGTTGCCTGTGCCTATTCTCCCCTTCTCATCGCTTTTTTCCGTACTTTTCCGGGATTCACGGCGGCAATGTATGCCGCATTTTCCGTGGTGGAGTTTATAGGAAGGTCCATCGGCAGTGCATTACAATATCGAATTAAAATTCCGGATAAGAAGAAGTTCGGTTTCGTGTTTTTTGTCTATCAAACATATTCCGCGATGGATATGTGTTTGCTCTGGATTCCTTATCCTTTGATGCTTTTAAACAGAGGAATTTGCGGCTTTCTCGGGAGTAACAGTGCCATCATAAGAGATGCAGCCGTACAGAGGTATATTCCGGAGAGACTCCGGTCTCGGGTCAATGCTTTCCAGGGGGTTCTGGTTACAGCCGGCTGCAGTGCATTTTCTTTGGTGATGGGCTTTCTCGGAGAGATTCTGGATTATCGGTGGTGCATTACGATTGGTGGAACGTTCACCTTACTGGCCGGTCTTGTTCTGATTTTGGGAAAGCAAAAAGCGCTTCGCAGGATTTATGAGCCGGAGGAAGAAAGGAGCCTATCTTAACCATGAAAATTCCTTTTGAACTGCTTAGCGGGATTATCCTGCTTGACGTTTCTGTAAACGGTAAGTGCGGGAAAATGGCGTTTGATACCGGTGCCATGCAAACATGTCTGAACAGAAGTCATTTTGAAGATTTTGAGGGAGAGCGGAAAGAAGTATCCAAGTTTGACGGAGCGGTAAAGACGGAAACTACCGTAAAGGGGAAGTGCGATATACAGTGTCAAGATTGGAACTTGAGCGATATACCTGTTATCCTTCTGGATATGGATTACGTGGAGAAGCCTCTTAAGGCAGTAAGACCGGATCTCATTTTCTTGGGAACCATGGGAATCGATCTTATCGGGAGCCATAAAGTGCTTCTGAATTATGCTGCTTCAGAGATGATATTGGATGAAGAGTTTTCCGTTCCTGCGGAAACCTACGAGATGCATACGGATATTCTCCCTGTAGTGGACGTCTCTATCGGAGAAGAAAGCTATAAATTTGTTTTGGATACCGGCGCGAATACCTGTATGTTGGAGGATTCCTTTAAGCAGAAAGACTTTCCGGCTGGGAATGCGGCTTCCGCTGTAGTTCAAATTCCGAAAATCACTGCGCTTGGAAAAGAGTACAGTGATGTAATGGCTGTTATCACGGATATGTCTGCCATTCAATCCAAGCTTCCTGTGTCAGGCGTCATCGGATATCAGATTCTAAAAGATGGCATTTCTTACTTTGACTTTAAAGCGGGAAAGATATTTCTGTGCAGAAAGTAGCATTAATGTAAATAGAAATAGAAATTTCTTATCATCCAATTTTGGAGGTTCATCATCATATCTCTTCGAGAAAGATTTTTTTGATTTATGTGGATTTAAAATAAATAGCTATTTTTATAGAAATAATCAATTTCTATCCCGGCCATCATAGGCGTATACTCTCCCCGTTGCAGATTGTAAAGAGTGGACATAGGAGGAAAAATGAAAAAAAGCTTAAAATTAGCGTTACTCTTGGGGACAGTGGGAATGCTGATGGCTGCCTGTGGAAATAAGACAGTAAGTAATAGTGCAGAGACTACCGCAAAGGGAACAGAATCTGTTGCCGCTACAGAGAAGAGCACGGAGAAGGGGACGGAAAAGGCAGAGGCTTCCGGAAAGAAGGTGGTAGAGGGAACGGTGAACAACACCGTAGACTTATCCAAGTACGAAAAGGGAAAGAAGGTTCGCCTTTGGATTCCTGTACCGCAAAGCAGTGAGTATCAGACTGTTGAGGATGTAAAGTATGATGCCGGAAATGCCAAGGCGGAAATGAACACGGATGACTGGGGCAATAAGATGCTCTATGTGGAGTGGGATGAAAATGCTGAACCTGCCGACAGAGTGGTAAAGTTGGATTTACAGGTAAAGAGAGAAGAAGTCATCAGTCCTGAGTTAAAGGAGGATGAGAAGGCGGAGCTTCCTGCAGATGTGAAGAAGTATCTGGAGCCTTCCAAAAATCTTCCTTTGAATGATCAGGTGAAGAATAAGGCCGCAGAAGTAACCAAAGGAAAGACCACGGATTTAGAGAAGGCCAGAGCCATCTATGACTGGGTCATTGCCAATATGAACCGTGATGAAAGTGTAAAAGGTTGCGGAGAGGGAGATGTTTGCGCACTTCTTGACACGACTATGACCGGAAAATGTACCGATATCAACTCCATGTTTGTAGCCCTTTGCCGTGCATCCGGAATTCCTGCCAGAGAGCATTTTGGAATCCGTATCAATGCAGAGGATATCACCAAGAATCAGCATTGCTGGGCAGAGTTTTATTTAAAGGGAACAGGTTGGGTTTCCGCAGATCCTGCCGATGTGTTAAAGGCTGTTTTAAAGAACAACTGGACAAAAGACCAGGCAGAAACCAAGGAGAAGCAGGAATATTACTTCGGAAACTGTGATGCAGAGCGTATGATTTTGTCCGACGGAAGAGACCTTACTCTGAATCCGGCACAGGATGGAGAAGCTTTAAATGATTTCGGTTATCCTTACGCAGAGGTTGACGGCGTAAAGCTTGATAATTACACTCCGGATCAATTCGTTTACACCTACAGCTTTGCGAAGAAAGCATAATCGGAAATGAAGAATACTTTGCAGTAACTATTCTGTATCACCATTTATTTATGAGAAGAGCACTTTGCATGTTGCAGAGTGCTTTTTTCGTGTCTCTTTGTGTCTCCTGTAGTATAAAGGGTGAAAGTCCCTAATCTGCCATGATAGTGGCAAGGGTATAGATGAAGATAACTGCGCATAATCATAAAATTATAAAATGTTATACTTGCGCATAATCAGATGCTTATGGCAAAGTTCTGCACGGCTGCCATAAGCTATGCATTTTTTCATATAGAGCTAAATGGAATGAAAATGTCTAAATGGACTTTGATTTTTTATTCAAAGGGAAAGTAATCTAAATATAGATTAGTTAGTGCTAACCTAAATTTATAAGCGGAGGTTCCGGAATGAATTCAATCAGAACTTTGGGCGATAATGTAAAGGTTTTGGCACGGGACGAGAGCCATGCCATTCTTGAAGTTAAAGATGAGAGCGGGGAGGGTATCATGACGATATATACACCATTTGTGGGAGTATATATCAATATTTGTGATATGCATATGCAACGTTGCAGATCCAGATTTTTTTTGGAGGAAAATGCAAATGTCATCTGTTTTGACTACTGCAAGGAGGGGCGGATTGAAATGGAGACTTTGGAGGGAAGGTACAGTGTACTCCAGGAAAAACAGCTTAGGATTGATGACCGGAGACATCATAGCGGGCATGTATTTATTCCACTTAACCATTTCCATGGGATAAGTATTTACTTGAATGTTGACCTTGCACCACAGGGTATTACTTCGTTTATGCCGCAATTTTCTGTCGATATTCAGAAGCTTAAAAGGAAGTTCTGTAAAGAAAGTGTTCCCGATATTCTAGAAGACGATATGGCAGTGAATGGCATTATGGAGTGCTTATATGACCCTCCTGCCAATATTGGTCCTGATTGCTACAGACTTAAAATACTTGAAATGCTTCTGTATCTGGATGCTGTGGAGGTAAGGGAAGGAAAGCAAAAAGAGACTTACTTTTTCCTAAGCCATGCAGACAGGCTTCGGGAGATTCACAAGCAGATCACGGGAAATCTGTCCGTACATTTTACAATTAGAAAATTATCTGAAGAATATGACATCCCGCAGACGGAACTCAAAATCAGCTTTAAGGAGATGTATGGGGATTCCATCTATTCTTACTTAAAAAGGTGTCGCATGAATACTGCGGCTTCTCTGCTGATAAAAAATCCTGACCTTAGCGTATCTGAGATTGCGCACCTTGTAGGATACGAGACTACAGGCAAATTTGCAGCAGCATTTCGGCAAATTATCGGTACTACGCCTTTAGACTATCTCAAGTACCGTACAAAGCTTGTAGATAATTTGATTAACATATAGGAGGATAAAGAAATAATGAACGAAAAGCAAAAACTGACAGGAAAAGATGTCATCGCAATCGGTATCTATTCCGCAATCTACTTTGTACTAAATTTTATGGTAATGATGACAGGATTCATTCCCTTACTCTGGATTGTGCTTCCCGGAACCGTGGCAGTACTCACCGGTATTCCCTTTTTATTGATGGCGGTAAAAGTTCCTAAGTCAGGAGCGGTTCTAATCATGGGCGCTATCACTGCTTTTTTGTATTTTGTTACAGGGCAGTTTACCGTCCTCATTCTGATTACAATGTTCATCGCCTGTGTTGTTTCAGAAGCCTATAGGTATATAACGAAATATAATCTTAAATTCAGTAATCTTGCAGTCACTTTCATCTTGTTTAGCTACGGTATGGCAGGATCGCCGCTTGCTTTATTTGTGTATCGTGAGAGTTTTTTGGCGCAGATCGGCGAGACTATGAGTCAGGAATATGTTGCAGCAGTTTCTTCCTATATCACTGTCCCTATGTTGATTCTTTTGTTGATTTCCCCGATTGCCGGCGGCGTCTTTGGCGCACTGATTGCCGGAGGGATATTCAAAAAACATTTTAAGAAAGCAGGTATCGTCTAAATGTGCTTTAGGAAGCCTGACCCTCGCGCTGGTCTTTTCATTCTTCTGCTTGCCAACATAGGGATGTTCTTAGAAAGAACCGGTAGACAAGGAAATGTTTTAACGGGAGTAATTATCGTAGTTCTCATTTTGTATGGCTGCCCTAAAATTGCGGCAGGCGGAGCAGGATTTCTGCTACTGCTATATTGTTTGCAGACCTTCGTGCTTCCTGCATCGCCTATAGCTTTTACTGCTCTGTTTTCCGTATTTGTGAATATGACAAGACGGATGTTGCCCTGTCTTTTGACAGGGGCATTGTTAGTTAAGAAGTGCAGCGTCCATGAGTTTGTTGCCGCCTTGCGAAAGATGCATCTCCCTCAAAATCTTATTACGGCCATGGCTGTCACGGTTCGTTACTTTCCGGCTATTCAAGAAGAGGTTCGTCACATTAAGGACGCAATGAAGCTTCAGAGCATTCCGGTAGGGAGAAAAATAGAGTGTTATCTGGTGCCAATCATGCTTTCTGCCACAAAAACTGCGGAAGAACTTTCCGCGGCGGCGGCAGTCAGGGGGATTGACAGCCCGAAAAAAAAGACCTGTGCGGTAGAAATTCGTTTCAGCCTGGCAGATATTTTCTGCATGCTGTTTACTGCCATAGGAGTTGTTCTTATCTTGAACTTTGTGAAAGGATAAAATGATTAAGTTTTTTGATGTGAACTATAGAGTAGCCGACTATCTGATTTTGACGGGAATAAACTTGAAGATACACAAGGGTGAATGTCTTCTCCTTGCAGGAGAAAGCGGTAGTGGAAAAACGACATTAACGAAACTTATCAATGGGTTGATTCCTCATTTCTATTCCAATGGGCAGCTTGACGGAGGGGTAAGTATTCAGGGAGAGAAAGTGGCGGAAACGGAGATATATAGACTGGCGGAAAAGATAGGAAGTGTATTTCAAAACCCTAAATCGCAATTTTTTTATACGGATTCCTCTTCTGAGATTGCATTCGGACTGGAAAACCGCGGTGTTCAGCCGGAAAAGATTCGACAGAGGATTGCGACAACAGCGAATGAGTTAGGAATTGAAAATATGCTTGGACGCAATATTTTCCAACTCTCAGGTGGAGAAAAGCAGATTATCGCATTTGCTTCGGTCTATGCGGGAGAGCCGGAAATTTATGTGCTTGACGAACCATCCTCCAATCTGGACAACCTGTCTGCTGCACGACTAACGAAACTGCTTCACTATATCAAGGCACAGGGGAAAACTTTGATTATTGCGAAGCATCGGCTGAATTATCTTAGATCCGTCATGGATCGAGTTGTATATCTAAAAGGCGGACGGATTATGCAGGAATTTACTGCAGAACAGTTTCTCGCACTCTCTGAAAGAGAACGGATTGCGATGGGACTTCGTAGCTTAAAAGAAACGCGAATCACAATCCCTGCATGTAAAGCCGTAAAGGGGGAACTTTGTATCGAAAGGATTATCAGCCCTTACAAGGAACAGGAAATCAGCTTCGGAGCTTCTTCAGGAGATGTGATTGGGATTGTGGGAAAGAATGGAGTAGAAAAAACAACTTTGTGCAAGATAATATGCGGATTACTAAAGGAGCAATCCGACAGAGTCATCTACCAAGGGAAAAAGCTTACAAGGAAACAAAGACAGAGGCTTTGTGCCATGGTTATGCAGGATGTAAACCATCAGTTATTTACAGACAGTATTGTAGAGGAATGTGAGCTTGCGGCACCGGAAGCATCGAAAGAAAAGATTGATAATCTTCTGCAAGGGTTTGATTTACTTCCCTATAAAGAGCTGCATCCTGCCGTCTTGTCAGGAGGTCAGCGTCAACGGCTGGCAGTATGTCAGGCAGTGCTGTCGGGGAAAAAGGTAGTGATATTTGATGAGCCGACAAGTGGCTTGGACTATACGCACATGATACAGACAGGGGAGATTATTCAGAAGCTGTCCCGCGAGGGATATATAGTTCTGGTAATTACGCATGATTATGAATTCCTGAACCTAGTCTGTCACAGTGTGATTCAATTAGGTGAGCAAAGTGCTGTGAAAGGGGGGATGCAGAGTGAAGAAGCAAGAGAAGAAAAAGAGAAAAAATTGGTTTAGGACACTACTGTCTTACGCAGATGGAAGAGAGTATAGGATGTGGCTTTCAGTTATCCTCTCGATTGTCAGCATTGTGAGCGGGCTTATTCCTTTTTACTGTGTTTATCGGATGGTTGAGGCCTACATTACGGGGACGCTTGAAAATGCAGTCATTATCTTTTGGGGAGCAATTGCTGCTCTCGCCTATACAGTCAAAGTAGTTTGTTTTGGCTTTTCAACAGGGCTTTCACACTATGTTGCGTACTATGTTTTGGAGGGCTTACGGCTTAAAATCGCAGAGTCTTTTTTGAAAGCGCCTCTTGGAGAGGTGCAGGCGCACTCAATCGGAGAGATCAAAAATGTGATTGTAGACAGAATAGAGGAGATAGAACCTCCTTTAGCGCACATGATTCCGGAGGGAAGCGGGCATATTGTACTTCCGGCGATTAGTCTGATTGCGCTATTCTTCCTTGATTTCAGGGTGGCACTTGGTTTTCTGCTATCTCTTCCAATGGGCTTTGTGTTTATGTTACTTACCTTTGCCATCAGTGGTAAGAGCATGAAAAAGTATATGGAATCCAATGTGCGTATGAACAGTGTGATTGTCGAATACGTTGAGGGAATCGAGGTAATCAGGGCTTTGGGGAAGGCAGGCAGCAGTTACAAAAAATATGCCGACACGGTTCTTGAATACAAAGACTTTGTAATCGATTGGATGATAAACACATGGGTGACAATGAAACTTGCTTTTGCCTTCATGCCGGCAACACTTCTTGGCGTTGTTCTGGTTAGTCTCTATCTGGTTTCCCGTGGCAGCCTTTCAGTATCGGAGATGACACTTGCCGTTATGTTAGCCCTGTCTATGGTTGTAAGCTTTGCAAAACTGGAGATTTTCGCCAATAGCATACGGCAGATGAAATATACTGTTGATCAAACAGAAACTTTTCTTAACATGACAAGATTGTCTGAACCGGAATCTGAAGCGATACCGGAGGGTAGGGATGTGCACCTGAAAAATGTTCGATTTTCCTACTCGGCAAAGAGCGGAGAAATCCTACACGGAATTGATCTCACACTTCCCGAGGGGAGCTATACCGCTCTGGTTGGCCCAAGTGGAGGAGGAAAATCTACTTTGGCTAGGCTGATTGCGAGGTTTTGGGATGTTTGCGACGGAAGCATTGAAATAGGAGGAGTGGACATAAGAAACATGCCCATTGCACAGCTATCAGAACTTGTGAGCTTTGTTACGCAGGATAATTTTCTGTTTCAGGTTTCCATTAAAGAGAACATCCGTATTGGCAACCCTTTAGCAACGGATGAAGAGGTGATAGTCGCAGCAAAGAAAGCCTGCTGCGATGAGTTTATTTCAAAGCTGCCGGACGGATATGATACGTCTGCAGGAGAAGCGGGAAAAAGACTTTTCGGCGGTGAAAAGCAGCGCATAGTCATCGCACGTATTATGCTGAAAAATGTACCGATTGTTATCTTGGATGAAGCCACCGCTTTTACCGATCCGGAAAATGAGCAGTTAATTCAACAGTCCATTTCAGAGCTCACAAAAGGAAAGACCCTTCTTGTCATTGCGCATCGGCTGTCTACAGTAAAAGACGCAGATAAGATTGTTGTATTAAATGGGGGCAGGGTAGAAGCCGTGGGTACCCATGAGGAACTTCTGGAAGCTTCGATACTCTATAAGAAAATGTGGAGTGCACATATCGGGGAAAAGAGATGGACACTGAAAGGAAAGGAGGA
>ERZ772960.1318-NODE-1318-length-20069-cov-12.610223_pt1 | contig 20069 bp, 20 predicted proteins | sample MGYA00580678_ERZ772960 | MGnify/ENA primary metagenome ERZ772960 (study PRJEB29015, sample SAMEA2737930) | human oral metagenome | biome: human oral; feature: human-associated habitat; material: dental | place: China | collected 2059 ... | reverse complement strand
CTGGCTGGCCACGCAGACCCTGTTCGACCCGGAGGAGGACATGGACTGGCGCATCACTGCCCTCGTGGACGTTCCGGCCTCGGACGAGGCCAACCGCGTCTGCCTGGCCACGATCACTGTCGGGCCGCGGTAGGGGGGCGGGCATCCCGCCCGGCCGCCGCACTGAGACGGGAGAGACTCGGCCTCACTCCCACGGTGTCGGGTAGGAGTCGCGGGAGTGGCCACAATTCCCTTGATCGCAGCTATATTCGACGCGCGGGCCTCTCGCCGATCTCCTCCTGGAGGCGCACAAGGTATCCGTCGGGGTCCTGGATGAGGAACTGCCGGACGCCGATCTCGACATCGCCGGCCCGGTACCACTTCTCTTCGGGTTCGACGAAGATCGGCCATCCTGCCTCTGTGATGCGTTGGATCGCAGCGTCCAGATTGTCGACCTGAACCTCGAAGTTGATCCCCCGGCCAAGGGGCAACTCAAGCGGACCTGTCGCCCAGGTCCTCCCCTGGTTGATCTGATCGAGCATCAAGTGGGCACTGCCCAAAACGAGGTATCCAAATCCCTCTTCCGGCCTTTCGTACCCGAGGGAAAACCCGATGAGGTCACACCAGAAACGTTTGGAGGTCTGGTAGTCGGTCACGGCAAGTTCAGGGACGAGCCCGGGCGCGGTAGTCATGGAACAACTCTAGCTGTGCCTGCGGGTGGGAGCGTAACCGGGTGAGTGTCACGCGGACCGTCAGCGCCGGGACGCCCTACGGATCAGCCAGTCCGCGCCCGCGAAGAGCGCCATGAAGACCAGGGCGCCGATCAGGATCGCCACGATGTTGATCGCAACCTGCGCATAGCCGATGCGCCACACGTTCACGAAGCCGTAGGGGTACTGGTGCGTGAAGGAGCCTCGCACGAGCGTGTACGCCACCCACGCCACCGGGATCAGTAGGGCGCGCCCCAGCGTCGCCCACGTGATGCCGCCGCGCGGCCCCGCGAGCGCGGCCGTACCCACGAAGGCGGCCGGGACGACGATGTGCTGCAGCGGGTTCGTGACGAGCGCGAAGCCAGAGAGGACCTCGTAGGGACCAATCAGCGTCGCGTAGACAATCGCGGTCACCGTGATCATCATGAGCGCACACAGGTGCGTGGCCCTCCCCCACGCCCCGACGCGGCCTCGGCGCGCGAGGAGGGTCGAGATGATCGCAACCATGATGTTGGACAGCTCGGTGAAGTAGGACAGGCAATTGATGAGGCGCTCGGGAGCACCCGCCCAGCCGTGGGGGGCACCCGCGAAGAGCCCCTCCTCGACGTAGGTCGGCGCAGCGTATCCATCAAAGGCCGTAATGATGAGGGTGGCGGCGACGCCCGCCCAGGCGAGGGCGGCGACCACCCAGTAGGCGGCACGCCCGCGGCGGCTCAGTTCAGTCAGCTCAACCATGCGATCTCAACTCTCCCGGAAGAAAATAGCGGCTATTGAAACAGGTCCGAGTGGGAACCCGTACGAATTGCGGTCACAATGCAGATCTCTGGCTCATCCAGATAGATCAACAGCCAATCCGGCCGAATATGACATTCGCGGAACCCCGCATAGTCCCCGGTCAAGAGATGATCCCTCCGCTGGGGAGGCAACACTTCACCCGTAAGAATGAGATCAATGACCGCTTCGAGCTCCTTGATAGGGAGCCCTCGTTTGCGGGCCCTCTTGAGATCCTTCTTGAATTGACTGGTCATCACGAGGGCACGCTGGCCCCGCTGAGGCTCACTCATCATCGACATCCGCGAACGCTTGTGCCGCGGACGCGTAACGGGTAGCGGCAACACGCCCTGCGGCGATGTCGCGAGCCTCGCGCATAGCTAGCTCGGTTTCAGCGTTATAGCGAGGTTGGCGCAAGTCGAAGGGCAAGCCGCCCTCCATGATCGACTTATGAAGGAATACATTGACAGCATCCGTGAGGTTCATGCCGAACTGGGCATACACCCTCTCGGCTTCTTCCTTCACACTTGGATCCACGCGCATGTTAAGCGTCGCCGTTTTCATATCGCCACACCTTTCAGACGAATGTACGACTTTTATTATACAACGCATCACAGATGTGTGACATATTCCTGCGCTGCGCAGACACCGACATGATTCCCGCAATTGAAGTCGGCATGCTGAAACGGCCGAGGCGGAGTTCAAATCCGGCCGGGTCAGACCTGTGCGAGGTCCGTGACCTCCGCGTTCGTCAGTTCCACGAGGTCGAGGGGGCTCAGTTCGACGCTGAGGCCTCGGCGCCCGCCCGAGACGATCATGGTCTCGTGGTCCAGGCACGCCGAATCAATGAACAGCCGGTGCGAGGTCGTCTGCCCGAGCGGGCTGATCCCGCCGACGACGTAGCCGGTGCGACGCTGGGCGACGGCAGGATCGGCCATGGCGGCGCTCTTCGCACCCGCAGCCTTCGCAATCAACTTCATGGATAGGTGCGCCAGCGCGGGCACGCAGCCGACGACGAACTCGCCGGTGGGCTCCAGGCGCACCATGAGTGTCTTAAACGCTTGGGTGGGGTCAATGCCCAGTTTTTCAACGGTTTCTTCGCCGAAGGCCCGGGCGGCCGGGTCGTGCTCGTACTCGTGGATGGTAAAAGCAACGCCGGCCGCCGTGAGTGCCTCGATGGCGTGGGTGGGGCCGCCGCCGTGTTCTTTGTTGTGTTTACGAGCCATGACCCCAGTGTAGGACGCGTCAGAGGATGGATGCGGTCGGGTCGTCGATGACGACCTTGCCGAAGGGGAAGCAGGTGATCGGGATCATCTTGAGGTTGGCGATGGCCAGCGGGATGCCGACGATCGTGACGGCCTGCGCGGCGGCGGTGGTGACGTGGCCGATGGCGAGCCACAGGCCGGCGACGAGGAACCACACGATATTCATGAGAGCCGAGCCCGCGCCTGCGCCCGGCTGGTCGACGACGCGCTTACCGAAGGGCCACAGCACGTATCCGGCGATGCGGAAGCAGGCTACGCCCGCAGGGATCGTGACGATGAAGATGCAGGCGACAACACCCGCGAGGAGGTAGCCCAGGAAGAGCGGGAGTCCTCCGAAGAAGAACCAGATGATGTTGAGCAGGGTACGCATGGCGTGTCCTTTCGTTGATCTGTGAACATACTAGTCTGCCACGACTCCTCGCTCAGACCCCCCTGAGTCACCCCTGATTGGCCCCTGAAAGTACCTCCGCGCGTACCATGAGTGCATGAGTATTCTCGAGGCCATCGCCGCTGCCCGCGACCGCATCGACCGCGCCACCTCCTCGTGTGGTCGCACGGATTCGGTGCACCTGGAGCTGGCGGTCAAGACGCGCACGCCCGAGGAATGCCGGGCCGCCGCCGCTGCCCTGCGTGAGGCGGGCCTGCCCATCATGCTCGGCCACAACCGCGTCCAGGAGGCGCGCGCGACGGTTGACGCGATCCGCGAGGTGCCCGGCGCGCGCATCCACCTGATCGGGCCCCTCCAGTCCAACAAGATCAACCACGCGCTGGCCTGCGTGGACGCGATCGAATCCCTGGACTCCCCCTCTTTGGCTGCGAAGATCGACGCGCGCGCGACCGGCACGCTCCCCGTGCTCATTGAGGTGAACGTCTCAGGCGAGGCCACGAAGCACGGCTGCGACCCCGCCGACGTCTCCGAGCTGATCGACGCGGTCGAGGCCTCGGCCCACCTGCAGCTCGCGGGCTTCATGACGGTGGGCTTGAACTCCCCCGTCGAGGCCGACGTGCGCGCCGCCTACGCGCAGCTGCGCGGGATCAGGGACGAGGCCGCATCTCGTCTAGGCGTCGAAGAGTCGGACCTGGCGCTCTCGATGGGCATGAGCCGCGACCTGGAGTGGGCCATCGCCGAGGGGGCGACGATCGTGCGCCTGGGCACCGCGGTCTTCGGGGCCCGCCGCGTCTGAGCGGACCGCTCGTTCGCGCGAGCACAGCGCCGACTAGGATTGTCCGCATGATGACTATTCTCGCGGGAATGTCCGCCGCGATCCTGGCGCTCGCCCCGATCACCAACCCGATCGGCGGTCTCGCAGCGTTCGCAGGACTCACCGCCGGCACTGCTCCGGCTACGGTGCGCTCACAGGCGTGGAAGACAGGCATCTACGTGTTTGCCATCCTGACGGTGTTCGCGGTCAGTGGCTCGCTCATCATGCGTTTCTTCGGCTTCGACCTGCCCTCACTGCAGATCGCGGGTGGCTTGGTCGTCGCGCACTCGGGTTTCTCGATGCTGGAAAACAAGCGCCGTGCCACCCACGAGGAGGCTCAGCACGCGACCTCCAAGCCGGACGTATCCTTCTCCCCCATGGCACTCCCGCTCATCGCGGGGCCCGGCTCAATCGGCGTGGTCATCGCGCTGGCCGCCCGCAACACGGCCATCGGTTTTCATGTTGGCATCGTCCTGGGAATCGCGGTAACTGCCGCCGTCATCGCGCTACTACTGCGCTACGGCACGCCCTGGATCGACAAGCTGGGTGCCACCGGAGTCGGCGCGATCGTGCGCATCATGGGCTTCCTGATCCTCGTCATCGGCGTCGAGCTCATCATCCACGGGGTGCGCGCGCTCCAGCTCTTCTAAGCGACAACCCGCCCCGGCCTCGTCCCCCACACCCCGGACAAGCCGCGCACGATTCCCGAGGACGCCGCGCCAACCACGCTAGGACAGTAGAGACACCGACAGGCGTTGATAGCGCTCACGGAGCCAGGGACGCAGGTCGATGTCCCGTCCCCTGACGTTGATGCTCGTGAGACGAGCCGGCACCTCGACCTTGTCCAGTGCCTCGCCGTACGCGGCGATCATTGAGCGAACAGCTTCTTCGATGACACCTCGCTCGACACGACACATATCAGCGATACGACGGAAATCGTCCAGACAGATATCTGCAGAGATCTCTTTGCCACTGAGCTTGAGCGCCATGTCCTGGGGCCGATCAAAATAAACGGCCGTACACACCAGGTCATAGGCGGGCGAGAGAACACCATTGCGACGGTCGGGATACACCAGGCTCCAATTCTTCAGATGCGCATCATCGTTACCACACAACATGTTGAATACCGTCCGACGGACACACTCAACAAGCGACGGCAGATCACAATTCCGATACGCGACCTTCATCACATACTCGACCGAACTCTGATATTTCGACCGCTGAAACCCCGGCAGATTACCCGCCTGACAGAAATCCTCCATATGGACGCGACCTTGATCGCTCCTGTCAAAGCGCGCAATGCTGAATGCGTGTTCCTCGGCTGTTGCCCAATCAGAGGGCGCAATCTCGACGTTCTCCCGATGCACAACATCGAAGTCAGGAACCTCAATGCCACACGCCTTGGCGAGCGACATCACGTAGAACTCATTGTGAACGAGAGCGTCGTACTCACCCGGCGGCGACAGCTTGACGATACGGTCTCCATACTCACCACTGCCGGGCAAAGTCAGGCGCTGATCGCGCGACTTCATCGAAAACTTCAGGACGTTACCGGCAATAGATGCGCGAATCCGTGAGCCCTTTGAGAACGACGTAGAATCACCGGAGCGCAAGGCGTCATCCGCCGAAACCGAAATGGGGTCCCCGATACGGGACACCGTAACAGCTCCCGGCAAATCATCGCCGAGCGCGCTGAGAATGCCCGGCTCATCCTCCTCGCTCAGTCCATGCTGAGCACACACAATCGTTCGAAGCAACCCTTCAGGCAGGAGGTTAGAAAACCACAGCGGAAGAACAGAGCGTCCCTTCACCCCCGCCTCACGGCGCATCCCATTCTCGAACCAGAAGCCAAGAACAGGCCGATCCACGCGCCAGTAGTAGTCGCCGGAGAACCGAAACGAACTCTTGGACGAATAGCACGAGATTGTCCCGATGTCGATGCCATGCAGGCGAACACGAAACTCAACGTTGGGCGAATAGAGCGACATCTGTGTTCCTTTCACGTCAATTCAACGGGGGCAAAGGCCACGTAATCCCACGCCATCATCAGTTCGAAGAATTCGTTCACACGCGCGGACAACAGTTCCTCACGCCGATCAACCAATTCCACCGGATTGACAGAAGCCTCGCAGTCCTCTACCGCCTCGGGGAGCATGAGCATGTTCCGGTGGGCTGTCATGAAGGCCAGGGCCGCATCCTCGTCCCGCAGAGCCTCCTCATTGACCATCAACACTCTATTTGCGAGCGACGAATATCGACTGACATCTGTCCCCTCAAACGAACGACGCCCCACGCATTCCACGAGGAGATCAGCCACACTACCGTAGTCATCGACGAGCGAATCAAACACGGCAATCGACGCCTGACCCGCATAGTCGTCCGCCCGAACGTAGTAGGACCACATGGCACACACGCATGCCCTCGCATCCGAGCGATTCATGCGCGCATCGGGAATCGTGACGTGCTTCGAGGCCCCCCGCTCACCGACGCTCTCCAGTAGTCTCTGAACGGAACCGGATTCATCTCCGCGGCGCACGTCTTTCAGAAACGCTCTGGTTTGTCCGCTCGCACTGCTCAAAGTCATACTGATAGTCTTGTAAATCGTCCGCCACACCCAGCGCTTGAGCAGCTCTTTATTGCGACGCTTCGGCTCGGGGAACAGCGCGAAGAAGCGCGACACCACCACCAGAATCGCCCCGTACGGCAGCAACATTGCATGGGGAATACAACAATTCTCTTGGAGGAATCGCGTCGCTTTCATCAGAACGCGTTCCGTCTCGGCGTATGCGGTGTCACGATCTTCGTCCGGAAAATCGCAGATCCTCCGTCGCTCGTCTCCAAACTCATCGCGCACATCGCGAACGTAGTCTGGATGCCGACGAGCTTTCAGTACATTCAAGACCTGGTCTTCCGAAATCAGCCCAAAGTTCGTTGAACGGGCAACGGCATCCGCAACCGAGCGCAAAGTACGTCCATCGGATGCGGAGCTGTTGAGTGCTTCAAACACCTCAAAAGACTTGAGCTTCTTACCGCTCTGATTAATGCGATCAAAGATAACGCGGAGCTTATCCTCGTCCGCTCCCTCCAGCACAGTCGCCGGAATGCTCACGGCGTTAAAGGTATTGAAGGCCTCCTGATATCGACCGCGCAACGCCTGGAATTCGGTGTTCTCCTCGAACCACTGCCAGGCGCTCTCAAAGTCGAAGAGACGAAAGAGCGGCATGACGGCGCGAGAATGACGCCCCAGAGTTGAAACAACGCAGGCATTTTCCAGGTCGTACCCAACCGCAAAACGAGCATCTCGTTGGCTGCCGGCGTCCATCGCGTTGACGATACTCGTCACGCGTTGCTGCCCGTCGACGAGCCATAGTGCGTCCGGGCGCTGAGGGGCGTCGATATCGATGGAACCAACGGTGAGCCGCTGCGCCGGGGCCTCACGTTTCCACATGAGCAGGTTCCCGATTGGATACCCATGGTGAAGGGAATCAAAGAGGGCAACGACGTCTTGGTTCGTCCACCGGAAGGAACGTTGAAAGTCGGGGATTCGCACTCGCCCCGTCGCCACCAGGTCACGCAATTCGGAAAGCCTGAAGGTTTCGTGTTTCGGCTGCATTGCTTCGCTCGACATGTGTCCATGTTACTCCGACACCGATTCTCGGACGCTGTCACGCGCGCAGCCGCGCGGGAACGCGAAAACCCGCCCCGGCCTCGTCAATGAGACGATACCGAAGCGGGCAACGGGAACGCCCGGCTCACACCGAGCGAGCGAAGCACCCGAACTCTCAGGGGATGCGGTGCACCCACTCCTCGCGCGCGAACTTCGTCTCGCAGCGCTTGCGCGCGACCTCGAGATCCGCCTCGGTGATGGTGCCGACGCTGGCGTTGTACTTCTCCTTGAAGTGGTCGAAGAACGCCTGGAGGATTTCCTCGCGGGGAAGGCCAGTCTGAGAGCGCATGGGGTCCACGCGCTTGACGGCACTGCGGGTGCCCTTGTCGCGAATCTTCTCCATGCCGATGCGCAGGACCTCGTTCATCTTGATGGCGTCGATGTCGTACGCCATGGTCACGTGGTGGACCATGTAGCCGTTGGCCCAGCGCTTCTGCGCGGCGCCACCGATCTTGCCGAACTCGGAGGCGATGTCGTTGAGCGGCACGTACTTGGCCTTGATGCCCAGCTTTTCGAGGACCTCCATGACCCACTGATCGAGGTAGGGGTAGGCCTGCTCGAAGCTCATTCCCTCCACGAGGGCGGTGGGGATGACGAGCGAGTAGGTGATGCAGTTGCCGGGCTCCATGAACATGGCGCCGCCGCCGGTGACGCGCCGCGACACGGTGATGCCGTAGCGCTCCACGCCGTCCTGTTGGATTTCGTTTTGGTAGGACTGGAAGGAGCCGATGACGACCTGGGGGCCGTTCCACTCCCACAGGCGCATGAAGGGCTTGCGGCGCCCCGCGGCCACATCTTCGACCAGGGTTTCATCCATGGCGACGTTGATCATCGGATCGACGACGGGGCCGTGGATGACATCGAAGTCGATGTCGTCCCACGACAGGGCGGCGCCCAGCGCGCGGCGTACGGCGATGCCGACGGCTTCGGGGGTGACCCCCATGAGGGTGTCGCCCTCGTGGAGGGCACCCTCCACGCGCGCGGCCAGATCCTTCGCGCTCGACGAGGCCGGGGCCCCTTCGAGGGACGCGGTGATCCGGGTGAGCGCGTCGTCGGGGTCGAGGAAGAAGTCGCCGGACACGCTCACGCGCGCGAGGCGATCTTCCTCCACGTCGGTGTCGACGACGACGAGCTTTCCTCCGGGGACTTTGTATTCTCCATGCATGCCCACGATTGTAGGCGCTCCGCTCACGCCCAGTCGGGCAGGACGCGCACGCCGCCCTTGTCGGCAGAGGCGGCGAGCATGCCGTAGACGCGCAGGGCGTCGGAGACTTGGCGGGCGCGAGGCTTGGAGGGCTTCCACGGGGCGGCGCCCTTTTCGGCGCGGCGGCGCTCGAGTTCCTCGTCGCTCACGCCCACGCGCAGGATGCGGTTGTTGACGTCGATTTCGATCTCGTCGCCGGTGCGCACGAGGCCGATCGCGCCGCCGGCCGCGGCCTCGGGCGAGATGTGTCCGAGGGAGATGCCGGACGTGCCGCCGGAGAAGCGGCCATCGGTGATGAGGGCGCACTTCTTGCCCAGGCCCAGGCCCTTGAGGTAGGAGGTCGGGTAGAGCATTTCCTGCATGCCGGGGCCGCCCTTGGGGCCCTCGTACAAGATGACGACGACGTCGCCTTCCTTGACTTGCTTGCTGAGGATGGCTTCGACGGCTTCCTCCTGGGATTCGACGACGAAGGCCTTGCCGACGAAGTGGAAGAGGGACTCGTCGATGCCGGCGGACTTGATGATCGCGCCGTTGGCGGCGATGTTGCCGTAGAGGACCGCCAGGCCGCCGTCCTTCGTGTAGGCGTGCTCGACGGAGCGGATGCAGCCGGCCTCAGAGTCGGTGTCGAGGGACTCGAACAGGTTGGCGGTCGAGAAGGCCTGGGTGGTGCGCACGCCGCCGGGGGCGGCAAGGAAACGGTGCGTGGCCTCGTCGGTGGCGCTCCCGCTGCGCACGTCCCACGCCTCCAGCCAGTCGGAGAGGCTGTCGGAGTGGACGGAGTGCACGTCGCGGTTGAGCAGGCCGGCGCGGTCGAGTTCGCCGAGCAGGGCGGGGATGCCGCCGGCGCGGTGGACGTGCTCGATGTGGTAGGCCGTGGAGTTGGGGGCCACCTTGCACAGGCAGGGCACGCGGCGTGAGATCGCGTCGATGTCGTCGAGTGTGAAGTCGACGCCGGCCTCGTTGGCGATGGCGAGGATGTGCAGGACGGTGTTGGTGGAGCCTCCCATGGCCACGTCCAGGCTCATGGCGTTCTCGAAGGCGGCCTTGGTGGCGATGGAGCGCGGCAGGACGGAGTCGTCCTCGTTGTCGTAATAGGCGCGGCACATGTCGACGATGCGCGTGCCGGCCTCGGTGAAGAGCTTCTTGCGTTCGATCTGGGTCGCCAGGGTGGTGCCGTTGCCGGGCAGGGCCAGGCCGATCGCCTCGTTGAGGCAGTTCATGGAGTTCGCGGTGAACATTCCGGCGCAGGAGCCGCAGGTGGGGCACGCGTTGGCTTCGATGCTGGCCAGCTGGTTGTCGCTGACGGAGTCGTCGACGGCCATGACCATGGCGTCGATGAGGTCGAGGCGGTGCTCGACGACGCCGTCGACGGCGGCGCCGGATTCCATGGGGCCGCCGGAGACGAAGATGGTGGGGATGTTCAGGCGCATGGCGGCCAGGAGCATGCCGGGGGTGATCTTGTCACAGTTGGAGATGCACACGAGGGCGTCGGCGCGGTGCGCGTTCACCATGGTTTCGACGCAGTCGGCGATGAGGTCGCGGCTGGGCAGGGAGTAGAGCATGCCGTCGTGGCCCATGGCGATGCCGTCGTCGACGGCGATCGTGTTGAATTCCTTGGCGACGCCGCCGGCTGCTTCGATGGCTCCGGCGACGAGGTCGCCCATGTTCTTGAGGTGCACGTGGCCGGGGACGAACTGGGTGTAGGAGTTGGCGATGGCGATGATCGGCTTGCCGAAGTCGCCGTCGGTCATGCCGGTGGCGCGCCACAGGGCGCGTGCTCCGGCCATGTTGCGGCCTTGGGTGGATGTTGCCGAGCGCAGCGGGCGACTCATGATGTGCCTTTCTTTTGCCTTGTAATGACTCCACCCTAGGAGCGTGAGCGTCGCGTTTCCGTGCGGGTTTCGTCTCATGGACGAGGCCCGGGCTGGGTGGGAGTGGTTTTCGCGCGGTATTCCGGGGGCTTGGGCGGGTTTGTGCCCTGTGTCAGCGTCTGGACGCTTGCGGGCGCGAATGCAAGGAAAACGCAAGGGGCGCGTGCGTGAATTAGCGCCTCATGTGGGTAGTGGTTGTTGACATAGGCCCATAGCGTGGACTCGTTCCCTCGCTGGGGGTCTGCGGACCGTAGGCTGGGTGCACAGATTAGAGAAAGGACTGCGATGACCATTCGCACCACTCATGTTGGTTCCCTGCCCCGTACCCCCGAGCTGATCGAGGCGAATCGTGCGCGCCGCGCCGGTTCGCTCAGCGAGGCCGATTTCACGTCCCTGCTGAGCGATCAGGTTGACGGCGTCGTGAAGCGTCAGGCCGAGATTGGCCTGGATATTGTGAACGACGGCGAGTACGGTCACGCGATGATCGACACGGTTGATTACGGCGCGTGGTGGACGTATTCCTTCTCGCGTTTCGGCGGGCTGTCCTTTGAGGACGTGCAGCGTTTTGATGTGCGTCCCCCGGCTGGCCGTGACGGTCGTCTGTCTTTCTCATCGTTTGCTGAGCGCCGCGACTGGCAGCGTTTCGCGGACGCGTACGCGGATCCGGATTCGGGCATTCATATCGCGAACCGCAACCCGATTGCGTTCCCGACGATCACGGGCGAGCTCACCTACATCGGCGCCGAGGCCGTCGCGCGCGACATCGCGGGCACGAAGCACGCGCTTCAGGCGGCGGGCAAGCCCGTGTCGGATGGTTTCGTGGCGGCGATTTCACCGGGTTCGGCGGCTCGCGTGGCCAACGCATTCTATGAGGACGACGAGGCCGTGGTGTGGGCGTGCGCGGACGTGCTGCGCGAGGAGTACAAGCGTATTACGGACGCGGGCCTGACGGTGCAGATTGATGCGCCGGACATCGCGGAGGGCTGGGATCAGATGAACCCGGAGCCGTCGGTGGAGGATTACCGCACCTTCTCGCGCGTACGCATCGACGCGCTGAACCACGCGCTGGAGGGCATCGACCCGTCTCTCGTGCGCTTCCACGTGTGCTGGGGGTCGTGGCACGGCCCGCACACGACGGACATCCCGTTCAAGGACATCGTGGACCTGGCGCTCCTCGTCAACGCAAACGGGCTGACGTTCGAGGCGGCGAATGCTCGCCATGCGCACGAGTGGACGATCTGGCGCGACATCAAGCTTCCCGAGGGCAAGTACCTGATCCCGGGCGTGGTGTCACACTCAACGAACGTCGTGGAGCACCCGGAGCTGGTGGCTCAGCGCATCCGCCAGTTCGCGGACATCGTGGGCGACGAGCGCGTCGTGGCGTCGACCGACTGCGGCCTGGGCGGCCGCATCTACCCGTCGATTGCGTGGGCGAAGCTGGAGGCACTGGCCGCGGGTGCTCGCCTCGCATCGAAGTGATCGACCAACTGCAGCTGGGGGTGTGCGGGGCGGACCAGCGTCCGCCCCGCACACCCTTCCCAGGGTTTTTTCAGGCAACGCTCCCTATATTTTGAGCTTGGCCTCACACAATGGAGCGTGTGTTGCAGCCCCCGCTTCCGGGTCGGCCTGCCGCGGTGGGGATCGCACGCCGCGTCGGGTTCCGGGACTGGGGGCTGCGGCGCGTTTGGGGTCATCTGATCATCCCCATCTCAATTCATTTCTCCGTCATGCAGAAAAACGGAGCCCTTTCTTCGTTATTCTGGAAGTAAGCACCCATTGTCGAGGCTGTTCGAGGGAGAACATCATGGGAGCAAACAACAGGGAGGGCATGTACTCCATCCGTTCGCGCGTTGGTTTGCTCGCGCCCGCTCTTGTCATCGTCGCCACGGCCTGCGGCTGCCAACAGACCACGCCCGCGGCGGAGGGGCCGTGGGCGGCCGACATTGAGCAGGCGCGCAATGAGTGGGCGTCCAACGAATTCGTTCAATCTGTCCTCGCCGACTCTGCCATCAGCGAGGCAGAACTACAGGACATGCGTCAGCGCGTGCTGAGCTGCCTGACAGACAAGGGCGTCACCGGCGCGTCTTTTGGCCCGAGCGGCACGCTGAGCGTCCCCGATCAGCCGGTTGGCTCCTCCATATCCGCCGAACAGCAACAAGAATTCGTCTCCGCCTGTTCCATCGATGCCGGTCAGCCGATCATCGAGGCGCTCGAGTTCGACATGCGAGTCAACCCGGATCACCGGGATTTCAACGAGCTGTACACGCAGTGTTTGATCCGTAATGAGGCGGTTGAGCCGTCCTTCACGTCCCAAGAGCTCGCGCGCGCTCGCGAGAGTGGAACGCCTCTCGCAAGCACGTTGCCGTTCATCGATCCAGCTCAGGGACCCGACATTTTGCAACGATGCCTCGACGACCCCAGCAAATGACCACAACCACCCTCAGGAGTTGAGATGACAACTTCTCGCCGCTGGCTCGCCCTCACCGCGTTTGTCGCTCTCATCGCCGGTGCGGGTGGGGTCAGCGCGGGTATCCTCATTGCCTCGCCGCCCACCCCGGCCTCGCTGGCATCGTCATCTGCTCCGTCGACGGTCCCCGTCACCACCCGCGAGTTCACCGATACGCGCTCCCTCACCCTCACGATTCCCCCGGCCTCGCCTCACGAACTCACCTCCCCCATCGCCGGGCGCATCACGGCCCTTCAGGCAGCGACGGGAACTCCCATCACGTCAGGCTCTATTCCCTGCGAGATTGATGGCCTGCCCCTTCTCGCCCTAGCCCTGGCTACTCCGCTCTATCAGGACGTGGTAGACGGAGCCACGGGACCAGATATCGCGGCCCTGAACGCTGAGCTTGCGCGGCTCGGATATGCGGCTCCCGCGGAATCTCAGCGGGTCACGGTCGCCACGCGAGTGGCCCTGGCCTCGGCGATGGGCGTGAGCGACGGAGCCGGAGGTGTCCCCTCCCGTATCGAGGCCTCTCGCGTCCTGTGGATCCCCTCGCCGACCGTCACCCCCTCGTCAGTCCCCGTTCACCTGGGTGACACCGTCGATGCACAGACCGTTCTCCTCACCCTTGAGGACTCCCGCGACGCCTTGCGCCTCTCCGTCCCACCGGATGCCTATCCTGCGGACCACGTCATCACCCTGGGGGACACGGACTATCCCGTTCCCTCCGACGGCATCATCACCGACCCCACCCTGACGGCGACGATCCTCTCCTCGCGCGAGTACACAGCCTTCGTCCGCTCCACCCCGAGCGGCGATGGACCCGTTCAGCTGCCCGTCTCCTGGAAGCTCGCCTCCCCCATCACCGTCACAGTCGTCCCGCCGTCCTCAGTGATCGGAGATACGACGGCTGCGTGCGTCTTTGAGGACGGCACGCCAATTCCCATCTCTATCGTCTCCTCTCAGCTCGGCCGAACCTACGTCCTGCCAACGACCCCACTCTCCGCCGTCGACACCGCCGTCGAGGGACGCTCATGTCCGTCGAGCTAGACAACGTCGGGCACAAGTTCGCCGCCACCCCGTGGCTCTTTCGCCATCTCAGCGCCCGCTGCGAGGACGGTGCCCTCACCGCCATCATCGGCCCATCTGGTTCTGGCAAGTCAACGCTGCTGTCGCTAATCGCGGGATGGGAGACTTCGACCGAGGGAACGATCACTGTCCCCCGTCCGGCTGGTTCGCAGAGTCCCCGTATCGCGTGGGTCTTCCAGAACCCGTTCGGTGTCCGCGCGCGCAGCGCCATTGACCACGTTGCGCTGCCCCTGTTGGCCCGCGGCATGAGCCGGGCGCAGGCCGATGCGGAGGCACAGCGGCTCCTCAACTCTTTCAATCTGGCGCATCTTGCGGAGCGCTCTTTTCGGGATCTGTCGGGCGGCGAGGCTCAGCGTGTGCTCCTCGCCCGCGGGCTCGCTTGCGCCCCCACTCTTCTCCTCGTGGATGAACCGACCGCGCAGCTTGATCAATCCACGGCTCGCGACATTGCCTCCACGCTCGGCTCTCTGCGCGAGGACGGGGTCAGCGTCGTGATCGCGACGCACGATACGTCGATTCGCGCGCAGTGCGACGCCATCATCGACCTCGCCCATTTCCAGGATGAGGAGAGATAGCAATGGGTACACTCTCGTGGCGCGCACTCCTGTCCGAGGTGTGGAGGGACTGCCTGAGCGGGACGGCCCGCGTCGGGATTCTGACTATCCTGGCCACCACCCTGGTCGGAGGCGTTATCTGCGCCGATGCGTTCTCTCTTCGTTCCGTCAGCATTGAGGCGGCCTCTTTCCGTGTCCATCTGGGATCGGTGCGAGTCCTCCAAGCGCAAGGCAGCATCGACGGGGCTACCTGCGAGGCACTGTCGCTAATCCCCGGGGTGCGCGCAGGAGCCGTTCGCTCGGTCGAATCCGGCTTGTCCCCGCTCGCTCTTCCGGCCTCGTCGCTGCCCCTGTACGAGGTCACGCCTGGAACCGTCTCTCTCCTGGGGACGACAACGGCCGATCCGACGGGAATTCTGCTCCCTGAGCAGGTAGCCGAGGAACTCGGCACCTCTCAAGGAGCCATTCTCCCCCTCGCACACGGGCAGGCCGAGGTCGCGGGCACTTACCCGTGGGACGAGAACGACGGGCGTCGTCCCGGCTACGCCTACGCGGCTCTCGCACCCGTGCCCGCGACGGGGACCTTCGATGAGTGCTGGTACGAATCCTGGCCGCACAGCGACGACGTGGATGCCTTGGTGCGCTCAACCCTCGTTGGAAGCGACGACCAGAACGCCCAGGTCCTCGCCATGAACCCTACGCGCGGAACGGCCTTCGACGCGGCGGGACAACTGCGGCAGAGGCCGACCTGGTGGGCGTGGATCGCCGCGAGCGCAATCGGTGCCGCGCTAGGGGCCGCTGCCACATGGTGGCGTCGTCTGGAGATCGCCTCGGCTCTGCACGCTGGGCTCCGCACGTCGGATACGACGGTCCTCCAACTGTTCGAGGCCGTGGCGTGGGTGGGAGGCACATTCGTCCTCACCTCCGGCATATGTCTGACGATCCTGAGCGGAGCGGCGCCCGGGGATCGCTCCGATCTCATCCGTTTGGTCGCAGCCGAGGGCGCCTGTGCCGCGTCGTGGACGCTCATCGGTGTCGTGATTGCCTCCATGACGATCCGCGAGCGTCAGCTGTTCACGTTCTTTAAGGGCCGATAGGTACCGGCGCGTGATCACGACTACAATTGATGTATGAACATCCTCGTGATTCAAAACGACCCGATCGTTCCGGTGGGTCAGTTGTCCGCCTTCCTCGGCGGTCACGAGGTGGTGCGCGCCTGGGAGGACCCGCAGCGCCTCCAGGACCTGACGGCCGCTCCCCTGCCGGATGCTCTCATCCTGCTGGGTGGCCGGGCGAACGCCTACGACGACGAGGCTTGGCCGTGGCTGGAAGCTGAACGCGAACTCGTGCGCCGCTGCGTGGCCGCACACATCCGGGTGCTCGGCATTTGCCTGGGCGCCCAGCTGATCGCCGCGACCTTCGGCGGGCGCGTCAGCGTCGCTGACCCGGCGGGCCCCGAATACGGCGTCATCTCACTGGCCTGGGGCACGAACGACCAGGCGGGCGGCGGCGGAGCCGTCCCCCTGCGCATGGCCCTGGCCTCGACCCACACGGTGTTCGCCGACCATGGTGACGCCATCGTGGAACTCCCCCACGGCGCGCGCGAGTGGGCGCGCTCGGACAAGTACACGCAGATTTTCTCCTACGGCACGGCCTTGGGCGTCCAGTTCCACCCCGAGGTCACGCGCGAGACCGCGACCGTGTGGGCTGTGAACAACGAGGACGTCGACACCGAGGACATCGTGGCCGGCTACGACGCCCACGAGGGCGAGCTGGCCTCCACCTGCAAGACGCTCGCCGACTGGGTCAGCGGCGTCTTCTAAGGCGCAAACAGAATCGCAGTGCGGGCACCCCCACGCGGTACCCACACTGCGATTGACAATCGGGCCTCATCGCAGCGAGCGGAGATGAGGCCCGGCTCTTATTTTAGAGGAAAAAGCCGCAGCTACAAGGCTTTTCCAGGAACCAAGACCACCACGTGGGACGACTTGACAACGCTCCCATTCACAGCCTCGTCACGGCGCGCGACGCGCCCCGGTCAGGGGGCCGCGACCTGCACGAACGATCCGGTGCCGTACGCCCACACGCGGCGCTCGGCGGCCGAGATGAACACGGCTTGGCCACGGCTCAGCTCCACGCTGTCCCCGCCCTGCTCCTCGCACACGTGCAGGGTGACCGATCCGGAGGTCACGATGACGATGCGCGGGCCCTCACCTGGCACGGCGACCTCGTCCACGCGGGACGTGTGCTTGCCAGGCGCCAGCGTCGTCACCGACAGCTCGAACTCCTGGGCAGGTGCCAGGAAACGGTCCGTCGTCGCCGAGGGGTGCTCGGGCGCCACGCGCACGGGCGGCAGCGCCGAAAACTCGGTGATTTCCACGAGCTGGGCGGAGTCCACGTACTTGCCGGTCAGGCCCGCGCGCACGACGTTGTCGGAGGAGGCCATGACCTCGATGCCCAAGCCCGACTGGTAGGCGTGGATCTGGCGCGGCGGAATGTAGACGGCCTCGCCTGGGCGCAGGGACACCGGGTTCATGAGGAAGGCGACGATGATGCCCGGGTCGCCCGGGTGTTTCTCCCCCAGGACGCTCACGAGCTCGTCGGTGCGCGGCGAGGGGGACGCGCCCGACGCAAGGCGGGAGCGGCACGCGGCCACGAACTCTTCGACGCGCTCGGGGGTCGCCGGGGAGTCCTCGTCGAAGAGCCACGTGGCCAGGGAGCGCAGGCCCCCGCGCACGGTGGACAGCTTGAGGCGGTGACGCAGGCGGTCCGCGAGCTCACCCTCCAGGCCGACGAGGAGCTGGCGGGCCTTACGCGGCACGCGGAAGCCAACGAGCGCGCTAAACTCGGTGAGCGCGTAGATCATCTCGGGCTTGTGGTTCATGTCCCGGTAGACGCGGCGCGTGTCCGTGCGCTCGATGCCCAGGACCTCCTCGCGCAGGTAGCCCTCGCGCGCGATCTCCTTCGTCGGATGCACCTGCAGGCTCAGGGTCTGCGCAGGGGCGATGATCTTCGCCAGGTACGGCAGGGTGGGGCCAAACGCGTAGAGCAGGCCTCCGCCGAGGGCACGCTTGGGGTCCTCACCGATGTGCTCGGCGAGGGTCTGCCCGCCCGTCAGCAGCGTCGGTCCGTCCGGGTGGGCGCCGAACCACACCTCGGACACCGGGTCGTCCCCGGCGGCGGCCCCCAGGAACTCGGGGATCGCGTTCGTGGAGCCCCACGCGTCAGCTTTCGTCCAGCCGATCAGTCTTTCCATAGGTTGAATCCTATCGGTATCGGGCGCGTCAACACGCGAGGGACGAGGCCGTGGCCCCATCCCCCGCGCGCTCGCGTCTGTCAGGCGCTGGGTTGATCGGTGGTTTCGCGCGCCTCGAGGGCGGCGAGCGCACCGCCGCGCGCGTGCAGCTCGGTGTAGGTGCCGGTCTCCACGACGCGGCCCGCGTCCATGACGATGATCTGGTCGGCGTCGCGCACGGCGCTGATGCGGTGGGCGATTTCGACGATGGTACGGCCCGTCGCGACGCGGGCGATGCCCTCGCGCACGCGCGCCTCCGTGGCCGGGTCGACCTGGCTCGTGGCCTCGTCGAAGACGTAGATCGGGGCGTCGCGCAGGAGCGCGCGGGCCAGGGCCAGGCGCTGACGCTGACCGCCCGAGAGACGCTCGCCCATATCGCCGACGACCGTGTCCAGGCCGTCCTTTTCCGTGGCCAGCCAGTCGGAGAGGTCTACGGCCTTCAGCGCGCGCTCCAGGTCCGCCTCGCTCGCGTTGGGTGCGGCGAGCAGCAGGTTGGCGCGCAGCGTGTCGTTGAACAGGTAGGGGCGCTGGGGCGCGGAGGCAACCGTCGCGCGCAGGTCGCGCAGGGACGCGTCGGCCACGTTGGTTCCGCCGATGGTGACGGTGCCCGAGGCCGGGTCCCACGTGCGGGTCAGCAGCGAGGCCAGTGTCGACTTGCCCGAGCCGGAGGCGCCCACGATGGCGGTGCGCTTTCCGGAGGGGATGTGGATGTTCACGCCGCCCAGGACCGTGGGGGCGGGCGCGGGTGCGTCCTCGTCCGTCGGGTAGGCGAAGGTGACGTCTGTGAACTCGATGTCGCCGGGGGTCAGCGGCGTGGGGTTGGCCGGGTCGGCGACGGCGGGCGCGCGGTCGGTGATCGCGAAAACGCGGGCGGCCGAGGCGAAAGCCTGGTCCAGGTCCGCGGCGAACTCCTCGACCGCAAGAACCGGGCCGAAGGAACCCATCGCGATACCGAGGGCGAGGCCCGCCTGGGGCAGCGTCAGCGTGTCGGCGAGCACGTTCGAGCCCGCAACCATGGCGACCGTGACGATGCCGAGGGCGACGGCGGCCTGGTTGAGGCCTCGGCGCAGCGCAATCCAGCGGCCCTGGGTGCCCAGGCCCGAGGAGATGCGCTTTTCGATGGCGCTCATCTCGGCCTCGCGGCGCTCCTGCGCCCCAAAAGCGAGGACCTCGCGCACGCCCTGCACCGAGTCGGTCACGTGGGCGGCGATCGCGCCGCGGGCCTCGCGCAGCTCACGCGCCGCGCGGGCGGTGGAGCCGGAGCCCAGGAAGGGAATGACCGCGCCGACAATCAGCAGGAAGGGCGCCAACACGGCGGCCAGTGTCCAAGACACGGCGGTACCCATCCACACGACCGACAGAACCGGAACGATGATGGCCGTCGTGACGGGGGCGAGCGTGTGGGCGAAGAAGACCTCAACGCGGTCGATATCCTTCGTCACGCGGTTCATGATGTCGCCCGAATCCAGGCGATCCGTGCCCGCGGGAGCCTGGGGCTCAAGCTGGTCGTAGAAGTAGTTGCGCAGCATCGCCAGGCAGTGGAAGGCCACGAAGTGACCGGCGAACTGCTCGAGGTAGCGGGCCAGGCCCTTGAGGAGGCTCAGGCCGATGGCACAACCGATGATCAGCGCGATGCTCCAGGCACTCTTCCCCGACGCCAGGCCTGCGACGGCCCAGCCGCCCAGGGCGAACAGGGCGATACCGATCATCAGGAAGACGATGCGGGCGGCGATGGAGGCCGCGAGCGGCGGCAGGACGCGCCGCGTGATCGACAGGAGTCGAAGAGACAGTTGCCTGCGGGTCATCGGATCGTTCCTTCCTGCAGGGTCGCGACGCGGTCGGCGCCCTTGATGGTGGCGTCTCGGTGAGAGATCGTCAGGGTCGTGCGCCCGGCACACACAGTCTCTAGCGACGCGAGGATCTCTCGCTCGGAGGCCAGGTCGACGTGGGCGGTGGGCTCGTCCAGGATCATGATCGACGCGTTCTTCAGGAAGGCGCGGGCGATCGCGATGCGCT
>ERZ772960.1315-NODE-1315-length-20080-cov-8.874457_pt1 | contig 20080 bp, 33 predicted proteins | sample MGYA00580678_ERZ772960 | MGnify/ENA primary metagenome ERZ772960 (study PRJEB29015, sample SAMEA2737930) | human oral metagenome | biome: human oral; feature: human-associated habitat; material: dental | place: China | collected 2059 ... | reverse complement strand
CAAGCGGATTGAAATTGCTCCGTACCAGCTCGATGCAGTGCAGCATCTCATCCACGCCGTCAAAGGTGAATTTGTCCACCTTGACAGGGATAATGACATCATCGCCTACGGTGAGCGCGTTGATCACGCTCATGTTCTCATCGGGCGCATTGTCGATGATGCAGATGTCATAGCGCGTCATGATGGGGCGCAGTGCATTCTCAAGCCGCTTTTGCTGCGGGCGCATGGTGTCCATCATGACGATTTTGTTTGCCTCAAGGAGTTTCATGTTTGCAGGGATGCAGTCAATCCCCGTGATGCTTGTATGCCTTATGACCTCCTCGGCGGTCTTTTCGCTTGTCATGAGGTCGGCGACGCTCGGATGGTCGTAGCTGTGCACGCCGAAAAACTTGCTCGTATTGCCCTGCTTGTCATTGTCGATGACGAGGACGCGCATTTTATGAACGTGTGCAATCACATAGGCGAGGTTGACGCTCGTGATGGTCTTGCCAACGCCGCCCTTGAGGTTGCAGATATTGAGTACCCTCATGAATTCTCTCCTTCCCGTGGTTAGAACGGCTCATCCTTATAGGGATTCTCCATGTAGTCCAAGAACCAGATCACGCCGTCAAATTTCACGCGGTATTTCCGGACATCCTCGGCGCGGATGTACTGCCGCCCCAGTAGTGTTTTCATTCCTTCGAATCTGGAAAAGGAAGGGGTTTTCCTATGCTCCTGCGTCCATGTAACGAACGCACGCCCATACGTTTGTATGGACGAGGAATTTGACGACAAACGGCATGATCTCACCTGTATCCGTGTCGATCACGGCATAGTCCCCGTTCTCGTCCTGCGTGTCCCCGATGGCGTACTTCGGTACTGTGCGCCGTGCAACAGCGTCCTCCGCCCGACGAACTGCCGCCACCCACACGGGATCATCTTTCTTCAAGGCTGCTGCGGGAACGGTCTTGTCGCTCCGAATGAGTATGCGGCGATAAATTCCCCGCCATAACAGTTCTTTGTTGCTGTGGCTGAATATCAGCTGCCACTCCCTCATGTCAATCGGCTCCGTTTCTCTGTAGGTGCATTTCCAATAGATCGGTACATGGTATTTGCAGGTAAGGCAGTGTTTCTCGCATACGCTCCCACGATGGCGGCGGCATACGACGCCCGTCATGTGTCTGTGGTGGCAGACGGGGCATAGGTTGTCGTTATAGATCGTCCGAAACTCCTCCATGTACCGCCGCTTTCGCATCTGCTCGCGCTCACGCAGGAGTGCCGCCTTGACTGTGATCTGCATGGCGAGTGTTATCCCGCTACGCATCGGCGCAGCTCGATCGCCACGCCGATGACATAGCCCGCGCCGAGCGCAGTGCCGAGGACGAACGCCCATCCCAGCGGATAGAGGAACGACATCCGTATGTTCATGATGCGCTTATATAAATTCATTTTGCTCCTCCTATTCTGCTCACCCGGCGACCGACTGCTTCCGCTCTCCCATATTCACCGCATGAGAGCTTGACGGCTCGCGCCGCTCGGCGTGAGCGACGATGGTGACATCCTTTCCGTCCTGCTCTGCCTTGAGCTGATAGAGCCGCGTCATGATTGTCGCTGGATTCGCGTTGATGAGATTCGCGTTCATGCGCTCCCTCCTTTTGTTTCATGTTATCCGAGCTATCCCGCCATCTCCCCGCCGTGCTATAATGAGCGCGGAAAGGAGGTACTTTCATGACGGATACTGCATGTCTTAGACGCGCTGTTGAGCATTTTATGTGGGAAAGCCGCCCGTCTTCTTCAAACGGGAGTGACCCCGTCACCGTCAGGAATATCAATGATTTGATAAACGAAACCGGCAAAGTTCTGAATCAAATCATTGATGCCCTTGAAGATCGGGAATCCCGCTAATCCTCCTCGCGCAGCGTCGCCTCATCGGGCGACGCTTTTTTGATTGTGACAATCGGAATCTGCCGTAACCTGTCATAGCAGTCATAGAGCTTATTCCGCAGTTCATCCAGTTCCTTAAAGATGGATTCCAGTTCCTTGTCATCAATTTCAATCCAAATACCACCCTTCATCTCATCACCTCCTTCGCCCGCCATCGGGCTTTTTCTCTACCTCCTCACCGTGCTATAATGAGTACGGAAAGGAGGTGATCTCATGTCGAAAGCATTTCTTGTGGACACTTCATCTTTAAGTGAGGCTGGAAAAACCGCTTTGCTTGACCGAATTCATCGTTTTTCCTTCATCTTCTACGATGAATTCAAGCCGCGCACAGCCTCGACGTTCCGCTTTATGAGCAACACCGAGGACACTGTCGAGGAAATCCGTGCGAACTTCCTGATTCCTGACTCCTGTCACGTGGAAATTAACTAAACGGCCTCTTCAAACTTTACAGTTGCTCGCCCTTCCGGGTCGTACTCAACGACGGCTCTGAATTTTTTCTTTGCCAATATCTGCGCCGCCATCTTTGAAATCAGCGCGTCCATGAACAAAAAAGCATGGCGAACGCCCTCCTCGCTAACGGAAAAGCCGTCCGTGGTTGCTTGATGCGTTGCTTCCTCCATCTCCTCACCTCCCTCGCCCGCTCATGCGGGCTTTTTCCCTACCTCCCCACCGTGCTATAATGAGTACCTTCTATCAGTGCCCTCATTGTGGCGACCATATCACTATTACAAGCGTTGCACTGGATAGACCTAGCGCGATAAGCGACATAATCAATGCCAATGCGTCCTCTGGATGGGCGCGATAATAGCGATACTCTCTTGTCAATATCCCCAATCTCATCACCTCCCTGCCCGCTCATGCGGGCTGTTGTGCGCCATCGGCGGCGGTATCATCCGTCATAGTTGTTCCCCTGACTATGGTGTCTACGAAGGCGAAGAGCAAATCATCAACGCTTATTACTAAAGAGTTCCTCTGCCATATCCAAGTAGAACTTGTGGCTGTGGCTTGCAAACTCGCTCAGTATGCTTTCCGCCGTCTCCTCTGATGCCCGAAGGGATATATTGACCGATATATTCCCTCGGGTATATTCTTTTGAAAACTCATAGCCTTTTGCTTTATGCTCCATCTCCTCACCTCCTTACGCGGGCTGTTTTTCTTTGCCGCCATCGGCGGCGTATAAATTTGTTGCTCCCGCCCCTCCGTGCTATAATGAGCACAGAAAGGAGGTGATTTTGATGGATAGATTACAAAGATTATCTGAGCTGGCTCAGATACAAGCAAAGTTCATGCCGCAAATGGAAGCGGTGCAGGCGGTATATCAAGGCATATCGCCAAAAACACTTTCACACTTGCAGCAAATATCTGTATCTCCAACATACAGATATTTGCTGTCTCTGCCCGCGCATCAAATAGAACGGGCTGCCGAAGCAGCGAGAATTACACAAGACGCAGAAGCCCTTATGAATAGCTTTCTTTTGGCTTTTGAAAAGCTATCCGATGAGGAGCAGCGTTCTGTGATTGACGATGCTTCCACGATTGAAATTCCGAGAGCGGTTTTTGAACAAGCCATGAACGAAACAACGCCGTCTGAGAACCATTTGTTTCGTTCGGATGTTCCATGTACTGTCAATATCCTTCCCAAAGATATTGACAGTACATGGATGCAGATTCGAAAAGCAATGTACCCTATCGTTCACGGAAATTTAAGCGAAAGGCTCGCTGTCTGCGACATTTTGTCAAACGGCTTCGATGCAAGCGATCCTATGCTGAAAAATCTTTTTGTGATGCTGTCTGTGGTGGTTATTCTTGTCGCCGTATCAGGTGATCCAAATAAACCAGCAAGTTGATGCCCAAAAAAAGACTCCCTTGCAGCATCCGAAAGATGACGTTCAGCTTTTCTTCTATGTTTTCCGCGTCTTGGAAAACATTTATTTGATGGTTTTCGAACAACAACCATCCGATGGGGGCTGCATATCGAAACAGCATATCTATCCACATCGACAAATCTAGCCTCGCCCATCGGCGAGGTTTTTCTTTCTCCATCTCATCACCTCCCTGCCCGCTCATGCGGGCTGTTGTGCGCCATCGGCGGCGGTATCATCCGCCATCCGTGCGCTGCGTCCGACTTCAAGCCCGCGCATGAACGAAAACGCCGCCGCATGCAGGATTTTCTTATGCGCTCTTCTTCTCGATGCGCGGCTCTGCGGGCGCAGTCAAGATGTAACCTGCAAGGCGCAGGATTGCGTCCCGCCCGCCTCGCGGATCTTGTCGATGATCCGCATGACCTCCATGCGTGCCTGCTCGTTTTTGAGTGCTCGCATGATTGCAGTCTCCTGATTCATCATCTTTCTCACCTCCCTCGCCCGCTCATGCGGGCTTTTTCGTGACCTGCCATCATCAGCGCAGGGCGGTCACTCCCTGCGGACGGGCTTTCGCCCGTTTCGGCTATTCTCTGTACTCCATCAGTTCCCCGTTGACAACTTCCCATCTGTGCGCTGCTCCCCGCACCAGCACGTTGAACCGCGCATAGTTCCAGTCCGTTGCCTCGTAGATCGGCGGGCGGCGAAACGTCTCTGCTACCCGCAGCTTATGATGGCGGCTCACCTCCATCGTCGATGCCTCATGCAGGATTTCGACCAGATCCTCAGCAAATCCGAAATTGTCGTGAATCCACGCCTTCGCCTCCGCTTCCTTCATCTCATATCCGCCGCGCACAAGCGATTCATATACCTCCTGCTCCATGTTCGTCCCTGCGCCGTCGCTATGTTTCCACTCCTGCTCCTTTTCCAGTTCAGTTTTCAGATCCACATTCTCTGCCGCACACTTCGACAACTCGGCTTCCAGTGCGTCAATCCTCGTATTCAGATTCTCATTGATCCGACGCAGTTTCTCAATCTCCCGCGCCGGATACTCTGCCTTGAACGTCTCCACATCGAACGCCTTGCAAAACGCATCCTTGTCGCCGTCGAACGCGTAGTAATCTTCCTCAATAACGGCATATTCCGCATTCGTCGGTGTGTAGCCCGTGCGTGCGATGAACTCTTCCTTTAACATGATTTTCCTCCTTGCCCTATACGGGCTTTTTCTCTGCCTCCTCACCGTGCTATAATGAGCACGGAAAGGAGGCGATTTCTATCGACGATGAAGACGAGCCGTTCATGACGGTCAATGCGGTCGACCATTGGAAGTGCTGAAATGCTTCTGAAACAGCCACCTGATACGCGCTGCCGCGCGTTCCGCATCGTCCGCACAAGAGTCACCCGTGCGCCCACCGACAAGATTTATCATCAGAGCGGCGAATTCCCCAGCGCTCCCCTTGATCTCAATCTTCGCCCTGTTCCCAATCTTATATCCGTGTACTTCCATCTCATCACCTCCCTCGCCCTATGCGGGCTGTTGTGCGCCATCGGCGGCGGTATCATCCGCCATCCGTGCGCTGCGTCCGACCTCAAGCCCGCGCATGAACGAGAGTGCCGCCGCACACAGGATCTTTTCGCCCGTCGTTCCCGCGCTCCTCAGAGCATTCAGGACTTGCGCGTTCTCCTCGTGCAATGCCCGCTCGGCTGCCTCCCCCAGTGGGACATCCGCCCCCGGCATCATCAATGTGTTGTCGTTCATTTCCTTCGCCTCCTATCTTTCCCGCCATTCCTGCCAGAAATACCACACCAGAATCCCCGATGCCACAACGAGCATGACATCCACGGCAATATTCAAAACATGGTCGATCAAAACAAAATCCATCATGCGCCCCCTTTCTTGACATTCTTTTCAAATCCATATATGATGAGGGGCAAGGAGGGGTTTCCCCCTCCCCCCTCATTAGCGAAGGTCTCGCAGCAACGAAATCACTTCTTTAATGAGGCTCAGTACCGCTGCCGCCAATGTGATCAGGCTCGTTATCAGCCCGATTGCCGCTTGGCGGCTTCTTTTTTTGCGCTGTTTGCGCTTCGCCTTCTTCAATTTCTCACCTCCTTTGCCTTTCTGTGTCCATTATATCATCAATAGTTGGACTTGTAAAGGCTTTTATAAAGTTTTTTGCTCTTGTATGTCCATTTGTTTTGTGATATGATATGAATAAAAGGAGGTTGATTGGATTGACAGAACTTCATGAACGGATCAAATTCGTCCGGAAGAGCCTAGTACCGAAAGTATCACAAACAGTGTTTGCCGATATGCTCGGGACATCTCGTCGGGCTATTACCACATATGAAACGGGTGTCGTTATTCCTACCGATACATTTATCCAACTGCTCTGCACAAAGTTCAACATCAATGAACATTGGCTGCGCACGGGCGAAGGAGAGATGAAGGAGACGGGGGCAGCGGATGTTTTCGCCATGTTTGCGGCGCAGCATAACCTCACCCCGGCAGAACGTGAGGTCATGCGCTATTGCGTCTTCCTGCCACCGGCGGATCGCGCCGCCCTCCTCACGCATATCACAAATCTCGCCGATACCATCCGCGCAGCGGAGAATACAGAACGCGCAAACGCGCCCGCTGCCAATCAGCAGCACACCATGACGGACGATGAAATCGAAGCCGAGCTTGCCAACTACCGCGCCGAGCTGCTTGCCGAAAGAAAGGCGCGGTCAGCATCCGAAGATGGAAGCGCGAAAAGGGCATAAAAAAAGACCGCTCCTAGGCGGCGGGAAGGAGTGTATATGGCAGGTTCTCGCGATTATAGCACTTATTTCATGCGTATCTCTGAGATTTACTCAAGCAATCCTCACGTCTTTGCCCAGATAAAGAACGTCTTGGAGCATATTGTTGTTGTTCACGATGGCGTTTCCTCGTTTGACACGAACTATGATATGGCAGTTGGGATTATAAATGTGAATCTCGATGACAATATTCACACGGTCTTTCAGTCAATTCATAACGATGTCGAAAAACAACGTCCACCTCTTTTTAGTGGTTTACCCGATGCGTTACGCTCTGAGATTCTCGCCTTCTCTGCATTTGTCGCGCCTCTCCTCGCCGCATCTGTTGATGCGCACAAGACGAAGGAGCGACGATTGGCGATTGCGTTCCAGTCGTTCAAGGCTACTCTCGTTACAAAGTCACTGAAAAAGGCTCTGATCATTGTTGATTGGATTGTGAAGTGGGCGTCGTACCTCCAACGAGAAAGTTCTTTTCGCCCGAGTTCTTTGAAGGCATACCGACAACGAGAGATTATCCTTGTTGACTTTGGTTTCAACGTAGGCGGCGAATTTGGCGGACGGCACTATGCCGTAGTTTTGGAGAAGAATAACAATCCGTTCTCCAGCGTTATATTGGTCGCTCCGATCAGTTCATACGATCAAACACAAGGGCAACAAGTGCACAAGTCAAATGTTGATCTTGGGATTGGTGCGATTCACGGGTATAGCAAGGGTAGTCAGGTTGTCCTGAATCAGATACGCTATATCAGTAAACTTCGCATTGAAAAACCACTTACTTCAAATGAACCGCGCCTTCTTATGGAGAAGCCGAAGTTCATGCAAGTTCTCCAAAAACTAAATACACGGCTAACTCCTTGACAGAAAAAAGATACCTGCTATAATATAAGTATCTTACCCGAAAGGGTTCATTTTTCTATCCAAAGAGGCGTTAGCTGCAGCTAGCGTCTCTTTCTTTTTCAACATTGTTGGCAACACCGCCGTTTTGACAAATGGCTTCGTCAAAAAGACACAGAAGACACCGCCGAATCAAATTCAACTTGCAAAGAAGTACCGAACAGACTACCAAAGGAGGAATCCATCATGATTACATGGCATGAAGTTCGTGAAGAACTCTTAAAAGACCCCAATGTAAAGCGTGAATATGATGCCTTGATGCGTGAGGAATCTGCCGGACAGGAAGCCCTCGAGCGCGCCGATGAGGAGGAACGCCGCCGCGCATCCACGCCGCCGACTGCGCCCCGCACTGCATTCGCCTAGCCTCCTCCTCTACCACCGCCGCAAAAAGGGCATAAAAAAAGACCGCCCCTAGGCGGCGGGAATACCGTACGCGACGAAAGGAGGTCTGCCCTTGAACGTCATATTTTACGAGAAGGATGACGGGACTGTACCCGCAAGAGAGTTTATCTATTCTCTCGATGAAAAGCTCAGAGCCAAGATTGCCCGTGCCATTTTTCTCTTACAAGAGAAAGGACATAGGCTGCGTACTCCCGAATCAAAAGAGTTAACCGACGGAATAATGGAACTTCGCGCTTCCTTCGGTGGCAATACTGCGCGTGTCCTCTACTTTTTCATTGTTGGAAACACAGCTGTATTGACCAACGGATTCATAAAGAAAACGCAACTGACACCACGCCGCGAAATTGAGCGGGCAAAACAATACAGAACAGATTACCTAAGGAGGTACAATCATGGTTACATGGGATGAAGTCTTTGCCGATCTAATGAAAGACCCCAACTTCAAGCGTGAATATGATGCCCTCGAAGGATGGTATCAAGCTGAACTTGCACGGCAGGAAGCACTTGACCGCGCCGAGGAAGAGGAACGCCGCCGCGCATCCACATCGCCGAGCTCGCCGCGCCCCGCATATGCTTGATAAAGGAGGATACGTCATGCTGAAAAAGATTGCACTCGCCACCATCGCCGCCGTTGCGCTCACCGTCGCAACGCCTACCCTCGCCTCGGACTATCTTGCAAACACGAAGTCCGGCAAGTTCCATTATGCAGACTGCCGCACGATCAAGCACCCCGACGCGCCGCACTTCGTTCCCTACAACTCGCGTGATGAGGCTATCGCGGACGGCTATGAGCCCTGCGGCGTCTGCGAGCCGTGATCGAGCCGCCTCACACCCGACACGGTTAAACTGGTCGATTTCGACGAGGTTGAAAATGCAATTTGCCAACGCCGGCAAAATGGCATAAAAAAAGACCGCCCATAGGCGGCGGGAAGGAGTTTCGATGGATGTTCTATATTCCAGAAAAGCGCTTAAGTTCATCAATGCGGCAGATCGGATTACGCAACAACGGATTAAAGCGGCCGTGAACGGTCTGCTCGAAGTCCCGCCAAGAGGTGATGTGAAGGCAATGCAGGGGCAGCCCCTCGGAACATATCGTTTGCGGGTTGGAAAGTACCGTGTTATCTATGAACTCGGGTCTGATTCTCTGCATATCATCAATATTGGCTCTCGTGGTGATATTTACAAATAAGGAGGTGACTACATGACTGCCAACGAACAGGAGATGCTGCGTCTCTATAATTTCCTTCCGGAGGTCGATCAGGACTTTGCCCTCGCGTTCATGAAGAAACTCGTCCTTGCATGGGATCCTGATTTCACTAAACTCACGCCGATTGAGCGTGCCGAACTTGACGATGCCCGCGCAGACTTTGAGAACGGGCAGGCTGTACGGATGGATGAGATTGATTGGAAATAATGAAACAAAACAAAAGCCGCCCGTGCTGACAACACGAACGGCTCTTGATTGGACGGTCGATACTGGGGAGTATCGCCGCCCCGCCGAAACACCGTGAAGATGCTCCGAATGTGCAAATTCATTATAGCACCTTCATGGCGTATTTTCCATACGCAATTTTGGAGGTGTATTTTTATGCCAAAACGCGCGGCTCTCTATATCCGCGTCTCCTCTGAGGAACAGGCGCGGCACGGGCTTTCCCTCGGCGAGCAGCGCGCCGATCTGCTGAACTATGCGAAGGAACATGGTTATTCGGTGGTTGGAATCTATGCCGATGAGGGTGTGAGCGCACGCAAGGCGATGTCCCGCCGCAAGGAGCTTCAGCGGATGCTCGCCGATGTTGAGGCTGGACGTATCGACATCATCATCATCAAGTGTCTTGACCGTTGGTTTCGCAATGTCGCAGATTTCTACAAAGTCAAAGAGCGTCTGGACGCCTGCGGGGTCGATTGGGTATGCAGTCGTGAAGACTATAATACGACGACGCCGAACGGGCTTCTTATGCTGAATCTCAAGCTCTCAATCGCACAGCATGAGAGCGATCAGACGGGCGAGCGCATCCGTTATGTGTTCGAAGGAAAACGCGCACGCAGGCAGTTTGTAACAGGTCTAATTCCCCTAGGGTTAAAGGTTGCAGATGGCTATTTCGCGCGGGATGATGAGACTGCGCCGATTGTTGAATGTGCGTTCAACCATATTTTGAGCGGCGGATCTACGCGCTCTTTGGTACAGGTTCTTTATGATAAGTTCGGGCACAAGATCACCAAGGCGGGGCTGTTTGACCTTCTGCGTAATCGTTCTTATATCGGTGAGGTGTACGGTATTCCCGATTATATGTTTTCGCTGATTCCTCATGATGTTTTCTTTCGGGTGCAGGAGATTCTTTCGCGTAATACAAAGTATACGCACAGCGGCAGGATCTATTTATTCTCCGGACTTCTCCGGTGTCCTGACTGCGGCAGGAATTTAGCAGCATATCGTGGGCGACGTGTGAATAGCGACGGGGAGCGGCGTTTTCAGTATCAGTGCGGCTATCGTGTCAATCGCTCGATGCCCGGCTGTCATTTTGCGCGCGGTATGTACGAGGATAAGATAGAGCAGTATCTGCTCGATAATATTCAATCATTGATCCGAGATCATATCATCACGATGGAGTCATTCTGCGGTCAGCAAGGAAGGGAACGCCCAGAATCAAAGATAGACGCACTCAAGGCGAAACTCTCACGGCTTGAGGATATATACATCGCAGGCTTAATGGATAAGGACAAATATACAAAAACATACAAGGAGATCACACAGGAGATATCGGAGCTCTCAACGCTCGTCGCTCGTTCGCTGTCTATCCCCTCCGCCCTGCGCGAGGTTGCCGATGATAGGGATTTTCGCAGCACCTATGAAAGTCTCACGCGAGAGAACAAGCAGCGCTTTTGGAAGTCCATTATCGCCTCGATTACGTTCGATGATACTCCTAATACCCGTGGTAAGGGCGCCTATATCCCTTATCGGGTTACTTTTTTATAGTAAAATGTCCCATGTAAGGAAGGTTAAACATTATTATAGAGCCATTACTTCTCTGCCCGCCGCACGATGGCGCGCACCATCTTCTCGAACTTCGGGCGCGGCAGCATGACGAGGTGGCCGCAGCCGAGGCATTTTAGGCGGAAGTCCATGCCCGTGCGCAGGATCTCCCACTCGTGCGAGCCGCATGGATGCGGCTTCTTCATGCGGACGACGTCGCCTAAGTTATACTGAATCTTTTCCATTTCATCTATCCCTGCCGATACATAAAGGAGATAACCATCATGCGCGTTTCCCTGATTCAAATGAACGTCACACTTGCAGACGAGGCGGCAAATACAAAGACGCTGCTTCGCCTAGCGGAAGAAGCGATGACTGCTGCCGAGCCGCCCGATGTGCTCGTCCTGCCCGAGCTATGGACGACGGGATTCTACCCGCGCCCGATTGCGGACTACGCCGACGCGGGCGGCGCGCGCGCCAAGGCCGCGCTTTCCGCGCTTGCCGCGAGGTACGGCGTAAACGTCGTAGGCGGCACGATTGCGCGCGGCGCAAAGGGCGGCGTCTACAACACCTGCTATATATTTGGGCGTGACGGGGCTTGCCTCGCCTCCTACGACAAGAGCCACCTCTTTACGCCGAGCGGCGAGAAGCGCGACTTTGCCGCAGGCGAGCGGCTTGTGACGTTCCTGCTTGACGGCACGCCCTGCGGCATTGCCGTCTGCTACGACCTGCGCTTTCCCGCGCTCTTCAGTGCGCTCGCGCGCGCGGGGGTAGAGGTTCTCTTCCTGCCCGCCGCATGGCCGCTGGTGCGCCTCGCGCACTGGCAGACGCTCCTGTGCGCCCGCGCCATTGAGAATCAGATCTTCGTCTGCGCCTGCAATGCGGCAAGCGCGGATGAGTCGCTCGCCGGCCACTCCGCTCTCCTCGATCCATGGGGCGAAACGCTCGGCGAGGCAGGGCTCGCGGAAACCATCGTCACGGCAACGCTCCCGCTCGCGCGCCGCCGCGCGATCAAGCAAAAGCTCGATGTATTCGACGACTGGCGCGCGGGTTTATACGAAAAGCCCGTTGTGCAAGCGAACCGCTAAGGAAGCACTGATTAAATGAAGTTGCCCAGATTTATACAGATGCGCTGTATCCATCTAGGAGACAAACCACAGGCGTAGTGGTGCTACGCCGCGGATTGAAGGGCGACGAGAGGACAGTGCAGATGTGTGAAGATGGGCGGCTGAATGAATCAGTGCTTCCCTACCCCATCACACATTGAAGCGGAAGTTCACAACGTCCCCGTCCTGCATGACGTAGTCCTTGCCCTCGACGCGCACCTGTCCCTTTTCGCGTGCCGCCGCGACGCTACCCGCCGCGATGAGGTCGTCGTAGCCGACGATCTCGGCGCGGATGAAGCCGCGCTCAAAATCCGTATGGATCTTGCCCGCTGCCTTCGGCGCCGTCGTACCGCGCACGATCGTCCACGCACGGCACTCGTCGGGGCCTGCCGTCAAGAACGTCTGAAGCCCTAGGAGCGCAAACGCCGCGTGAATGAGGCGGTCAAGACCGCTCTGCTTTTCGCCGAGATCCTCGAGGAACGCCTTCGCCTCCTCGGGGTCAAGCTCGGCAATCTCCGACTCGACCTTGGCAGAGATCGCAACGACCTCTGCCTTTTCTTTTGCCGCATACGCCTTGACCTTCTGCACGAAGGGGTTCTCCTCGTATGCCGTCGCGATCTCGTCCTCCGCGACGTTCGCGACGTAGAGCGTCGGCTTCATCGTCAGGAGATTCGTCTCGCGAATCAGCGCGAGGTCATCGGCGGAGAGATCGACCTGCCGCGCAGGGACGCCCTCGTCGAGCGACGCCTTGATGCGGCGCAGGACTTCGTCCTCGGCCTTCGCTTCCTTGTTGCCCGACTTCGCGATTTTCGCGAGGCGCATGATGCGCTTTTCGATGACCTCGAGATCGGCGAGGCAAAGCTCCGTCTGGATGATGTCGATGTCGCGCAGCGGGTCAATGCCGCCCTCGACGTGCGTGATGTCCGCGTCCTCAAAGCAGCGGACGACGTGCGCAACGGCATCGACCTGGCGGATGTGCTCTAGGAACTTGTTGCCAAGCCCTTCGCCCTTCGACGCGCCCTTGACGAGACCCGCAATATCGACGAAGCGCACGGATGCTGGTGTCGTCTTCTTCGACTGGTAGAGCTCGTGCAGAACGCCGAGGCGCGGATCCGGCACGGCGACGACGCCGACGTTCGGCTCTATCGTGCAGAACGGGAAGTTCGCCGCCTCCGCCCCTGCCTTCGTGATTGCGTTAAAAAGCGTGCTCTTGCCGACATTCGGCAGTCCGACGATGCCGACTTCTAAATTACTCAAAGTATCGCTCCCTTACAGTGTCCCAAAAATGCGGTCGCCCGCGTCGCCAAGCCCCGGCACGATGTAGCCCTTCTCGTTGAGCTTTTCGTCGATGGCGGCGACGTAGACGGGCACATCGGGATGATCCGCGTTGATGGCCGCAATCCCCTCTGGCGCGGAGACTAGGCACATGAGGACGATATTCCGTGCGCCCTTCTCCTTCAGCATGGTCAGCGCCGCCGACGCGCTGCCGCCCGTCGCGAGCATCGGGTCGACGACAATGAGCGTGCGCTCTGCGACGCCCTCGGGCAGCTTGCAGTAATACTCGACGGGCTTCAGCGTCTTCGGATCGCGGTAAAGCCCGATATGGCCGACGCGCGCCGCCGGAATGAGATTCAGCACGCCCTGCACCATGCCGAGCCCCGCGCGCAGGATCGGCACGAGGCCGACCTTCTTGCCAACGAGAATCTTTGCCTTGCACTTCGCGACGGGCGTCTCGATCTCGATTTCCTGCAGCGGGAAGTCGCGCGTGATTTCATACGCCATGAGCATCGCGATCTCCTCTAAAAGGTCGCGGAAATCCTTCGTCCCCGTCTCCTTCTGGCGCATGATCGTCAGCTTATGCTGGATCAGCGGGTGATTGACGACGTGCACCTTCAATTCTTCTGCCATTGGTCGTAGCTCCTTATTCGTAAAGCGGGTATTTTTCGCAGAGCGTCGCAACGCGCGTGCGCGCCTCTTCCTTCTTCGCCTCGTCCGCCGGGTTGTTTAAGACGAGCGCAATGATGTCGGCGACCTCCTTCATGTCCGCTTCCTTGAAGCCGCGCGTCGTGAGCGCGGGCGAGCCAAGGCGGATGCCGCTCGTCACGAACGGGGAAAGCGGCTCGAACGGGATCGTATTGCGGTTCGCCGTGATATTGACCTCGTCGAGGACGTTCTGCGCCTCCTTGCCCGTGATGCCCTTGCTCGTAAGGTCGACGAGCATGAGGTGCGTGTCCGTGCCGCCAGAGACGATGCGGAAGCCGTCCTTTTGCAGCGTCTCGGCGAGAACGGCCGCATTCTTCTTGATCTGCTTCGCGTACTCCTTGAAGGAGGGGTCAAGCGCCTCGCCGAGCGCAACGGCCTTTGCCGCGATGACGTGCATGAGCGGGCCGCCCTGGATGCCGGGGAATACCGCCTTGTTGAACTGCTTGCCGAACGCCGCATCACGGCAGAGGATCATGCCGCCGCGCGGGCCGCGCAGCGTCTTGTGCGTCGTCGTCGTCACGACGTCGGCATACGGCATGGGGCTTGGGTGCTCGCCTGCCGCGACGAGACCTGCGATATGCGCGATGTCAACCATGAGGTAGGCGCCCGCCTTCTTCGCAATCTCCGAAAGACGCGGGAAGTCGAGCGTGCGCGCGTAGGCGGAAGCGCCCGCGACAATGAGCTTCGGCTTCACCTCGAGTGCCTTCTGCTCGAGCGCATCGTAGTCGATCTGCTCCGTCTCGCGCGTCACGCCGTAGGGAACGATATGGAAATACTTGCCGCTCATATTGACGGGGCTGCCGTGCGTGAGGTGTCCGCCGTCCGTGAGGTTCATGCCCATGATGGTGTCGCCGGGCGTGAGGAGCGCGAAGAAGACCGCCATATTCGCCTGCGCGCCCGAATGCGGCTGCACATTGGCATACGCCGCGCCAAAGAGCTTCTTCGCGCGCTCGATGGCGAGCGTCTCGACGACGTCGACGAACTCGCAGCCGCCGTAGTAGCGCTTGCCGGGATAGCCCTCCGCGTACTTGTTCGTCAGCACGCTGCCCTGCGCCTCCATGACCGCCTTTGAAACGATGTTCTCCGACGCGATGAGCTCCAGCTTCGTGCGCTGGCGATTCAGCTCATGGTCGAGCTCCCTTGCGATTTCGGGATCGCGCTGCTTCAAAGTCTCCATCAAGCTCATAAAAGGACCTCCTTAATTGTTCTCTAAATCCATGATCTTGCCGACGCGGCGCGCGTGGCGGCCGCCCTCGAACTTCTCCTCGACGAATGCGCGGACGATCTCGCCCGCAGGCCCAAAGCCAATGACGCACCCGCCGAGCGCGAGGACATTCGCGTCATTGTGCTGGCGCGCCTTTCTCGCCGAGTAAACGTCATGGCAGAGCGCACAGCGAATCCCGTCGATCTTGTTCGCCGCAATCGAGACACCCAGCCCCGTGCCGCAGAGCACGATGCCAAGGTCCGCCTTGCCGCTCGTGACGTCCGCGCAGACCTTCTCCGCAATATCGGGGTAATCGACGGACGTCGCAGAGAATGTGCCGACGTCCGTGACTTCCATGCCGTCATACGCCTTCAGGACCATCTTGACCTCGTCCTTCAGCGCGACAGCCCCATGATCGCTGCCAATCGTGATTTTCATGCCGATCTCCACCTTTCCATGACATTTCCTTTTATTCTACCATAAGGCGGGCAAAAAAAATACCGCCCGCACAACAAACGAATGGATTCGTAAAGCACAAAATAACGGATCTTAGGTTCAGCCTACTTTACGGCACAGGACTTCGGCGTCACCGCTGCAAGCCCTGCCGCGAGGACGGCGGGGACGACGGTCAGCAGCATGGCCGTATCGAGCCCGATGCGGTCGGCCAGCGCGCCAGAAACGGCGACGCCGACGCTGCCGAAGGCGAAGGAGAGTCCCATCATCATGCTCGCCGCCATGCCCTGCTGCTTGGGCAGAAGGCCCTGCGCCCAGACAATCGAGCTGGGCTGCGCGCCCATCAAGCAGGCGGCGATCAAAAAGAGCGCCGTGAGCGTCAAAGGAGTCAGCTCGCCCGTCCCGTAAAAGAACGCCACGGGCAGTGTGGCAGCCGTGAGCATAATCACGGCCGTGCGCTTGTGACCGAGGCGGTCGCCGAGCCAGCCGCCGACGAGGCTGCCCGCGACAGAGCCCGCGAGGAAAAACGACAGGAGACTTCCCGCGAGCACCTGCGAGACGCCGTGCCCGATCAGAAAGAGCGGCAAGAACGTCGCCGTCGCCATCTGCGTCCAAGAGCGCAGCGCCATTGCCGCATTGAGGAGCAGAATGGCCTTCTCCTGCCGAAGGACGCGCAGAAGCGACGCGAGCTTATTGCCCTCTGCCTTGGAATCCGTCTCATGCGCAGCGTCCTCGCGCCTCGTATCGAGGTGCGAGAGCCCGTTGCACCAATATAGAACGCTCAATATCAGCGCGGGCGCGGCAAGCACGGGCAACCACGTCAGCGGAAAGGACTGCATGAACCAGACGACGACGAGGGGCGCGGCGGCAAAGCCGAAATTGCCACCCGTCAGAAAGTACGACACATACTGACCGAGCCTGTCCTTCCCTGCCGCCCGCGTGACGAGCGTCGAGCCGAGCGGGTGGAACGCCGCCACCGCAAGACCGTTCAGAATGACGATCAAAAAGAGCATCGGCTGCGACGTCGCCCACCCCAGAAAACCAATGGCGAGCGCGCCGAGCGGCACGACGGGCATGAGCCAGTGGCTCAGGTTGTGCCTGTCCTGCCAGTAGCCAAAGCCGAGCTGCAAGACATTCGACACAATCGAGAGTGCCAGCACCAAGAGGCCGCTGACCGTAAGGCTCATGCCGAGCTTCTCCATGAGCGTCGGCAGGAGCACAGGCACAAAATTCGTATAAAAATCCGTCATCATGTGCCCGGCGGCAAGCAGGATAACGAGATGCAACGGTTTCCCCAAACTCACAATTCCTTTCAAATCTCGCCTTTATTTCAAGCAGGGTCAGTCTTCAGCTGACTAGGCTCTGTGTAAAGGAAGCACTGATTAAATGAAGTTGCCCAGATTTATACAGATGCGCTGTATCCATCTAGGAGACAAACCACAGGCGTAGTGGTGCTACGCCGCGGATTTGTCGACGACGAGAGGACAGTGCAGATGTGTGAAGATAAGCAGACGCTTAGCACTTTAGTGCTTAGCGGTCGCTTATGCAGGGCTGGGCGGCTGAATGAATCCGTGCTTCCTATATATTATACGAAATCGCAATGCGCGCGTCAATCGACGCAAAGCCGCCTATATAAGCGGAATAACCGTAGATTTTTGCGCGCTCGCATTGTATAATAGTAAAGTATTTCATTCAGATTGGGGAAAAGGTGGGATTTTGGTATGAACGTATCCAAAATGAAAAAGGCGCTCGCCGTCGCCATGGCGACGCTTGCGCTCACGGGGCTTGCGGCGGGCTGTGGCGCAGACAGCGCAAGCTCTTCCGGCGGCTCGGGCAAGCAGTACAAGGTCGGCATCGTCCAGCTCGTCGAGCACAACGCGCTCGACGCGGCGAACAAGGGCTTCGTCGACGGCCTGAAGGAGCGCGGCTTCGAGGAGGGGAAGAACCTCACGATCGACCGCCAGAATGCGCAGGCCGACCAGTCGAACCTCCAGAACATCGCGCAGCGCTTCGTCTCGGCAAAGCTCGATCTCATCTGCGCCATTGCGACGCCGGCGGCGCAGACGATCGCGAATGCGACGAAGGACATCCCCATCGTCGGCACGGCGATCACGGACTACGTCGGCGCGAAGCTCGCCGCGTCAAATGATCTGCCCGGCGGCAATGTCACGGGCACGAGCGACATGAACCCGATCAAGGAGCAGATCGACCTCCTGCTCAAGATCAAGCCGGACGTCAAAACGATCGGCACGATCTACACTTCGAGCGAGGTCAACTCCGAGGTGCAGGTGAAGGCCATGCAGGAATACGCCGAGAGCAAGGGGCTCACGGTGAAGGTCGCGACGATCTCGACGGTCAACGACATCCAGCAGGCGGCGCAGAGCCTCGTTTCTTCCGTCGACGCCTTCTATGAGCCGACGGACAACGTCATCGCGTCCGCCATGCCGACGCTCATCGCCGTCACCGACGCGGCGAAGCTCCCCGTCATCTGCGGCGAGCCGAACATGGTCAAGGCGGGCGCCCTCGCGACGTACGGCATCGACTACTACGAGCTCGGCAAGCAGACGGGCCGCATGGCGGCGGACATCCTCGAGGGCAAGGCGAAGCCCTCCTCCATGCCGATTGAGATGGCAAAGACGCTCAAAGTCTCCATCAACAAGAAAGACGCCGCTCTCCTCGGCCTCACGATCCCGGAAGACGTCCTAAAGGGCGCGGACGTGGTGGAGTAAGCGCATGGACTTAGTAATCTCGACCGTAGCGCAGGGCCTTCTCTGGGCACTGCTCTCCATCGGCGTCTACCTGACCTTCCGCGTGCTCGACATCGCCGACCTCACCGTCGAGGGGAGCTTTCCCCTCGGCGCGGCGACGGCGGCGACGATGATCACAGCAGGCTGTCACCCCGCCCTTGCCATCCTCGGCGCCTGCGCGGCGGGCATGATTGGCGGCGCGGTCACGGGCTTCCTCTGCACGAAGCTCAAGATTCCCGCGCTCCTCGCGGGCATCCTCACGATGATCGCGCTCTACTCCGTCAACCTGCGCATCATGGGCAAGGCGAACCTGCCGCTGCTTCAGCAGGACACCATCTTCACGCTCGGGCAGGAGGCGGGGCTTGACAAGATGCTGGCGACGCTCGTCATCGGCGCGCTCGTCGTCCTCCTCGTCGCCGCGCTCAATTACTGGTTCTTCGGCACGGAGATCGGCGCCGCCGTCCGCGCGACGGGCGACAACCCGCACATGATCCGCGCGAATGGCATCAACACCGATGTCATGATTGTGCTCGGCCTTTTGCTCTCGAATGGCCTCGTCGCAATCTCTGGCGCGCTCGTCGCGCAGAGCAACGGCTTTGCGGACGTCGGCATGGGCGTCGGCACGATCGTCATCGGCCTCGCCTCCGTCATCATCGGCGAAGTGCTCTTCGGAACGCGCAGCTTCTTCAACTGCCTCGTCTCCGTCATACTCGGCTCAGTCGTCTACCGCGCCGTCATCGCGCTCGTCCTTCAGATGGGCATGCCGCCGAACGACCTCAAGCTCTTCACGGCCGTCCTCGTCGCGATTGCGCTCTCCATGCCGCTCATCAAGGCGCGCTTCGCCGCTTCCCGAAAGGCGGTGAAGTAATGCTCAAAATCGAATCGATCGCCAAGACCTTCAACCCCGGCACGATCACGGAAAAGGTCGCGCTGAAGGGCGTGAGCCTCCACCTCTCGCCCGGCGACTTCGTCACCGTCATCGGCGGCAATGGCGCGGGCAAGAGCACACTGATGAACGCCGTCGCGGGCACGATCTCCGTCGATACGGGCAGCATCGCAATCGCGGGCACGGACATCACGAAATGGCCGGAGCACAAGCGTGCGAAATTCATCGGGCGCGTCTTCCAGGACCCCATGATGGGCACGGCTGCGAACATGATGATCGAGGAAAACCTCGCGATCGCCGCGCGGCGCGGCCGCAGGCCGACGCTCCGCTGGAGCAGCTCCAAGAAAGATCAGGCGCACTACCGCGAGCTGCTCGCGGGGCTGGACCTCGGCCTGGAGGATCGCCTCGAGTCGAAGGTTGGCCTGCTCTCAGGCGGTCAGCGGCAGGCGCTGACGCTGCTCATGGCGACGATGGCAAGCCCGAAGCTGCTGCTGCTCGACGAGCACACGGCGGCGCTCGACCCGAAGACGGCGGAAAAAGTCCTCGCGCTCACCGAGAAGGTCGTCACGGCGAACCAGCTCACGACGCTCATGATTACGCACAATATGCGCGACGCGCTGCGCCTCGGCAACCGCCTCATCATGATGTACGACGGGCACATCCTCGTCGACGTCGCAGGCGAGAAGAAGAAACATCTCAGCGTAAAAGACCTGCTCGGCATGTTCGAGAAGGCGGCGGGCAGCGAGCTGACGAGCGACAGCCTGCTTCTATGCTAACTGCACCATATCATATAAGAAAGGGGCTGTTGCAGATATTTGCAGCAGCCTCTCTTTTTGTGCACAGAAAATCC
>ERZ772960.1314-NODE-1314-length-20083-cov-7.916018_pt1 | contig 20083 bp, 18 predicted proteins | sample MGYA00580678_ERZ772960 | MGnify/ENA primary metagenome ERZ772960 (study PRJEB29015, sample SAMEA2737930) | human oral metagenome | biome: human oral; feature: human-associated habitat; material: dental | place: China | collected 2059 ... | reverse complement strand
TGAGCCCCTATGGGGCGTTACTAAAGCCCCCGGCTACGCCGGGGGATCTTTACTATCGGAATCCTTTGAGTTGTACGTAGTAACTATGTACTCCTGAGCACCATTTACGTTGATACCGCACCAATACACTAAATCCGCGCTGCCGTCTGTAAGCCTGAGGGCGATGGAATCGGTGCCGTTGCAACGAGGTCCAGATGCCTCGATCTGATCGAGGACTTTATTCACTGAGTCAGTCATTTCTTTTATGGAGCCTGCATCTCTTGTTGACTTGTCAGACTGATGCTGTGGATCTTGATTTTCGTACTTTATGCTATTGTAAATTTGGTACTTTGGTCCTGTACCCGGAACATTTTGTATCAGGAATACAGTGCTTGCTTCTGCACGAGGTTCTGATTGGCGAATTATCGTTGGACCTCCATTCCAATGTGCGTGAGTAGCCGACCCGATGTAGAGGTACCCAAAAACAGCTATAAGAATGGCTATCAAGAAGATAATTAGTTTTCTTCCGTCGATGGTGATCATGCCTGCTTTCCTTTCCTTTCGCGATTCACCACGTTCTTAAACCGAAAATCTAGAGCGCGGAAAGCATCTTCTTGGAGCAACGTCCATACAGGTCAATCCAATATTGGGCCGTATCGGTATTCCAAGACCCTTTGCTGTTGTTCATGTCGTTTACTCGTTCGGTCATCTCGAGTTCCTGCTGCATGAGGTCGCTGTAATCCGAGATCATTTCAGCCTGATCTGATGCACTAGCTGACTTGTATTTCTTCATGAATTCGACGTACCGATCAACGAAGGCCTCATATTCCTCCCCAAATGCCTTAACGTCTGGATCGACCTTGTCGATATCGTATAGCTTCCCGTCCTTATTAGGTTTTGTGTTGTTTTGCTTGGGGCTCTGCGGCGTACTATTTTGCGTGTTGGTTTGGGTGCTCGTAGGTGGATTGGCAGGTTTACTTGTGGGTGCACTTGTGGTATTAGAAGACAGCGTGTTTTGTGAGGTTGTTTGAGATGGGGCGTTAGTGGAGCTTCCCCCATAAAGATCGCTCAGCTTAGATGGGCGATTGCCACAGCCGGTGAGCGAACATAGCAGGGTGACTGTTGCAAGTGTTGCGATGAGTCTCTTCTCCACGTTATTCTCCTTATAAGATTTGAGCCATCTTTTAAACGCATATCTATTATCTGAAAAATAAAATGAGAGAGAGAGAGAGCTATTTCTATGAGCGGTTTGAATTCCTAGGTAAATGGAAAGAATACGTAGAATATCTACTATATTAACACCTTATATTCATTTCTGACAAAGGTGTTTGATAGATCAGTCTAGATCCGCGATACAAATTGCAGCTGAAAACTGCGAGGAGCTAAAGGATCTTGTCGTGCGAACCGGTTCGAACGAGAACCAATACAAGCTCATCGTAGTCGACGCGGTACGTTAGCAGCCAGTTCCGCTCTATGTGAAGCTCTCTGTAGCCTAACCAGTTTCCCTTGAGCTCGTGATCGCGTAGTCTCCGCAGCTCGTCTCTGCTATCTTTGAAGATGGCGCTGACGGCAGACCTCAACTTGTCTAAGGGAAAGTGCTTCTTCTTGAGGCGCTTCACATCACGTTCGAACTGCGGAAGAACCCTGATGCTCTTAAGCATCGAGGTAGTCCATCATGTCGTCAACCGTGGCGAATGTGTGCCCCTCTCCCATACGATCCTCGCGCCTGGCATTAATGTCCTCTGGGCTTTCTGCGGTCGGTTTGAAGGGCATGCCATGGTCCACGACAGACTGACGCAGAAACATGTTGACAGCGGTGGTGAGGTCGAGCCCCATGCTCTCATACAGTCTGCGTGCCTGCTCCTTGAGCGCACTGTCAGTGCGGATGCTCAGGCGTGCCTCTGACATATCGACCCCCTCGTTTTGCGGTCTATCTGCCCTCACGGGGGGCAGATCAAGATTAAAGTACTCTTGGTATACCCAGCGGGAATATATAATACACCCATTGGATGTACACATCTATGCCGTGATGTCGCATGACGTTAGGCCCATGATCGGGCATACATGTCTGTTACTATGGCCGTGCACTCTGGGCACGGATACCATTTCTATATCAGATCGCGCTTTAATCTCGACGCATGGCATGAAAAGCAGAGCTTCTTGGTGCATGCTTGTCTTGCTTGGGGAATTGGGTTTCTACCGCGGATGGTTCTGAAGGGATGTCACGACTTCCTGCCTTCGCCCTGCGTGGTGAGCGGCGCTGTGAGAACCGCTGCTTTGGTGCAGGGTCCCAACAGCCAGAGTGCGTCTTTCCGTCATATCAAGCTCCAAAATGTTAGCGTCGGTCTGAATCAACCACAAATAGTCAAATCAAACCAACCAATTCCGGTCGATCGAAATCAACCAATAGCGCCGGACGGTGTCGATGCGCCGGCAATCGAATTACGTTACGTCACGGCATCGTTGGCTGTGCGCCGCGTTGTCTGGTCGCTTGGGGTAGGGCCTCGACCGAGAAGGTATCAAGCCCACGCCCGCGGAAGCTCGGCCCTCGCATCACGAGCACGGAGGCCTTGTCGAACACCCTGCCCGACGCGCAGAGCAGGGTGTCGTCGCCCGCGAGGAACTCGTCCCAGCCGCTTGGCGCGACGTTGCTGGCGGGTATCAGGGTATTTGGTGCCTCCTTCCCGTGGCGCCTGTCGACCGCGCCAGAGATGAGGTCGGCGCGCCCCTTGTCGAAGACGCACCTTCCCACCTCGTCGATGATCAGGCAGGACGGCTTCACCAGCGTGCCGATCACCTTGGAGGCGTTGCCGCGCTCGACCGCCCTCGAGAGGCGGTCCCCGGGCTCGGTCGCCTTGAGATAGTACGTCTCGGGCCCCCTGAGGCAGCACTCGTGGCCGTACGCCTGGGCCAGGTGGGTCTTCCCGATGCCCCCGGGGCCGACGAGGGCGACGTTCCTACGCGCGTGCAGGTCGGCCAGCGCAGGGAGCTTCCCGAGCGCGCCGGCGTCCCTACCCCGTGTCCTCGAGAAGTCGAAGTTGCCGAAGGTCCTGGGCTCCCGCCGGGGAAGCCTGCCCGGCCCGGGCAGCGTCTCGATTGTGGACTCCTTGCGCTTCTCGACGAGGTGGGCAAGCAGGTCCGCGATGGCGGCAGGCTCGCCGCCGCCGAGATCACGGTCAGACGCGAATGCCGCCAGTTCCTCGGCGCCGATCGAGAGCCCGAGCGCGGACGCACGGTCGCAGATGACGGAGAAGGCGCTGGTATCGTCGCTAGCCATCAGCCCACCATCCTCTCGAAGTCGAACTTCGCGAAGGCCGCCTTCCCCAGCCCGTGCCCGACCTGCGCGATCTCGGTGGTGACGGGCTGCGTGGGAAGCTCCTCGGGCTGGGAGTCGGACCACTGGCCCTCGCAGACGCTGTCGACGCGCGACAGCGCGGCCTCGCGCGCCGCCAGCTCGCGAGCCATGTCATCCGAGCATGCATGCAGGTAGCGACCCTCGCGACTGACTCGGCAGACGCGACCTTCGTACCAGTACGGCACACCGAAGCGCCTGCCCTCGTAGCCCGCGAAGCCGTCGAACGAGATCCTCCTCGGCGGGCACAGGCAGAGCTCTGCGCGGCGTGCCGAGGCAAGGTCGTGCGCGGCCGGCAGGCACCTGGCCTCATGCTCCTCGGACGGCACGCAGGCGCCGGCGCGGCGGTACCTGCCGGCCTGCTGCGCGCACCAGAGCAGCGCCTCCTCGTCGGTGCGCGTGATGCCGGCGTAGCCCCTGCCCGCGAGGAAGTTCTCCTTCACGAAACGCACGAGCCGCTCGACTTTGCCTTTTGCGAGGGGATGCCTGGGCTCGCGCGGGCGCGTCGGGAGCCCTACGCACTCCACGAGCGCCCCATGCTCGCGATTCCGGACGGGCCTGCCCTCGGCGTCGCGACGGTCAGCGACGCTGGCCATGTCGTCGGCGGGAGCGGGCTCGGGGACGCCGAGGACCACGAGGGCGCGGAGCATCCCGATAAACAGGTTCTCCTGCCTCGCATTGGGGAAGAGGTCGACGTAGGGCATGCCGCAATGGTGGCATACCATGCAGAAGCAGGCGATTCTGCCCTCGGCACCGTCGGGACCGCCGGCGGCGGCAAACCCCCAGTCCATCTGGTACGCCTCGCCGGGGGCACTCTGGAACCGCTGCCCGCGGCTGCCCTGGGACTCGACCGCCCTCCTCTTGGGGGGGACGAGGTCCCTGTGGCGCGAGACGTGCACCTCGGCCGTGGTCAGCCCGCCCGCGTGGCCCTGGGAGACCAGCTTGTCGAACACGACCTGCGAGTTGGTGACGCCCTTCCCGGGCTGGTCGTCGACAAAGCCGGTGTAGCCGCCGGGCACGGTGGTCGCGGGGCTCCGGCCGCAGAGCCCGCGGGGCCCCGCCCCGGATCCGTTGCGCCTGGTCGTCCTCGCCCTCTGGCGGGCGGGCCCCGTCCTTCGGCAGAACTCCGCGAGGTTGATGTGTCCGAGGTCGAGCGGGCGCCCGGCTTCCCGGGCCATGCCCTCGAGGGCCTCGTCCATGATCCTCTGCAGATCATCGCGTCCGTCTCTCATCTCATTCGTCCTCCTGACACCGGCGCATCGACATGATGCCAGCGTGGGGACGAACGGCGGGCGCGATGACTCCGCGCCCCGAGTGGATGGTTGATTCTGACTGACTGGAATTGGTTAGTTCATGCTGACTATATTTGGTTGATTTCGGTCGCCGTTAACACTTTTCCAAAGAAACCCTATCTTCGACCAGATCGGCAAGATTCGCATTCTCGTCTGCTGATTCGATGGCGCTTATCTCTTCAGGGCTTAGTGGAGTAATGGCGAAGCAAGATTCCAGAAAGGAGTCTCTATCATGTTCCCAAGCGCTTTCGTTGATTTGTTGTTTGCCAAAGAAAAGAAGCAAGTCATTCTTCAAACTATTGAGATCGTATCTTACGTTGTCGTTATCAAGGCAAAGGGCAAGAGAGTCGGGTCCCACAACTCCTCTCAATTTTGCGGGACTCATTCCAGGAAGAAGGATTGGGATGGACTTCGCGCCCTGCACCCATGCGGCACCCATTTCATTTAGCGAAGCCGGACTGGAGTAGTAGTTGTCTTTAGAAATCACGAACAGAACAAAGAGTTCATAGTCCTTAAAACAGTTTTTCAAGAACTCGTAGATATTCTTTCCGAGCGGAATACCATATCCAGGATAAGAGGAACAGAAAACATCTTTATCCGTAAAGCCGATTTTGCGAAGCAGGTCAACAAGTGAAGCTACATATTCGGAATCTCTTGTTGAATGACTAATAAAAATAAGCTTTTGCCTTATTTGAGTCGGACTGTCATAGGAGCTGACGGACAAATTAAACCATTCTTCGTTATCCTCAATGGTGCTTATGATGTGAGGAAGTCGTCTCATATTGTCTTCGTGTGTATCAGTATTGAAGACGAATTCGTTGCTCCTGATACTGTCAATATTCTTTTCATACCAGGAGGCGATTTCCTTGCATGCATACAGTATTCCATCCATGTTTTTTGTTTCTAATGATTCTTCCAAAAGTTGCCTAGTAGAAGTAATGGGTGCGTCGCTGGTGTATTTATCTATTGATGCGGAAATGCCATTTAACTGCGACCTTAGAGTTGCATAGTTTGGGATTGCTTGAAGATCAGAATCGTTCATGATTGTTACCCTACTTCCCGGTTCAGGAGCTTATACCGTCTTTGATGCTCGCTCAGCCAGCACCCTCGTGGGCCGTTTTCACTTAACGACTTCCCACGCGGTCGGACATAAGTTATCCGTAATTCCCGCCTCTATTTCTTACCACACGGAAGCGGGATCTCCACCGGGCATGTGGCCCCGATGGCCTTGTAGAGCTCGTTCGCGACCGACGTGGGCTCGCAGGTGATCACCTTGTCGTCGTATACCTTGCACTTCTGGTTGCGTGCGGCCGCCAACACCTGCGGCATCGACGATGCTCTCGCGGGGAGCCTCGACTGCAGGCGGCACAGCAGCGCCGTCGCGCAGAACGTGAGCAGCAGGTGGCCCCTCAGCGCCTCCTCGGAGTGGACGCGCACCGGCAGCAGCGAGGCGTAGTTCTTGCCCACGTCGAAGACCTGCTCGATTCGCTGGCGGGCGCAGTAGGCGCCGAGCACGTCGGGGGCGGCTATGTCAGCGGTCGAGGCGAGCACGAACACCCCCATCCGCTCCATCCTCTCGTGCACCTGCTCGGGCGTGAGCCCCCTCTTGCCGGCGCGCCCGTAGAGTCTGTGCTGCTCCTGGCCGCGCGCCTGCATGTCCAGGCACAGGTAGAGCCAGCCTGCCACCCCAGGCACGAGCTCGGCCTCGACCCGCTCGACGTAGACGTAGCGCCCGCCGTGCGCAACCAGGTTGCCCGCTTCGCGCACCCCCGCCAGGCGCTCGGCGACGACCCTCTTGTAGGGTTCCACGTTGGGCTTGAGCCTGGTGAGGAAGCTGATCCCGGCGGCCTCCATGGCGCGCACGTTGGCGGCCGACCAGTAGCCCGCGTCGAGCACCGCCCACGACGCGGGCAGCCCCGCCACCGCGAGCTCGGCGAACGTGCGCTCCAGCGTGGTGACGTCCACGACGTTGCCCGCCGCCACGCGCAGGTACACCGGCAGCCCCGTGGACTGCTCGAGCACATAGGTGAGGCGGCACTCCTCGCTGACCTGGCCGTTGTGGCTCGACACGGCCGTGAGCGGCATCCGCGAGGAGTTCGGCAGGCCCGTCGAGTCCACCGACACCCTAGCCGTGCCGTCGGCCATGCCCGCCACCCACGCGAGGTACGCGTCGAAGAACCTCCTCTGCGCCGCCTCGTCACCGACGCGCCTCAGCAGCTCGCTCACGCGCTGGGACGCGAGCCTGGCCGACGGGTAGGCCATGCGCGCCCAGCTGCCCTCCCACCAGCGCTTGGCCAGGCAGTTCGGCTGCGAGGGCGCCAGGGCGTAGTGCAGGCACAGGCACCTGAGCTCGTCGGGGTCCGACGGCGACGCCGCGTCGAGGGCCGCCCACAGGCCCTCCGAGGTCGCCAGCGAGTCGAGCGCCCACGTGTCGCCGAAGTCGAGAACCAGCAGCTCGGCGGGCGGGGGCCAGCCGCCCGAGGGCGCGGGCCCGAACTCGTCGGTGGCCGGGTCGAAGGTGAAGGTCCCGCGCTCACGGCTGCGGAACACGTTGCGCTCGCGGTCGACCACCCGCCCGAGGTTGCTCGTCTCCTTGACCACCTTGCCCTCGACCCTCCTTGAGGTCACGAGCCTCGCATACACCGCGTCGCCCTTCGCGCTGTAGCTCACGAACATGGCCGCCTCCCTATAATGTGGTAAGAATATTCTTACCACATTATAGGGCATACGGAAGCCACGGTCAACCCTATATGTTGGTTTACCTGCAGTTTTGATGATATTGTTATCGGGGCTATGCGTGGTCAGAAACTCAGACGGGAATTACGGTTAATTAGCTTGATAGCGCTATCCTCTCCGCCTCTGCCGCGCGCTCCCCGATCCCCCACGTCCACCTGTGGGGTACGGGCCTGGCGTCGGCCTCCTTGAGGCACGGCTCGATGCGCTCCCCCGGCTCGTCCAGGGATCCCACGCGGATGTGGCGCAGCATCTGCCTGGCCATCTTGCCGAAGAAGCCCTCTATGACGTCGGGCCACGAACCGTGGGTCGGCGCGGGCACCATCTCGAACCTGCCCGGGTGTCCCTCGAGCCAGGCCCTGGTCTCCCTCGACCTGTGTATGGAGTGGTCGCCGGGCACGAGCCTTATGACGTGCCCCTCGGGGTACTTGGCGTCGAGGGCCTCCAGCAGCTCGACGAACTCGCGGCTCCTGTGGCGCTCCCGCACCACGCCCTCGACCGTCCCGTCCTGCAGGTCTATGCCGGCGAGCAGCGCGGGCGTGCCGCGCCTGCGGTACTCGTGGTCGCGCGTCACGGCCCCTCCCCGCACGCCGGGAGTCGGCCCCGGGTCCTCGCCGGTCGGGGAGAGCGCCTGGATGCCGGGCTTCTCGTCCACCGAGACGACGTGGACCTCGGGCCCCTCCTCCTCCCACGGCGGCAGGTTGCCGTCCTCGCCGAGGCGGAACGAGAGCTGCTGGTAGACGACGAGCACCTCGTGCATCTTCCTCCCGAAGTCGGGGTCGCGCCGCTCGCAGTAGCAGGTGACGCGGTCCGGGCGCGGCCCGGCGGCGTCGAGCATGCGCCGGGCCGTGGCCTTCGACGCCCCGGAGAGGGCCGGGTGGCCCGCCTCGCCGGGCCGGATCTCCGCGGCGTAGCCGAGGTCGGCGGGCCGGGTGCAGGCGACGTCGACGACCCAGGCCCGGTCCCCGTCGCCGATGCTGCGGGGCCTGCCCCTCCTGGGCGCGTCGGCGAGCGCCGCCCCCCAGGCCGCCGTCGCGGTACTTGCGGACGCACGGCTCGGCGGTGTTGGGGCTGACGCCGAGCCTCGCGGCCATGGGTGCCGCGGACTCGCCGCCGGCCTTCGCCAGCAGCATGCGCGCCCGGTCGACGCGCCTCGCCATCTCCGTCCTCGTCCTCGTCCTCGCGATCCCCTCGAGCTCCTCGCGGTCCCCCTCGGCGAGCTCGAGGCATGTGGTTGCTGCGGCCATGGGATGCCCCTTCCTCTCTCTCCTGCGCTCTCCCCATTATCTCGCAGGAAGGGGTATGAGACCCATTATTTATGAAACGTTCTACTGGCTAGGACTGTTCGGTAACCCTAGTCTCCGGGCTATAGGACATTCCCGCTACAGAGATAATTGAATTTGTATTGTAAGTACCATCATTTTTTCAGTACACTTTCGGTAAACATCCCCCAGCTTACGCTGTTCCCAAGCGCAGGTCATCCTCATTAGTGTCATACGTTTGATTCATACTAGATTTGACTCATATTTGCCCGCCGATATGCATGGCTGGCAACCGACGGCTGAAAGGCTACCAATGTACGCAGTGACTGCAGACCTACTCAAGCTCCTCGGCGCGAACAGCACCCAGTTCGTCATCCCGGTCTACCAGCGCGTCTACTCGTGGGACGAGCGCGAGTGCCGAGACCTGTGGAAGGACGTGATGCGTGCCGGGCGCAACGACCAGCCGCACTTCATCGGATCGTTCCTCTACACGCCCGAGGCAGCGTCGAGCGCCACGAGCATGAAGCGGATGCTGCTCATCGACGGCCAGCAGCGCATGACCACCATCTCGCTCATGCTGTCGGCGTTCCTCGACTGGATCGAGGAGGACGAGTCGAGGGCATCGTTCCTCACCGACGTGAGGCCCCGCGCGCTCCGCAAGCGCTACCTCTTCAACGACGACGACTACCTAGGCGAGGCGCGCTACCGCCTGGTCCTCTCCCAGGACGACCGCGAGACGCTGCACGCCCTCGTGAGCGGCCAGCCCCTCCCGGACGCCCGCTCGAAGAGGCTCGTCGACAACAAGGGGTTCTTCGCGGAGCGGATACGCGCCAAGGGCTTCGACGCCGCTGCCTTCTGGAGGGGCGTCTGCAACCTCATCATCATCGACACCGAGCTGGACCCCTCAAAGGACAACGCACAGCTCATATTCGAGTCGATGAACTCCAAGGGCAAGCCGCTCACGCCCATCGACCTCATCCGCAACTTCATCCTGATGTCGCTCCCGAGCGACAGGCAGGCGACGCTCTACAACGACTACTGGAGGCCCATCGAGCTCACCTTCGGGCGCGAGAGCGAGGTCGAGTTCAACGCCTTCATATGGTACTGGCTGTGGCTGAAGGTTCCCGGCCGCAAGCCGCGCGAGGACGAGGCGTACGAAGAGTTCAAGTCCTACGTGCAGGACGAGCACCGCGACGACGACCCGGAGGGCCTGCTCACGGAGCTGCGCGACTACGCGCGTCGGTACGCGTGCCTGTTCATGGGCCGCGAGAAGGACCCGGACCTCGGGGGGCGCTTCGACCGCATAGCCTCCCTCGACGTGAAGCCCATCCGCCCGCTCATGATGTCGCTCTACACGCTCTGGGAGACGACCGACCGCCTGCCCAAGACCGCGTTCGCGAGGATCTGCGACTACGTGGAGTCCTTCCTCTTCCGCCGCGCCGTGGTGGGCAGGTTCTCCACCGGCCTCAACAACTTCTTCGCCGGCATGTACCGCGAGCTCGAGACCAGCGCCGATCCCGAGGAGTACGTGACCGCGATGCTGCTCATCCACGGGCGCGGCATGACCGCGTACTTCCCGACGGATGGCGACTTCGCCGAGCAGCTCAAGAGCCGCGACCTCTACCACCGCTTCTCCAAGAGCAGGTACTACCTCGAGCGGCTCGAGAACTGGAGCAGCCCGAAGGAGCCCATACCCTCCGGCAAGTACCAGATCGAGCACGTCATGCCCCAGTCCATCGACGCCTCACCCGAGTGGCAGGTGATGCTCGGCAATAACTGGGTGGACGTGCATGAGAGGCTGTGCAACACGCTCGGCAACCTCACGCTGACGGGCTACAACCAGGAGTACTCGAACAGGCCGTTCCGGGACAAGCTGACGCTCAAGCCGGGCGGCCTCAGGAAGAGCCACCTGCACCTCAACGACGCCTTCGACGACTGCGACACGTGGGACGAGGCCGCCATCCTGGGCCGCGCCGACGCCCTCGCGAAGGAGGCGCTCGAGGTCTGGCCGTACCCGAACCTCCCGGAGCAGGTCGTGGACGCCTACCGCCCGAAGAAGGCGGCCAAGCCCGACGCGGGCTGGACGATAGAGGAGCATCACCCGTCGTTCATGCCCGGTGGCGAGTGCCACGAGCTCTTCGGGGCCCTCTGCGAGGCGGTTGAGCAGGCCAATCCGGACTGGGAGCAGTACGTGGCGAAGTACTACGTCGGATACCGCACGGGTGGCAGGAGGCTCCGTATCGCCATCCAGGAGCGGACGAGCACGGGGAGCCTCGCCATTGGCCTCGTCAGGACGGTCGACGACCTCGTCGACCCCGAGGGCAGGGCGCAGGACAAGCGTGACGTGCAGAACTTCGGGTCGGGCTGCCCCACGAGGGTGGACGTGAGGACGGTCGCGGACATCACGCCGGTGCTCGCCCTCGTCAACCAGTGCTAGCCCCATCCCGTCCCCACAAGCGTTAGGGGTGCCTGCGCGTGCGGGACGGGCGGCGGAGGGGCTTGGCCTCCGCCGTGGCGCGGCCCCGGCCGCGTGCCCTCACGGCACCTGACCTGCGCAAACTCTGCACAAAAGGAAACGCTCCCCGTGGTGGGGAGCGCTCCCGACGCGCGATGTGTGCTGCCACGGCTACGACTGCCACGCCCCGCGCACGTGGTGGACGCGCACGCGCGGCTCCGTGGCGCTCATGCACACGCCCACGACGTCGAAGCGCAGCCGCTCTGGCAGGACCTCCCCGGACAGCAGCGCGCGCCCTATGCACAGGGCCGCCCCGTGGGCGCGCACGTCGTCGTCGATGAGCGCCTCAAGGTCGCCGATGGTCATGCCGAAGGCCTCGGCGGGTACGGCCATGACGGCGAGGGTCACGGGCAGGTCTCCCTCTCGGCAGGCGAGGACGTCGGGGTAGGGCGTCTCCTCGAAGTGCGTGAAGCCCACGTGCGACAGCGCCTCGCGGGCGAGCTCCGCGCAGTCGGCGAGGTAGTCCCCCGTGACGGGCGCGGTGGCGTCCCAGCGCTGGCAGGCGGCGGTCGGTTCGGCGGTTGCGGTGGTCTCGTTCATGGTTGCCCCCTTCGGACGGGTGAGGGTCGGCCTGTCCTCCCCTCGGTCGACGCCAAAAGGGCAAGCGGAGGGGGTCGTGGGGGCCCGTTTGCGGGCGGGGCGCGGCCCCCTCGCCCTCAGGAGCGCCTGGCGAAGCGGGCGGGCGTAAGGGTGCCTGCCCGCCCGCGCAGCTCGTGCCACGCTGGCGGCGACCGAGGGGCCTGGGGTCGCGCTCGCGGCTCGTGCCAGCCGGGTTTTCGACGGCGCGGCGAGGATAGGGGATCCGCACAAATCCCCGGCGCAGCCGGGGTGTCGGAAACCCAGAGCACCGGCCCGCTTGCGGGCCGCGTCCGCGCGGCGAGTATTTGCATCTCATGCATGGGCTAGGGGCTTGGTCTGTACCGTTTGGCTGAATACTATTGTCGTGTTTTAGAAACATGTAACTTAAAGTTGACAACATGTCATTCGAATGCTATCCTGCTGCATGAAAGGAGGAGCTATGACGAATGCGAAACTAAGAGACGTGATGGTTCACCGGCTGAGGGAGAACCTTCCCTCTATCCGAAAGATCGCCGGTTGGTCGGGGGGCGACTTCGGTGACATGCTGGGCCTGTCGCGTCAGAGCGTGAGCAAGCTCGAGACTGGGACCTCGACTGTTACCGTCGCCCAGTACATCGCCATTCGGCACCTGCTCGATGCATGGATTGCTCGCCATCCAGAGAACGAGACGCTTTCCCGTTTGGTTCCGCTGCTGCTCGACGACCTGAGAATCTGGGGCGAACCGTACCTCAAACTCAGGTTGGTAGCGCAGACGATAGCAGCTACGGCCGCGGATGGCGTTTCGCGTGACGCCGTCGGTGCGTTCGCCACCGTATTGCTTGATGAATGGGAGGGCCCCGCGAGGGAGTATTGCTATGCAAAACTGGGCGACCCGGCGATTGCCGAGAAGCTTGGAGTGACGGCTGAGACGGAGCCGCTGGATTGGACGGAGGTGGCGCTTGCCGCTAGGAGGAGGAACAATGGGTGACGCGAAGAGCAAAAGCTCGACCGAGCTAAGTTATACCGAGAATAAGGTCGAACCTGCCGAGCACGCGATAGTAGACATGAGGGGGTTCGTCGAGGAGACGCTTATATTGTCGGATGATGTAGCCCATCAAAAGTACGTTGACGTCATCATGGAAGACAATCGTCTTTCCGCAGAGGAGAGGGCGAGCTTTTTCGAGCGGGAACAGGCGCGCTTCCAACGACAGGTCGCCGAGAACGTCAGCGTATTGAACAAGGCACAGCGCAAGCAATCGTTGATTGTATTGCTCCTTACCCTGGGTTTAGGTATTGTCTCGAGACTTGTAGAAGCAGACTACGGTGGGCTGGCATTGAGTCGAAGTACCACGTCGTCAGTCTCGAGTGGTAATAGGAAGTCCCTGAGTGGGGCTTGCGTTGCAGCATAATCTTCGCGGTCTTAGGGGTGCCTGAATGACAGCAAGGCGGTACAAGGGGTAGATGGACTACCAGTGTGACATCGAGGAGACGGTGGGGTGGTTCGTCGGCCACGCGGTGCCGGACCCGGCGCCGGGCTGGGAGACGCGCCCGTGGCGCGTCGAGGAGATGGGCCGCACCGAGGACCGCGGCTTCTGGTGGAGGGTCGCCGTGGACATCCTCACGTCGGTAAGGGGCATGGAGTGCTGGCTCTCCTTCAGGGTCGTCGAGCCCGGCGACGCGGAGAGGGAAGTCTACGTGGACGAGGTCCACGCGGTCCGCTCCGGGCGCGGCGACCTGGACTGCGAGGTGTACGTCTGGGACGACCACGAGGACATGTGGGTCACCGCCCCGGACGACGACGAGGACAAGTAGCCCCGATTCTCAGTAGACGCCAAGGTCGCCCGTGGAGAGGCGTATCGAGAGAGACTCGGTGTCTACGTGGTCGACGTTCCTTCCAAGGACCCTCCCCGCGTCGTCACGGATGGTCATAGTGAGGGCAATGCCCCGTTCGGCAAGCGCCTGCGCGGCAGATAGGCACGGGGCGAGATTCTTGTCTACCTTGACGGTGATGCCGTCGTCGCTCCACAGCGTGACGGAGGCGTTTCCCGCTGCCTGCTGGGCGGTCGCGGAGAGGCAGAGCGCGAACTCGCTTGCCCCATATGACAGCTCGTCGATATGACCGCCGACCTCGGCGAGGATCTCCGGCTCGAGGTCCACCACCATCTCGACCGTCCTCCCGGCCCACGTGTCGGTTATCAGGGCGTCCATGTCTCCGTTGGACACGACGCGCCTGCCTGGGGAGGGCCTCTCCATGACCTCCCAGCCGCCGACGTCGTAGCGCGGGTCTGACAGCCTGGTCTGCGCCAGCGCGCGGGGTCGGCGCGCGGGGTTGGCGCCTTTGCCCTTGTGCTTCGCCACGTCGGCGCGGGCGGCACGCTGCCGTGGCGGCACCCCCGGTTTCCTCGAGGGGGAGGTGTCCCTGGGGATGATCTCATCCACGAACGGGGTTCTCTCGCCCTCGGGCCGTACGAGCACGAGCTCGTCTCTGGCGCGGGTGATGGCCACGTAGAAAAGGCGACGTTCCTCCTGGTGGGTGGCGGACGAGTCCTTGGACCTGTCGAGGACGTTGGGCCTTGTCGAGGGGAAGATGCCGTCGACCGCATCCATGACGACGACCCTGTCGAACTCGAGCCCCTTCGCGGAGTGAACGGACGAGAGGGTGAGTCTGCAGCCATCCTCCGGGATGGCGGGGTTCTTGAAAAGCTTGTCGAGGGCGTCGAGCCTTGCGAAGAGCCCGTCGAAGTCCGACTCCCTCTCCGCGAGGTCCCGGAGTATGTCGAGCTTGGTGGTGGACTGCCCGTGCTCCTCGAGGTACTCCCCGTATCCGCCGCCAGCGAGGGAGGTGAGCGCTGCGGCGGGGGCCGTGTCCGACAGACCCCTTATGAGGGATCCGAACCTCTCGGCGTTCTCGGTGTCCCTCTCGACCTCCCACGGCTTCCTGTAGCCGGACATCTGCGCGACGAGGGCCTCGAGTATGCTGGGGCCACCCCTCCGCGACCTTCTTACCGCCCACTCCGCATCCCTCTTCTTGAGGAAGCAGCTCGCCTTGTGGTAGACCCTCATGAACGCCTCGCCGTCCCAGGGGTCGCGCGCGAGCGCGACGAAGCCCCTGACGTCCCTCACGACGGGGGAGTCGAAGTAGGTCCTCTTGCCCTTTCGCAATCGGAAGGCGACGCCCTCCCTAAGCAGCCTGTCCACGAGCGGGATTGCCGCGTCGTTGTCGCGGTAGAGGACGGCGGTCTCGCGGTTCCCGTCGCGGACGAGGTCGAATACGGCCCGCCACTGGTCTGTCCTTGACTTTGCGGGGAGCGCTCGCAAGGTGGCCCCGCCGCCCCTGTCTGCGCTCATGCCCTTGTCGAAGCGGCCCTTGTTGCGCCTGATGAAGCTGGACGCCGCGGCAACGATCTCCTCGCCCGAGCGGTAGTTCCGCTCCATCTTGATGGTGAAGGCGTTGGCGTAGACGTATTTGAAGTCGAGCAACGCCTTGGGGTACGCGCCCCTGTACCCGAAGATGCTCTGGTCCTCGTCGCCGACCACGAAGACGTTGCCGCCCCTGCCTGCGATCCGATAGATCAGGTTGTGCTGGGCCTTCGAGGTGTCCTGAGCCTCGTCGACGCACCAGTAGCGGAAGCGCTCGTGCCACGAACGCCACAGCTCTCGGTCGTTGTCCAGCGCCTCGAAGGCGAGGAGGATCTGGTCGTCGAAGTCCATGAGCCCGCGCCCCTGCAGGCCGCTTTGGTAGAGGCCGAGTATCTTCGCGAACCCCTCGGCGCCCGCAGAGATGTCGGCGATGGCGTTCTCGTCGCCTAGGAGCATCATGTTCTTCACGTACGAGATCGCGGTCTCGACGTCGGTGAGGTCGCCCTCGCTGACGTAGGCGTTGCGGACCTTCCTGCATGCCTCGAGCAGGAGTCTCCTCGTCGCCTCTTTGTCCACGCTCCTGGGCGTGGTGCCGAGGCGGAGGCATCCGTCCTCGTAGACCCTCTTTGCGAGCGCGTTGATGGTGCAGAAGGTGATTCTCTCTGCGACATTGGGGCTGCCGAACCATGCGGCGAAGCGGCTCCGCATCTCCTCTGCTGCAGCCGTGGTGTAGGTGATGCAGGCGATGGTCTCCGGCCTTATCCCCCGCTCGAGCGTGAGGTACCCGAGCCTAGCCACGAGCGTGGTGGTCTTGCCGCTCCCGGGGACGGCGAGGAGCAGCGTCGCGCCGCGTACCGTCTGTGCGGCGCGCTCCTGCTGCCGGTCGAGCCGCACGTCGTAGCGCGCCTTGAAGCTGAGGTAGGACTTGTTCGGCTCAAGCGGCCTCATCTCCGGCGCCTCGCAGGCTCCGTCACGGAGGCCGACGTGGGACAGGAAGTCGTCCGCGCTCATCCACCTCTGTGCATCGAAGGACTCGAAGCCGCCCGGGGAGACGTTCTGCGGCCTCACGATGCAGGCGCCGCCCTCGGCGTCCCTCAGCTGGAAGAAGAGGTCGACGTTGCCCCTCTCGAGGTCGTAAGCCCTGAAGGCCTTCCTCGGGTTCTCCCATGTGAAGGCGGGTCGTGCGCCTCCGGTCTCTGAGATAAGGCCGTCCCGGAACTGGTCGCGCAGGTCGTAGAGCCACACGACCTTGTACCCGAGGTCCTGGTAGAACGTGTTGCGGTCGTTGAACTGCTCGGGGCGCAGCGCGCTCCTCTGGAACTCGACGACGGTCCTGCCGGTGAGGACGTCGGCTCTGTGGCGGATGTCGCCGAGTTCGAGCGTGACCTCGCGGTTCTCCTTCGGGAAGCGCTCCTGCCAGGAGTAGTGCCAGTCCGACTCGTCGTAGCCGCGTGACCACGTGTCCGAGCATGACTTCTCGCCCTTGTGGGCGAAGTGATGCCTGCGGATGCTGCCTCTCTTGGGGATGAGGGGCGTGCCGCACACCGGGCAGAAGTAGTCCGTGTTGCTTGCTGCGTCATCCACATGGACGCGCAGGTCGTGCGGGCCGAGTGCGAAGGTCAGCATGGAGCCCTGCCCCCTTTCAAGTGCGACTTCTCAATTATATGCGAAGCCGCCGACAACAATGGGTGTCTTATCGTCCTCCCGTCGTTGCCTGGGGCTGGGTGGGCGGGCGTATCGAGAACCCGCGCTCCCGCGCGGACACCGGTCCCGCCGCCGCGCCCATGGCGAACCCCCATGAGCCATGCGGCGGCGGTGCGCGCTGGGGCATGGCCAGCGCGTCGCCCTCGCGGCTCCGTCTCCACGAAACCGCACATGGGGAGGGGTGTCCCGCCCCTCCCCGGCGTGGCCTGCCCGCTCGGCGCTACGCCTCCAGCGCCCGCATCCTCCAATCCCTCGGCGCGTGGTAGCCCACGCCGCTGCACCAGTCCCTCAGCACGCGCCGCTGCTCGGCGGTCACCTGCCTGTTGTGGCTCCGGAACGCCTGACGGATTCGTCCGTCGCGCACCTCTACGGTGACGAGCGGGACGTCGGGGCTGTCGGCGCGGCGCATGAGCCAAATCTCGGTGTCGCCCCGCGCGTACTTGTCTATGAAGCCCGCCACGCAGTTGCTCTGGGCGTTGGCCTCGTCCAGAATCTCCTGCACGCTGGCGGCGGGGCGGATGATGTGGCCGTCCGACTCGAACGACCTCCCGTCCAGCTCGGCGGCGCGGCGGGCTATGGCCTCGTCGCTGGCTTGGTGGCGGCGCAGCTCGCGCTCGTGCTCCATCTCGCGGGCGATGGCGGCGAGGTTGGCGGGGTACCTGTCGGTGACGCCCCCGCGCACGTCCTGCTGCTCGCACAGGCAGTCCGCTCACACCTGAAGGTTGTAGGCGCGCCCGTGGCGGGTCATGGCGGGCACCTCCAGCAGGTGCAGGGCGTACCCGCACGCGCGGCGCGGCTCCACGGCTATGTCGTGGTACGCGAGGGTGCGCAGCGCCATCGAGAGGCGCGGCAGGAAGTCGGCCATGGTGGTGTCGGGATGCCCCGCGCATGCGTCGAGGTAGCCCCTCAGCAGCTCGCGCGTGAGGTCGCGCCCCCACCCCTCCACGAGGCGGCTCACGTGCATGCGGTCGCGGAAGCACTCGGCGTACGCGAAGTCCCGCCCCTCGCCCCTAAAGCCCGTGAGCCTGAGCGCGGCGCTCAATGCCTTCCGCGCGTGTGCGTGGCCGACGGCTGGCTCGACCATGCGCCACACGGGGTTGACCTGCTCCCACGTGCCGCAGAGGTTCCAGCGGGCGCTGCCGCCCATGCGCGAGGCCGCCCACGGCTCCACGCGCACCATGTCCCTCTTGCACATCTCTAGGAAGTCGTCGCAGCCCATGAGCGACACCACGGCGGCGCGTCCGCGCGAGTCGTACTCGTGGAGCGGGCGGGCGCTCCACGGCGGGGTGAGGGCGTCGCCCGTGGCTCCCTTGCAGAAGCTGCCGAGCCGCGCGGCGGTGAGCTGGTGGCGGCTCCCCGTCCTCTCGTCCAGCACGTAGCACTGCTCCTGCGTGGCGAGCATCACCATGAGCTGGCTGCGGTTGCCGAGCCTGCGGCGGAACGCGCAGTCCGCGCCGTCCGAGAGCACGCGCTCCCACTCGGGGGCAGGCTGCTCCCGCTTGGCCTTGGGCGCGTCGCGCTCGATGTCCCCGTGGACGATGAGGCTGCGCACGTCCACCTTCTCTTCGATGCCGAGGTTGAGCGTCAGCTGGGTCTGCATGTCGTGTCCTCCCGTCTGGTCAGGCGGGGGAATCCCCTTCGGTCCCCCTGGGGGCGGGCCATGCAAGTCGGCGCGACACGGGTGGGCTGGGCAGTCGCGCCGACGTCACCGGGAGCGGGATGTGGGAGGGGCCCGCGACGGTGTGCGAGGCTTGCCCGCAGGGGGTCCGAAGGGGATGGGTCAAAACCAAGCCTTTGGGCGGGGTGATGGGGCGGCGGGCCCCGCCCGGCGGGGCGTCGCGTTCACGGGGTAGAATTCTGGAGACGGTCCAATTTGGCGAATGCAGCGGAGGCGAAGGTGACCGGACTCTACGAGCCCACGAGGGACGACCTGTGGTTCCGGCGGGCGCTCATGGCCGACCCGGAGACCATGTCGTACAGCGACGCCTGAGGCGGGACCATAGCGTTCCCAGAGGATGAGTGGGACGACTGGTACGACTGGTGGGTGGCCTGCAACGACGGCGAGAGGTTCTACCGCTACCTCGTGGACGCCGAGGGCGGCGGGTTCGTCGGCGAGGTCGCCTATCGCTACGACGAGACGGAGCGGATGCACCTCGCCGATGTCATAGTCCTGGCGTCGGAGAGGGGGCGAGGCCACGGCAGTGAGGGGCTCCGGCTCCTCTGCGAGGCCGCGAGGGAGAGGGGCGTCGCCACGCTGTGGGACGACATCGCCCCAGACAACCCCGCAATCGCGCTGTTCCTGGAGCAAGGCTTCGTCGAAGACCACAGGGACGACGAGGCCGTCTACCTGCGCAAGGACCTGTCCTAGGGGTTCCCGCGCCAGTCCGTCTTCTCCTCGGGCGCGCCTGCTCACAAGCCCCGGTCGGCCTCCCGAAGCGGGCCGGTGGCCGCCGGGGGGCTATGCCATGGCGATCCTCGAGACGAGCGCGTTGGCCCACTCGACCGCCTCGCCGACGTCCCGGATGACCGCCAAGCCCTCGGCCAGCGCCCGGTACTGCTCGTCCCATCCCTCGCGGGCCACGACCGTCGGCGGCCAGGCCTGCCCCTGCCTGTAGGCGAAGAGCCGCTCGCACGTGCGCCTCGTCGCGGCGAGGTCTATGTCGCTGTTCGAGAACACGACCTGCAGGTCGACGAGGTCGCGCACCCTGTCCCCCGCTCCGGTGACGGCATGCAGCTTCTGGGCCACCTGGTGCTCCAGCGGCATGAGCGGCGCCCGCCCCGGGCTGGGGAAGCCGAGCGCCGCGAATGCCGCGGCGGCGTCCTCGAGGTCGACCCAGTCTGCGGCGCCCGCGTCGCCTATCTCGTCATGTCCCACCTCAAGCGGGACCGTGCACCACGGCTTGCCGAGGTAGGCGAGCCGGACGTCGAAGGGCCGCATGACGTACTCCTCCGGCACGTCCCTCGGGTGCGCGGGCTCCTTGGGGACGACCCGTCCCGTGAAGCCCTCCCAGCCGCGGGCGAGCGCCGCCCCGAGGAGCTCGGCGTAGGCTGCGGGGTCGGTGGCCGTCGCGGTGTCGAGGTCGGTGGTGTAGCGCGTCCGGGCGTTGCCGTAGCGCATCTTGATGGCGCTCCCGCCCTTCACGACCCCGTCGGGCAGCATCCTTGCGACGACGGCGTTGGCCATGAGCGTCCGCAGCCTCACGTAGGCGGCCTGGTCGCCCCCGCACTCCCTGCGGATCGCGTCGTCGAGGTGGCGCATGCTGTTCGGCCTCTTCGCGGTCATGCGAGCTCCCCCCTCAGTTCGTCCATCTCCTCGCCGGTTATGTAC
>ERZ772960.1313-NODE-1313-length-20088-cov-3.708581_pt1 | contig 20088 bp, 9 predicted proteins | sample MGYA00580678_ERZ772960 | MGnify/ENA primary metagenome ERZ772960 (study PRJEB29015, sample SAMEA2737930) | human oral metagenome | biome: human oral; feature: human-associated habitat; material: dental | place: China | collected 2059 ... | reverse complement strand
AATAAGCACTGCTTCATGGGTCAAAAAACCATGACTACGCTTGCCAAACGCCTTAAAACCTTCTTGTAAACGATGACCGATAAATTGCGGAAGCCAAAAATGCAACGGACTGCTAATCAGCCCGGGTGCATAACTACTACGTGGCAAATCGTAGCTTAGCCTGTTATTCACAAAATCTGCCATACGCTGGGCAGGAGCCGTTTGCTTCATATTTCCTTGCTGCCAGCAGCTTTTCTCCAACCGTTTCTGAAATTCCATCATACAAAGTTTTGATGAAAGCTCTATATTTTTCATCGATTGCACCAAAGAAATATCTTCCGGATGCATCTCTACAACCATGCCACTGTTCGACCATGCCGTCCCCCGGTTGCTTGGTGACATACCATTTACCACAATCTGTTCGGGGCCCGTTGCTGTAGGTATAACAAATCCGCCCGGACACATACAGAATGAATAAACCCCTCTCCCGTCAATCTGGGTCACAAACGAGTATTCTGCTGCCGGCAAATACTGACCCCTCCCTTCTTTATTATGATACTGAATTTGATCTATCAACTTCGACGGATGCTCCAAACGAACGCCTACAGCTATTCCCTTTGGCTCAATTTCTATCCCCGAATCATTCAGATCCTGATAGACATCACGTGCACTATGTCCTGTGGCAAGGATTACAGGACCATGGAAAATTTCCTCTTTCCCTTCTTTCATATTTAAGGCTTCTACGCCAACCACTTTGTTGCCATTTAATATGAGTGACGTCATCTTGGTTTGAAAATGTACTTCTCCTCCACTCTTTACTATCTGAAGCCGCATATTTTCAATCACTCGCGGAAGCTTATCTGTACCAATATGCGGATGAACATCAGCTAAAATATTGGTAGAAGCACCATGCTGACAGAACACATTCAATATTTTTTCAACGCTTCCACGCTTTTTACTACGCGTATAAAGTTTACCATCGCTGAACGCTCCTGCCCCGCCTTCGCCAAAACAATAGTTACTTTCAGTATCGACTTGCTGCGTACGGGTAATCAATGCCATGTCCTTTTTACGCTCTCTCACATCTTTTCCCCGTTCAAGAATAACGGGACGGTAGCCCAATTCTATCAGCCTCAGCGATGCAAACAGCCCGCCGGGACCTTCACCAACAACAATAACCTTCGGTCGTTCGCTCACATCGGGATATTCTGTATGCTGAAAACCATCATCCTGAGGTATCTCATTGATATAGGCCCTTACCTTTAAATTTACGAAAATATTACGCTGCCGTGCATCAATACTCCTGCGCAGCACACGCACCAGGCATACAGACTTCGCGTCAATACCCTTTTCTTCTGATATAAAACTAACGATATTCTTTTCTGATGCCGCAACTTCAGGTCGTACCCTCATCTGAAATTCCTCTATCATGGCTGTTTTTTCTATTTATACTGCAAATGTAATGAAATAATATCATTTTGCACTACATATCATCGTTTACATTACATTTTATCACTTATTTTCTTTGTTAGATAACGGAACATTACTAACTTTGCACGTAAAGTATCTGTATAGCCTGTTTGTTTTAAGGATGCGGGTACAAGTCATTTAAATTAAAAGAAATGAAAGTTCTTAAATTTGGCGGAACATCTGTAGGTTCCGTGGCGAGCGTATTATCACTAAAACGCATCGTCGAAAAAGAGGCACGCCGTCAGCCCATTGTTGTTGTCGTAAGTGCTTTAGGAGGTATCACCGACAAACTTATTTCCACATCTCTGTTAGCAAAAGAAGGTAACGACGGATGGAAACAGTCGTTTGAAGAGATCGTAAGCCGACATCACAAAATGATTGAGGCCATTATTACCGATACCCAAGACCGTGAAGACCTTTTCAACAGGGTTGACAAGCTCTTCGAACAGCTCCATTCCATCTACTTTGGTGTGTATCTTATACGCGACCTAAGCCACAAAACTCAGGATGCCATTGTAAGTTACGGAGAACGTCTAAGCTCTAACATTGTGGCAACACTGGTTAAAGGAGCCAGGTGGATGGATTCGAGAGACTTCATAAAAACCCATAAAGTAAACGGCAAAAACAAGTTAGACCGCGAGCTTACCTATCGTTTGGTAAAAGAACAATGTGCCAATTTATCCCGAATTACGCTCCTTCCCGGCTTTATTTCTACCGACAGCAACACAGGAGAAACCACTAATCTTGGACGCGGTGGCTCTGATTACACCGCAGCCATCATCGCAGCGGCCCTCGATGCAGCCTTACTTGAGATATGGACTGACGTGGACGGGTTCATGACGGCCGACCCAAAAGTTATCCAATCGGCCTATACTATCGATGAGTTAAGCTATGTTGAGGCGATGGAACTTTGCAATTTCGGTGCAAAAGTGGTATATCCTCCCACCATCTATCCTGTAAGAATTAAGAATATTCCCATCAGGGTAAAAAATACATTTAACCCTCAAAGCCCAGGGACAATTATTAAAGACAAGATAGAGAACAACCATAAGCCCATCAAAGGCATCTCATCTATCAAAGGCACTACGCTTATTACAGTTTCCGGTCTCGCCATGGTGGGCGTCATCGGAGTAAACCGTCGCATCTTCACCGCGCTGGCAGACAACGGCATCAGCGTCTTTATGGTGTCCCAAGCCTCGTCTGAAAGTTCAACGTCTATTGGCGTTCGTGATGAAGATGCTGCCGAAGCCATACGGGTTTTAAATCATGAATTTGCATCCGAAATATCGAACGGTGCCATGTTTCCCATGCATGCCGAAACGGGTTTAGCCACTGTTGCCATCGTCGGTGAGAACATGAAGCATACCCCTGGCATCGCAGGAAAGCTCTTCGGTACCTTGGGACGCAGTGGAATTTCGGTGATAGCCTGCGCACAGGGCGCCTCAGAGACGAACATTTCGTTTGTTGTTGATTCCAGCAATCTTCGCAAATCGATGAACGTCCTACACGATTCGTTCTTCCTGTCCGACTATAAAGTGCTCAACCTTTTTATATGCGGAGTAGGAACTGTAGGCGGAAAGCTCATCGAACAAATACGTTCACAGCAGGAAAAACTGAAAGAACGGTCGCATCTTCTGCTCAATGTCGTGGGCATTGCCAGCTCTAAGAATGCTATTTTTTCGCGCGAAGGCATCAACCTCGACAACTATCGCACGCAGCTGAAAGCCTCTGAACCCAACACGCCAGAGCTGCTCAAGGCCAACATTCTGAATATGAACATCTACAATTCAGTGTTTGTAGACTGCACCGCATCGAAAGAAATTGCTGCCCTTTATCAAACCTTCATCGAGCATAACATCAGTATTGTCGCGGCCAATAAGATTGCAGCCAGTGGCAAATACGAAGATTACATCCGGCTAAAAGACACTGCTCTGCAACGCGGCGTTAAATTCAGGTTCGAGACCAACGTCGGAGCGGGCTTGCCAATTATAGGTACAATCAACGACTTACGCAACTCAGGCGACCACATTTTAAAGATAGAGGCCGTGCTTAGCGGCACTATCAACTTCATCTTTAACAAGCTGTCAGCCGACGTCAGCTTCTCGCAGGCCGTAAATGAAGCCCGTGAACAAGGCTATTCTGAACCTGACCCACGCATCGATTTAAGCGGCGTCGACGTTATTCGCAAGCTTGTAATCCTCACCCGCGAGGCAGGATACCGTGTGGAACAGGACGATGTTGCGAAGCATTTGTTTGTTCCTGACGAATATTTTAAAGGCTCGTTAGCCGACTTTGAGCGCAATCTGCCCCTGCTCGACAGCAGTTTTGAGGCACAACGCAAGGCGATAGCGGCTCAGGGTAAGTGCTGGCGCTTCGTGGCTACCATGAATCATGGCGCGACAAGCGTGGGCTTAAAGGCTTTCGGCCCTGACCATCCCTTCTACAATTTAGAGGGTAGCAACAATATCGTTCTGCTTACAACCGAACGTTATAAGGAATATCCCATGCTTATTCAGGGCTACGGAGCCGGTGCAAGTGTGACGGCAGCCGGTGTGTTTGCCAACATCATGAGCATTGCAAACATTTAGTTTGTCCCGATAAATACAGGATAATATGAAACACATTATTATATTAGGTGACGGAATGGCCGACCATCCCGTCGGCCGCTTAGGTGGCAAAACACTTCTGCAAAGTGCCGAAGCACCCTACATGAACATGCTGGCAAGGGAAGGACGATGTGGCAGACTGATAACCATTCCTGACGGATTCCACCCCGGGTCAGAAGTAGCCAACACAGCTATACTGGGTTACGACCTCAACAAGGTGTATGAAGGGCGCGGCCCGCTCGAGGCAGCGTCGATAGGTTATCGCCTGCAACCCGAAGACATGGCTATACGATGCAACCTTATTACGTTGCACAACGGCCGCATCATCACCCACAACGGCGGCAACCTGAGCACACAAGACGGGGATGTGCTCATCAAAATGCTTAACCAAGAGCTGGGTAACGACCATATAAAATTTATTACAGGTATACAGTATCGCCACCTTCTTGTAGTGAAAAAAGCCAGCAAACACATTGTCTGTGCGCCGCCACACGATCATCCCAACGAACCCTGGCGCCCGCTTCTTGTGCAAAGCGAGCCGGGCTGGGAGGAAGTAAGCGAACCCATTTATGGCTTAGACGGCAAGGCCACGGGTGAATTAAGGCTCACAGGTAACGAAACAGCCGAGCTGCTGAACAGCCTTATTCTGAAGTCGCAAACGCTGCTCGAGGCTCACCCTTACAACCTTAACAAAGTGGCTCAACATCAGCGTCCGGCCAACTCGATATGGCCATGGGGAGGCGGTTACCGCCCAATGATGAGCACACTTATGCAGATGTACCCGCAAATTAAATCGGGCTCGGTTATATCGGCTGTCGATTTAATTCGCGGAATAGGTCATTATGCAGGGCTTGATGTGATTAAAGTACCCGGTGCTACCGGCCTTGCCAATACCAATTATGAGGGTAAGGCCATGGCGGCTATTGAGGCTTTGCGCCGACAGGACTTTGTTTATGTTCACCTTGAAGCCACTGATGAGGCCGGCCATGACGGCGATTTAGACCTTAAGTTAAGGGCAATCAATTACCTTGACCATCGTATTGTGGAACCCATTTATAATGAGGTAAAGACGTGGAACGAGCCTGTTTGTATCGCCATTCTGCCCGATCACCCTACCCCCGTTGAGGTGCGCACGCATGTTAATGAGCCTGTACCCTTCCTGATATGGTACCCGGGAATTGTGCCCGACGATGTACAGGTCTATAATGAAGTGGCTTGTGCAGGTGGCTCATATGGCTTATTGCGCCTAAACGAGTTCATGAATATGTTTATGAATATCAATTAATTATGAAGTATTATTCAACTAATCATAAGGCTCCGCTGGCTTCTCTTCAGCAGGCCGTGGAACAAGGCCTGGCTCCCGACCGCGGTTTGTACATGCCCGAACGTATTAACCTGCTGCCCACATCGTTTTTCGAGCACATCGACAACATGAGCTTTCAGAAACTTTCGTTTGAGGTTGCCCGTGCCCTGTTTGGCGAAGACGTTAACCATAACGACCTCCGGCGCATTGTTTACGACACATTAAGCTTCGAAACACCGGTGGTAAAGGTCAGGAACAACATCTATGCCCTCGAACTTTTCCACGGTCCTACCCTCGCCTTTAAGGACGTTGGGGCACGCTTTATGGCCCGACTGCTGCAATATTTTATACGAAAAGACCACTCCGGCGCAACGTCGTCTTCACCAGATGTCAACGTATTGGTGGCCACATCAGGCGATACAGGCTCGGCCGTTGCGAACGGATTTCTGGGCGTCGACGGCATACACGTCTACGTGCTCTATCCCAAAGGCAAGGTGAGCCATATACAGGAGAGCCAGTTTACCACCCTTGGGCAGAACGTCACAGCGCTGGAAGTGGACGGCGTTTTTGACGATTGCCAGGCTCTTGTCAAAAGCGCCTTCATGGACGACGAGCTGAAACGGCACATGACACTGACGTCGGCCAATTCAATTAACGTCGCACGCTTCCTTCCACAAGCCTTTTATTACTTCAACGCCTTTGCACAATTGAAGCGCAAGGGCATACTGAATCTGTCGGCAGATGCGGCGGGACGGCTCGGCTCGAACCTTGTTTTCTGTGTGCCGAGCGGCAATTTCGGCAATATCACGGCGGGCTTGTTTGCTGCACGAATGGGCCTGCCCGTTAAACATTTCATTGCTGCAAACAATGCCAACAGCGTGTTTTACAACTATCTGCAGACCGGCACGTACGAACCTACAGCCAGCAGACAGACCATCGCCAACGCCATGGACGTGGGCGCGCCCAGCAATTTTGCACGCATCATTGACCTGTACAGTAATGACTGGACAAAGATAAAGGCCGACGTTAGCGGTGCAACCTACAGCGATGACCGTATTCGACGCGCAATGGAAACGTGCTACGATGCCACGGGTTACGTGCTCGACCCGCACGGAGCCTGCGGTTATCAGGCGCTTTGCGAGCAATTAAAGGGTGATGAGACGGGCGTTTTTCTTGAAACGGCACACCCTGCCAAGTTTAAGGAAACGGTTGATGCGGTTGATGGCACCCGCATAGCCATTCCCCCGCGCCTGCGCCGTTTCATGGACGGGCAGAAGAAGAGCATCCCGATGACGCGAAGTTTCGACGACTTCAAACAGTTTCTGCTCAAACAATAAACTACGAAATATATACGCCTGCAGCGCCTCCGCCTGAACCGTTCAGCGTGAGGCGCTGCTTCGTTCATACTCCTCCGGCAGGCAGTCATGAGCGGCAGAGAGCGACCTTTTCAGGCTTGGGATGACCGTACGGCGGTCGCCATACGCGTGTGCCACGGCCGGGGTACAAAGGGTATGGCGGCCGTGGTACGCACGTACCGCGGCCACCATAATTTGAACCCTACGACGGAAAGGCCCGACGCTCGGGGGCTTTCCTTACACCGCGTTAAACATGACGAGACAGGAACGCCAGCATCAAGACTTATGGCCTCTGCCACAACAGCGCACAATATTCAGGACATGAGCCTGCCGATTCAGAAAAAAGAGACAATTTGTTTGGCGGTTACGGAAAAAGCATGTACCTTTGCAACCGCAATTCGGGGGAGGTCCTTTGAAGAGTTTCCCGATATTGCAACAGATGGTTATGCGCCCTTAGCTCAGCTGGTAGAGCAACTGACTCTTAATCAGTGGGTCTAGGGTTCGAGTCCCTAAGGGCGCACAAAGAGGATTTCTATTTATTAGAAGTCCTCTTTTTTTAGGCTTGCAAAGGTGGATATGTAAGGTTAATGACGAATTATCCGTAAGATAATTACGGATAATTAAAATTTAAATATTACCTTTGCGAAGTAAACATCAATTATGGTACTATGCTAATTAAGTTCGCTGTCACCAATTATCGTGGGTTTGCTCAAAGAATAGAATGGGATTTGAGTAAGCCGAGTAATTATTCGTTTAATACTTTCGCTATAAAGAATGGCATTATAAAGAATGGTATTCTCTACGGTCCCAATGGTTCAGGGAAGTCGAATTTTGCCTTATCTTTGTTTGATATTGTCAATCATTTATCACAGAGATGGAGACCTTCTGGCTATTATGATAACTTTGTATTTGCTGGTACCCCAACTTCTTTGGTATGTTTTGAATATACCTTCCGCTTTGGTCAAGACGAACTTTATTATACGTATAAGAAAGGTTTAACAGGAATAATAAGGAGTGAGAAGTTATTAGTAAATGGTAATCTTGTGTTCTCTCGTACGGAAGGGACACAACTGGAACTTAGTTCCGAATATCCCATTGATAGTGCTGTTAGGGCGAACCTGTCCGATAACGTTAATAATGTTTCCATAGTAAATTTCCTCCTTGCCACATATCCTCTTCCTGCCAACCATTATCTCTTTAGACTACAGGAATTTGTAAACTCTATGTTGTGGTTCCGTTGTCTGGAACAGAGAGAGTTCATTGGTTTAGTCTCATCACCCATCAATTTGGATGAATATATTATTAATGAAGGACTTACAAAAGACTTTTCTAAATTTCTGCAAAGGGTTAGTGAACAAACATTCAACTTCGTTACTCCAGCAAAGGGAGACCGAGTTTTGCAGTGCGCAATTAATGGTAACAAGGTAACATTTGATTCTATTGCCTCTACAGGAACGCAGTCGTTAATGTTACTCTATTATTGGATCAAACAGATGTCGAATGCTTCTTTTGTTTTTATTGACGAGTTCGATGCCTTTTATCATTATGACCTTTCTTATAAAGTATGTAAGGAGTTATTCTCTCTTGATAATTGTCAGGTGTTTACTTCTTCGCATAATACTTATCTGATGACCAATGACTTGTTGCGCCCAGACTGTAATTTTATTATCAATGACAATAAGATTAAACCCTTGACAGAGTGTACCAACAAGGAACTACGCTTCGGACATAACATAGAAAAGCTATTCCGTGGTAAGGTATTTAAGGTATGATATTGTTTATTGTAGAGGGCTCTAAGACAGAACCAAGGGTATATGAAACTATTAAAAAGTTATATTTCAGAGATGAAGAAGATATAATTTGTATCTTCAGAAGTAATATCTATGGACTTTATAATCGTTTGAAGAAGTATAATTCGGACTTTGAAGATCTTGACAATGTGGCTAACATTGTCGATGTTATCAGGGAAATGGATCCTAAGAATGCAGAGGAATTGAAGGACATAAAGCTCTCTTCTGATATTGATCAGGTTTTTCTGTTCTTTGATTATGACTTTCAACATGCTTTCCATGTGCAAGAGCAGCATCCAGAATGTTCATTAGAAGATATACTAAAGGAGGATAATGCAAGACTAAAAGAGTTATTGGATTTCTTTAATGAAGAAACGGAAATGGGAAAGTTATACATTAACTATCCGATGATTGAGTCTTTGAAATATACGAAACAGCTTCCAGATGATGACTTCATAACATACAAAACAACATTAGAGGAGTGCCATGGTCAATTCAAAAAAGCGGCTGAGGAGTTCTCAGACTATAAGGATTATAAGGGGATTTTATGGGATAAAGCACCTGTCGATATTGAGGAGTTAAGGCGTAATTGGGAGCTATTAAAGCAGCAGAATGTTATGAAAGCAAACTACATTTGTTCTCTCGCTTATAGTATGCCAGTCAGTAAGGAGGATGTCTCACAACAACAAGTATTTATGCACCAAATCAACTTGTATGATGACAGCAAGTCGATTGCTATCTTAAATTCATTCCCTTTGTTCTTGTATGATTACCTTAAATAAGATTATAGAATAGTTATAGTTGAAAGATGACACTTGTCTCTTTCATTATAATGAGATTAATGGTGAGCAGTAGTGCGAATGCTGAAAAGTAAGTTTATATACACCTATTATTATATAAACTGACAATTAATAAGATTTTTGAAAATTGATGTTTTCCAGTGGAGAAAAGGGTTGAGCGGAATACGGGAATCGAACCCGCCTCTCAGGCTTGGGAAGCCCGTGCACTACCGATATGCTAATTCCGCAATGGAGCCGATACCCGGACTCGAACCGAGGACCTACGCATTACGAATGCGTTGCTCTACCAACTGAGCCATATCGGCGGTCTTGCGGGTGCAAAGATACAGCAAAAAAAACAAACAACCAAATTTTACTTCTTTTTTATAAAGGTTTGTGTGCAAGTTGATGAGTGTGCAAGTCGACAAGTCCAAGAGTTGACAAGTTCACGAGGTGACAAGTAGATGAGTTGTTGGAGTAAGTTGACAAGTTCACGAGTGGGCAGGTGGACGAGTAATTTGTTCTGTTGTTAATGGTCCTCTTCACTCCCCTCTTCATTCGGAGAGGGGTTGGGGATGAGGCTGTGAGGGGTTTTGGACTGATTCTTCTTTTTCTTTTTTGCTGTCACTCCTGTCACCCTTTTGAGTATAGCAAAAGCTTAGTAATGAGTTAGTTACAGTAAATGTTAAAAGTGACAGCAACTTAAATTTAAATTTAGTTTGTGTTTTGATAGGGTAGAGGAGTGGATATGTAAGCAGCTTATTAGTTGTATGCTCTTGTATAGTTAAAAATACTTATAATAGTTAAATAGCTAAGGAAAGTGTGTTGTTATTACCATTATTTTCTTAATTTTGTACTCGTGAGGATTAAACAAACCTATACAATACAAGGTGATGTTATAAGTATCTCTTTGATTGTCAGTCTGTTATTATGTACGGATAAACCGTTGTGAGTATGATTACAGAGTGATGGAAGAGTGATAAGCAACCCTAATAACAACCTAACGTGAACAAGACCTAAGACGAAAAGTTCCGTATTTAAAATATAAGTGGATAATCTGAATCAGTGAAATCCCTTATATATATAAGGTGTAATAGAATCAGACACAAATGTAGATAAACTACGAAAGTGTTTGAATCCTCCATCTGAGCATTTGAAAAGGAATATTAAATAATAATGTTTAAAAGCCTAAACCTAATGAAATTCTTTAAAGAATCAAAGCAGAAGCACCTGTATTTCTCAGCTGCTTTTGCATGTGCTCTGTCGTTGGCTTCAACGAATGTTTATGCTAACAGCAGTACTGTTCAAGCAACCTCTGTGCAGTCAGTGCAACAGAATGGTAATCACAAAGTAACAGGTAAAGTTGTTGACTCTGCGGGTGAACCACTTATTGGTGCAACCGTAATGGTTGAGGGTACCACAAATGGTACTGTTACCGACATTGATGGTAACTTCGTTCTCAACACAACACCTAATGCCAAGCTCGTCTTCTCGTACATTGGTTACACTGCGCAGACCATCCCTGTGGCTGGTAAGTCAACCCTTAACGTATCCATGAAAGAAGAGACTAACACCATGAATGAGGTGGTTGTGACTGCAATGGGTATTATGAGAAAGGAGAAATCACTTACTTATGCAACCCAGCAAGTGAAGGCTGAGGATCTTATGAAGGTACAGGATCCTAATGCCGCAAACTCTCTTGAAGGTAAGGTAGCTGGTATCACGATTACACCAAGTGCCGGTGGTGCCGGTGGTGCATCGAAGATCGTTCTTCGTGGTAACCGTTCTATCCTTGGTAACAGTTCGCCATTGATCGTTGTTGATGGTGTGCCAATGAGTAATGGTATTCGTGGTCAGCAGGGTATGAGTGGTGAAGGCTTCGGCTCAACAGGTATGTCTGAAGGTTCTGACCCATTATCATTGATTAACCCAGATGACATCGAGTCAATCAACGTCCTCAAGGGTGCTAATGCTGCTGCGTTGTATGGTTCGCGTGCAGCCAATGGTGTTGTCATGATTACAACGAAGCGTGGTCGTGAAGGAAAGGTGGATATCAATGTTACCTCTAACATCACTTTCGATAGTCCATTGTTGACACCAAAAATTCAAAAGACATACGGTTCAACATACGACCCAGCAACAGGTGCATTGTCATTGAATAACTGGGGAGGTAAAGTGGCAGACCGTGCTGATAACGATCTCATCGTTCGTTCTCCATTAGACGATCGTTGGGTGGGTTATGAACCAGAGCAGATTGGTACCGATGCTATGACGGGGGCACCCATCATGGCACGCCGTCATGACGTACACTTGCGTAATCGCACTGTAAATGATGTAGACAACTTCTTCCGTACAGGTGTAACCACTAACAATTCTATCTCACTATCAGGAGGAACTGAGACATCACGTACCTATGTTTCAGTAGCCAATAGCCACGCAACAGGTATGATGCGTAACAACTCCTACAATCGTAATTCTATCAGCTTCCGACAGACTTATAACTTCTTTAAGCGTCTTCACATCGATGCTTCAATGAACTATACTGAGACGAAGACAAGAAACCGTCCGGGTGGTGGTACGGTTGGTAACCCATTGTATCACTTGTACACTGCACCACAGAATATCGATATGGAATATTATCGCGACCATTATGTAAATGCAGAAGGAAAGTGGTTGTCTAATCCATCATCATATTATAAGTTGGATGGTAAAAACTTTACTTGGGCTGCAGGACAGCGTACAACCTTAACAGGTCCACAGCAGGAATGGGCATTCCTCTCACATCCAAACAATAACCCATACTGGTTGTTGAACATGGGTAACAGTCAGCAGAAGGAGAGCCGCCTCTTTGGTACATTGCAAGCAAATGTTGATATCTATGATGGTTTGACCTTCCAGGCACGTGTCAACTACAGTCAACTTCGCTTCAAGAACCACGCTACACGTTATGCAACTACCTTCTTGCCAGCATCAATGGAAGACTACGGTCGCCTTTGGGATTCAGATGAGAAGACAACAGAGTTCTATACCGATTACCTTTTATCATATAATAAAGCCTTCGGAGACTACTCTGTTTCTGCAACAGCAGGTTTCGTTGGTCATACCATCAAGGGTGAAACAAAGAGTACAGACGTTGTAGCAACATACTATGATCGCTTGATGCGTAAGCTCCCAACTATGGTTAACTACTTTGAAACGAGTGCCGGTGGCTATGGCGCAACCAGTACATCAAAGAGTTCTAACTGGGATCGTTCTTACCTCTTCACTACGCAATTAGGTTGGAAAGAGACGATCTATCTCGATGCTTCTTATCGTCGTGACTGGTATCGTCCGTTCCGTTACTTCAAGCAGTTAGGTAAGATCAACACTGATAACTACGGTTACTTTGGTATCGGTGCGAATGCTATTGTTAGCCAGTTGGTTAAGTTACCAGATTGGATTAACTTCTTGAAATATCGTGTATCTTACTCTTCAGTAGGTAACTCTATACCAAATAAGGCATACGGAGCTATGACTCGTAACCTTCAGACAGGTGCGCTTTCTGGTAACAAGTTACTTGACTTCGCTCCAGTACCAGAGGAGACGGGTTCTTTCGAGACGGGTATTGAGTCATTATTCCTCAATAATCGTTTGAGTTTCGACTTCACTTTCTATAATACGGTGGTAAGACATCTATATATGGAGTTGGGTTCTCTTGGTGGTAACACTGAATTGTTGAACTCTGCAAAGGTTCGTAATACAGGTTTTGAAACCACTATCGGTTACGACTTCAAGCTCGGTAAGGACTTGCGTTGGCGTACTTCTTACAACCTCTCATTCAATGATAACAAGATTCTTGAGACGGGTTACGATAAGGACGGAACCTCTCGTAAGTATCAGCAGACAGTAGGTGAGGCTAAAGTTGTTTATCAGAAGGGTGGCTCTATTGGTGATATTTACGCTGGCGACTTCATGCGTGATGCCAATGGTCACATCGTCTTGACAGCTAAGGGTGAGCCAACATTTGATAAGACAGGCTCTAATGACCGTTATCTCGGTAATATGAATTCTAAGTGGCAGATGGGTTGGACAAACACATTTAACTATAAGGACTTCCAGCTCTCAGTACTTATCAATGGTCGTATCGGCGGTAAGGTGTTCTCATTGACAGAGTCTTATCTTGATTACATCGGTGCTTCACAGCGTACAGCAGATGCACGTTTAGCAGCAGAGAAGAACAATATTGTTGCTAAAGACTATGGTAACGTTCCGGGAATGGTACTGAATGATGGTAGTGGTCGCATTGTTCCAATACAGGCTTACTATCAGGCATTGGGTGCTTCAAGCAACCCATCAAGCTACCTCTATAGTGGTACTAACTTCCGTCTCCGTGAGCTATCATTGGGTTACACCTTCCGTGATGTTTTCGGTATGAACCGCAACTTGACACTCTCATTCATTGCTCGTAACCTGTTCTTCCTGTATAAGGATGCACCAACAGACCCAGATGTATCACTCTCTACACAGAATGGTCTCGGAGCATTTGAGAGCTTCAATATGCCATCATCACGTTCATTCGGTTTCTCTGTGAAGGCTAATTTCTAAGAGAGAAGAAGAGTTTTTAGGAGTTAAAGGGGCGAAAGGGAGTGAAAGAAGTTAAGATAATAGTGCTGATTGCGAAACTTCTTTGATAACCGAAGGGATTAGAGATGTTATCCTTTACGTGTACTTTCTCTCTTTACTCCTACTCTCTATAGATAAGGAAAATCAATAAACTAACAATCTAAAGAATAAAGTAATGAAAAGTAAACATATAATCGTACTCATGGCGATGGCATTGCCTACATTCGGTTTACAGTCATGCCTCGACTATGATAACCCTGGTGATGAGTTCAACTCAACAACTAAAAACGTTGAGAAAGTTACCAGCCGTGGTGATGTGGATAAGATTCCTTTCCGTCAAGCAACTGATGCAGCGGCTGCTGGTGCAGCATTGACTGCTATGCAAGATTTGCTCGATGCAGGTGTTGGTGGACAGTTCTCTATGCGTGGAGGTAAGAATGGTGAGAACCCAGGTCCACATGCTTATCAATACCAGTATTCTCTCGGTGTTGACAACTATGCTGAGTACACGGTTGTTCCTCATACTTTCTTCCAGTATTCAAAGATTCGTTTGGCATCATCTTACGCTATTGATCAAAAGTGTTATGGTGGTGCATGGGGTTCATTCACAGAGATGAAGACGAGTCTTGTACCTATCTTGAATAACGAGAAAATCAATGCTATTCCAGAGCTGAAGGCTGCTTACTTGACACTTTTCAATCAGCAAGCTGTAGAAGTTGCTGACGTTTATGGTCCAATGCCCTATCGTGAGTTGAAGACGAACTTACAGGTTGGTCCTTATACATATAATAAGGTGGAGGATGTTTACAATGATGTTATTGCCAACCTTGACACTGCTGTTGCTTGCTTCCACTACTTCGATCAGAAGCCAGCAGCTTATAAGCAGAAGATTAAGGACGCTTTCGTTGAACGCTTCGTAGTAATGAACAATGGTGGAACTGCTGACGGAACATTGAAGGAGTGGGCTCGTTATGCAAACTCTTTGAAGCTCCGTATTGCCATGCACATGGTAAAGAGCGACCCAGTTCGTGCACAGAAGTTAGCGGAAGAGGCTGTTGCTGATGGTGTCATTGAGAATGAGTCTCAGAGTGTTTCTATCCGTCCGGGTGTGATGGGATTCAGTCATCCATTGCCAGGAGTAGAGAATTGGGGTGATGCCCGTATGAGTGCAACGATGGAGATAACCTTAAAGACTTTCGATCACCCATGGTTGAAATACCTCTTTAAGAAGAACGATAACGTAATTAAGAACAACAAGACGGGTGAGACGACACCAGCAAATACTCGTATTTGTGGTATACGTACAGGTACACACCCAGGTGAAGGACAAGGTTACGATGAGAACCAGTACATCGCATTCAGTAAGTTGAATGAACAATACTTCACCACTGCTCCGCTTTATCTTATGAAGTATGCAGAGGTTTGCTTCCTACGTGCTGAAGGTGCACTTCGTGGTTGGAACATGGGCGGAACAGCACAGCACTTCTATGAGGAAGGTATTCTTCATGGTAACTGCGAAGACCCAGAAATGAAGTCGAATGACGGTGAAGGTCCTGCTGGTCAGCATGGTGTCAACTGGTATGACGCATGGATTCATAAGTACATGGAGCAAGAGAATCCTGTTGCTTACGTCTATAAGGATCCTACGGGTGATACCCCTGACGCTGCTTCTCCTATCCATGTTGGTGTGAAGTGGAATGATGGTGACTCTCAAGAAACCAAACTTGAGAAGATTATTACACAGAAGTATCTTGCCACATATCCTAATGGTTTCGAGGCATGGGTAGACCTTCGTCGCACTGGCTTCCCACGTATGTTGCCTGTTCTTAACATTGATGAGGCTGACGGTAGTTTGCATCCTGGTGACATTATGCGCCGTTTGCCATTCCCTGGAACAAGTGATATTGCTACCAAGCAGGATGTTGACAATACTGGTATTCCTGCCTTGGGTGGTCAAGACAAGATGGCAACTCGCCTCTTCTGGGATAAGTTGACTCCTAACTTCTAATCATATTGTTATTTCGATACAACGTCTTAGCAGAGAGCATGAATAGGCTCTCTGCTGAGAATCAAATTATAGAAAGCTAATAACCAAGCCTAAATTATATGAATAAAAAAATTACTCTTAGTGCATGGCTCATTGCAGCCATGATGACAATGGCACCTGTTGGTGGTGCTAATGCACAAACGTCTCCAACTGCTTCAACGCAAGTTTATGATCTTTCTAAGCTTAGCGATCAAGTCTTGTTAGAGCATTTTGCAAAGCTCGCAGACCAAGGGAAGAAGTATCCAACAGATGCTGATCTGAAGGAATGGGGCATTAAAGACGAGGTAGAATTCATTCGTTCTCACGTGAAGAAACGTGCTATTGAGTCGCGTGCTGACCGTCTTATCCAAGGCACATACGAGAAGCGTAACCTCTTTATGAATATCCCCGGCGGTGCAGGAAAGAACCTCGGCGGTTATCCTTCAAAGACTTTTGCGAATGATAACTTCTCTATGTGGAACTATACCAACCTATTTGGTGCATGGAACTACGGGCTTTTCCAGGCTCCAGGTTCATGGGCTGATGCTGCGCACCGCAATGGTACAAGCATCTTTGCTGGTATCAAGTTCTTCGATCATACGACTGGTGGAGCTGCAAACAGTTGGGCTACTTTCATCAAGAAACGCAATCCCGATGGCAACTTCCGTTACACACATGCAATCATCAACTGCATGCGCTTCCTCGGTTTCGATGGTATCAATTATAACTGGGAAAGCACGAATGAGTACACGAAGTCTTATAATATAGATTTCCACAAGGAGCTTTATAAGATTGCAAAGGATGAAGGGTTCGATGATTTCAAAATCATGTACTATACTAACAGCCCAAGTTTAACATCTTATAATTCTGACTATATCTGGGGAAAGAACCCTGACAACCGTATCACTGAATTGATGTTGAATTATGCTAATGGCGACTTCAGTTATCAAATGGGCAGCTCTGTAAAAGAGGCAGAAAGCACCATGGGCTCTGCTGACGGCCTATATGCAGGTGTTTGGATTGTTAGTATGAACAGACGTTGGAACGACCTCAATAAGGACGAAGATACTAAGCGTTGTGGTATCTGCTTATGGGGTGAACATGCTGAAAGTCGCTTCTGGAGCTATAATACTGGTGGTGATGCTTTGTCACGTATGTCTAATTATCAGGAGTATTTAGAGCGTGCTTTCTCTGGTGGTAATCGTAATCCTTTGTTACGTCCAGAGATTAGAAACACTGGTAATAACGTTGAGGCACAAGGTAGCACACCTCCATTGAAAACATTTGCGGGTCTTGCATCATGGATTCCAGAGCGTACTGCCATTTCTGGAAAACTACCTTTTGCAACTCACTTCAACATGGGTAATGGCGAACTTTATAATTATAAAGGTAAGAAAACAGCTGGCTCATGGTATAACATGAGTAGTCAGGATGTTGTTCCAACCTATCGTTGGTTGGTTGTTAATGCAGGTACAGAGGCTGCAAGCACAGCTATTCAACCGTCTTTGACAAACGAAGATGCCTATACAGGTGGTGCTTGCTTGAGCTTGAAAGGTGTAAGCAATGCAGGTGCTACGGACGTTGTTCTCTATAAGACTAACCTCACCCCTTCTAAGGGTAAGGTCGTAGCTAAGGTTGCTATTAAGACTGGTAAAGAGGGAACAACAGACTCTAAACTTTCTTTGATTGTACGTGTGAATGGTGCTTGGAAAGCATACGAACTGGGTAAAACAGAGAATAGTAATTGGACAGAAAAGCGTGTAGAACTGAATGATATCACTACTAATCAGAAGATTGATCGTATCGGTTTGCGTGTAAATAATCCAGATGCTAACTATAAAGTTCTTGTTGGTAAGCTCGAAATCAATGATGACGTGACAACCACACCAGCAAATGTTAAGGATCTGACCATCCAAGTGAAAGAAGAGACCAAGACCTCTCTTTCTGTAAAGGCTGTATGGGGTATCGATAAGGAATCAGGCTCGGCTCCAATCGTATATAACGATGATGCGAACATTGATCACTTCGAGATTCTCTATAAGAATGGACAGAACGGAACTGTTTCAGAGATCGGTCGTACTTCACAGTGGGCTACATTCGTTCCTAACATTCAGTTTACAAATGTTGATGATAAGCCATTTATCGGTGTTCGTGCAGTAGGAACTGACCTCAAGACATACTCTAAGGTGGTATGGAAAGAAGTACCTCGTGCTAAGCAATCAGAGCTTCCTAAGGCAAAAGATGATTCTTACGGCACAGTTGAATTGGATAATTCTGCTGCTGGTGCTGCCACTGCTAAGAAGATTCGTTACGTTCAGCAGTTCCAAACAGAGGGTGGTACACAGAACATCAATTATACTGCTTCTGGTCCTGCTAATAATGAAACCAACTATGTTGATGCAACTGATCAGAAATTGGTTGTGGCTCAAGGTGCAAAAGTTACAGTAAAGATCAAGGGCTACCAAGCAAACGATTATACAGATGGATCACATGATGACCTCCGTTACTGTATGGGTAAAGCATGGATGGACTTTGATGGTGATCATCAGTTCAACCCTGATAACCTCACTGATAAGCCAGAGTCTGGTGAGTGTGTAGTCTTCTTTGGTAAGGTTCGTAAGGGTGTTGAAGAGCAGGTTACACAGTTAAATGAATACGAGTTCACCGTTCCTAAGGATGCTAAACCGGGTAAGAGTCGTATTCGCCTCGTATTCTGTGACGCATGGTTCCAAGGTGGTTTGACCCCAACGGGTAAGTTCAATAAGGGCTTTGCTATCGATTTCGACGTGGAAATCACAGGTACAAATAAGGCTCGTGGCAGTAAGGTTGACACCCACGATAAGGGCACAGCAGACCAGCCGGAGATGCTTGAAGGTGGTTCAACTAACATTGAAACAGCTAATGCTGGTGCGGCTTCTTCAGTTGTAGTTGCCGATGGTAAGGTTAACTTTAGCAATGTTGAGCGTGCATGGATCTTCTCTGCTGATGGTCAGACTATCAAGAGTATGGTTCAGCCAAAGGCGTTCAATACAAACGAGTTAGTACCGGGTGTTTACCTTGTTAAGATGTTGAATAAGAATGTTATCCGCACACAGAAGATAGCAATCAAGTAATAAAAACGGAATAAGGTTAGCTGACTTGCACACTACAAGTTGGTTAGCCTTATTCTATTTTATGGTACAAACCGATGCCCTCATCCATCTTCTCTGATGAAAAAATTGATGGTGAGGCATAGGAAAACAAGTCTTTAATAGAAAACCTAATCAATAAACGTAAAACTTAAATTATTTATGAAGAAATTAAATTTGCTCCTTTTGGGTTGTTGCTTGGCTCCTTCTACGCTTATGGCGCAGGAACTAAAGGATGGCTACATCTCGTGGGGATTCGAGTCACAACAGTTCCCATCGAAATTGAGAGATTGGTCAAAAACCAGTCCAAAGATTAATGATGATGACAACTTCTTTATCTCTCGTGTGAAGCCAAAGATGCGTTTCCGCAATGCTGATACACAGGTAAGAACAAACATTACAGCGGAGAATGACAAGCGTCTTATCGCTTGGTTGCCATGGAACGTACCGAGCAAGAATGCTCTTCCTGATGGTGTCTTCGATTCTGAGGTGTTCTCAATGTGGCCTTACGTTACACACTGGGGAGACTGGAACTGCGGCTTAGGTCGTATTCCAGCTGCGCTGCTTGACGTTGCTCATAAGAATGGTGTGCCTGTAACATCGGTTGCTGGTATTCCTAATGCGAACTTGTCGGGTAATTGGAAATCAGCTTTAGAAACTCTCTCTAAAGTTGATGCTAACAAGGCTGCAGCCTATATGAATTACTTTGGCTATGATGGTTTCGGTTACAACTCAGAGTATTATGAGACTTATACCCGTGGTAGGACAACTAAGGCAATTAGGGACTTACACGTTAACTTGAATAAGCTTATGAAGCCTATCAACCCTATTTTTGAGAATGTATGGTATGATGGTACACAAGAGAATGGCAGTATCAATTTTGACCAGGGATTGACAGATAATAACAAGAGTATCTTTGGTGAGGCTGGTAAAGAGGCTGCTTCGCTATTCTTTAATTACAATTGGAATCGTACATGGTTATTGAAGAACTCAGTAGAGAAAGCTAAGGAAATCCATCGTGACCCATTATATCTCTATGCAGGTATCAAT
>ERZ772960.1309-NODE-1309-length-20101-cov-10.793625_pt1 | contig 20101 bp, 25 predicted proteins | sample MGYA00580678_ERZ772960 | MGnify/ENA primary metagenome ERZ772960 (study PRJEB29015, sample SAMEA2737930) | human oral metagenome | biome: human oral; feature: human-associated habitat; material: dental | place: China | collected 2059 ... | reverse complement strand
GCTCCATCACCCACGTCGCATTGGAGAGGATCCGCGCCGCCTTATTGCGCGACTGGTGGAACGGTCGGACGATGGTCTTGTTGCTCCCGAACGTCTCCCGCAGATGCCGCTCCACCGAACGCGCGAATCCGCGCCCGCCCGAGTTGGACTCAATATCGGCGATATTGACACCGTTCTTGTGAAGCATCTGCGCCGCCAATGGCTCCGTCTCCTCCATCGGGGCTTTCGTATAGAGCACGTCGAGCACATAGGCCTCCTTGGCGTATACGCCGTACACGATGGCGCAGAGGTAATCCTCGCCCGTGTCCGCTGTGTCCACATACGCCTTGATCGACGAGAAAAGCGGATGCCCGTTGCTGTCGCGTGGTACGTTATCGTATGTCTTGAACGTACTGTACAGCCGCCCTTTGATGTCGATCGGCTCCTGCTGATAGTTCGCAGAGGCAATATCCGCGCCCATCGCCCGTACTTTGTCTTCGTAGGACTTGCGCGAGAGGATTTCATCGCAGAGCATTGTCCCGTCATCCTGCAGCGCCTTCATGGAGATGTGTTTCAGCCGGCGATCGGCGAAATGTGCAAGCACCTTGCCCGCGAGATCGTCCGATGCCCAGCGCGTCATAATAACGATGATCTTGCCGCCCTCCTCAAGACGCGAGAGCATGGTGTTTGTGAACCAGTCCCAATGCTTTTCTTTGACCGTCTCGTTATACGCCTCTTCCGCGTTCTTGATGAGGTCGTCGATGATCATCAGCGAGCAGCCGAATCCCGTCGCGGTGCCCGTCGGCGATGTCGCGAGATAGCTGTTGTAACCGCCCGCAAGGCTCCATAGATTCATCGCCGCATCGCCCGCCTTGATCGCAACACTGGGGAAGATGTCACTGTAGACAATACGTGCTGCATCTGCCTTGATCTCTTGGATGCTGTTGCGCACGTTCTTCGAGAACACCGTCGAGAGCGTTTCGTTGTACGAGCCCGTCATGATCTTCTCCTTCGGGTTACGCCCGAGGATCCACTCAACAAACAGCCCTGCCGTGCGGCTCTTTCCGTGACGCGGCGGCTCGTTGATGACAAGTACCTCATCCCCGCCCTCGTAGAACTCCTGCAGCGCATCACAGAGCTCACGAAGATAGGAACGCTCGGGCTTATAGAAATCGGGTGCACGCAGACAGCAATAAAAAAAGAACTCGCGCCGTGCAAGTTCCAGTTTTGCTTGAAGAATCAGCCTGCTATCCACTGTCGATCACGTTCCGAAGCTCCTCCGTCGAAAGCCCTGCAAAGGGATTCTCAACGGTCGCCTTGACCTCGAGCTTGTCGTTAAACATGCCGATATGCCTCCCCAGAAGCTCAAGTGCCTTGATTTTGTCATGCAGCTTGATTTCAACCCCGTTGGCCCCTTGTTTGATGCTTGCAATCGCCGCGCGCTGATCAGCAGAAAGCTCAGCGGTCTCCTTGTGCACAGCCAACTCGATCGGAACCTTTACTTCGCCCCTGTTGATTATCCGGGTCTCGACTTTTACAAAGTCCGTCGCATCCGCAAAAGCAACGCGTGCAAGCTCCATGACGACACGCTCCTGCGTCACCTCTGTACGCCGTTGGAGGTCTTTCTGACGACGCGAAATTTCACGCTGAATGTTATCCTTTGTCAACAACCTGCCCGCAATACTTCTTGCCGAGCGTTCACTGTATCCTGCACGAATTGCCGCCTGTGTCCCGTTGAAGTCAATTAACCACTCATCCACGAAACGATCCTGCATCGGTGGCAGTTTCACGTCGTCACCTCCTTTCCACGCATGCAAAAAGGGCACCGCGTCTGCAGCACCCTCTATTATCAGCTTATACTATATCACAGGTCTTTGTATCCGTTTGTATCCATTTTTCAAAAACAGCCTCAAACTCATTCAGAGCTTGCCCGTGTAATTTGTGTATGTGGTGATACGCATAGCCAAGCCCCACCGCGATATACTCCCAGCTTTCGCCCCACAGATACCGACGTTTCAGCACCTCACGATAACGACCATCTGCGATCTGCTCGATCAGTGCCCCCGCCTCATTTCGCAGCGCGATCAGCTTATCCCACTGCTCGTTAATCCGCTCCACATATCCCTCAATCGCAGCGATCGCATCCGAGAGATCGCCGATCTTGCCCCCTGTGATCTTGTCCGCGTCATACTGGATCGCCTTCAAATGCAATATATCGGCTTTCGCCTGTTCGTACTCCTGCTCAAGGAGTTTTAGTTCACGCTCTGCATCACGAACACGCCAGAGATAGCTGCGTGCTTGTTTAATTTCGGTCATTCTGCTCCTCCCTCAAAGTCACGCAGCCGGTACTTGTTCAATTCTGTCCACAGCTCCTTGTTCTCCTCCCTGAGTGCATCAATTTCCTCAGGATCGTAATTCTGATTCTCCTCACGCTCCATCGCCCGAGCCATCATGCAGCGCATACTCGCGTTGATGATATGACTGTCACTCCGATCACCAGCAAGCCACATCGAGAGATGCCGCAGTGCGCGCGCAGCATGCTCCGCCGATGGAATATCCCGCCATGTTTCACCCGGATGCTTTTCTGCGCCCGCTGTCAACCCACTGGCGACCTCATCCAACCACTCAAAATCAATGTAGCGGTACTCGTTTGCTTCCGCACTCTGCGGATATCTATGTCCTTCCATTTCTCTGCCTCCAATCACTCAGCGCTATCCGGAATAACATCCGCAAAGCGCTCCTCCTCGAATCTCGTCAGCGGTGCAATTAATCCTCCTGCGGGTACCGCAGCAGTAATATCCGGATTAACCTCCATACGCAGTAGAGATCTCCGGCTCGCAGACGCATAAATTCGTACCTGCGCTTTGCGCTGCCGGAGATAATCAACGAGATCGCACAGCCGGCGCGCGTCAAACGCCGCATAAAAAGTTTGTCCGCCTTTAAGTCCAAGGAGCTCGATTGTTCCCGAAAAGCGATACGATACACGCAATCGCTTTTCACGTACATACGCCGTAAGTCCATCTACGCGCCATACCAGTAGGACGCACTCCACAGATCGGGGGCCAGGCGCACAAGCAATCGCCGCTTTCAGCACCGCATGAAATTCCGCCAGTTCGTCAATATTTGCCGTTGCATACGGCTCGTTGCCGCGAAGCTCCGGCAGAATCTTGCTGTAATCCGGAATCTGCGCGTCCCCAATGGCGAGATTGCTCGTCACATCAACTGCACCCTCTCTGCCGGACGGATCCTCAACCCAGATGCAACTGTATCGATTCGAGGCGTAGGCGCGCCCTTTCTGGTAATGGATCGCTGACTGCGCTCCATCTTTGCCCAGTACCTTCTTCACGTTCTTCATGAAAATCAGCATTTCATAGTCCTCCTTATCGCGCCCTATAGCGCTCCACCCTTGCTTTTACCGCATCCAACATTCTCTCCTGTCCTGCGGCCTTGCCCTCCAGTGCCCGCATGACGTCCTCGTCGATCGTCCCTTTTGCGACAAGATGATGCAGCACTACAGATTCGGTCTGTCCGGGGCGATGCAGACGCTTATTTGTCTGCTGATACGCCTCAAGGCTCCACGTCAATCCATACCAGACAACGATATGCCCGCCGTGCTGGAGATTCAGCCCGTGCCCCGCGCTCTGCGGATGCACCAGAAGGAGCGGTATGCGTCCAGCGTTCCAGGCGCGAATATCCTCCGCCGTTTTGAGTTCCCGCGCCTCGGGGTATCTCTGCCGCAGCGCGTCAAGGTCATGTCGATAGCTGTAGATCACCATGACGCTCTTGCCCTCGTTGCAGCTGATAATCTCATCCAGTGCCTCAAGCTTCGCCCCGTGGATCTGCACAACTTCTTTCTCTTCGTCATAGACAGCCCCGTTGGCCATCTGCAGCAGTTTGTTCGTCAACGCCGCGGCAGATACAGCAGTGATATCCGTATCCCCGACACTAAGGACAAGCTCCTTCTCCATTTCGCGGTATCGCTTCAGTGCCTCATCCGGCAGCTGCACCTTCACAACGTTCTGCATCAACGGCGGCAGGGTCAGATAGTCTTCGCTTTTCATGCTGACGCAGATATCTCCGATCCGCTTGTAGATTTCCTTATCGGCACCGGGACGCAGATCATAGCTGTATACGACATATCCGTTTTGCTGCCCGGGACGAAAATACCGCTCACGGTACTCCGTCAGTGTCCTGCCGAGACGCTCACCGCGATCGAGGAGATACAGCTGACTCCAAAGATCCATCAGACCATTGGGGGCGGGCGTCCCGGTCAAAAGTACGACGCGCTGTATCAGCGGCCGTACCTTGCGCAGCGCCTTGAATCTCTGTGACGCAGGATTTTTGAAACTGCTCGACTCATCGATCACGACCATGTCAAACGGCCACTTGTCACGGTAGTAACCAACCAGCCACTTAACCACATCACGGTTGATGATGTAGATGTCCGCATCTGCCCTCAGTGCCGCTTCGCGCGTCGCCATATCGCCGACAGCAATGGAGATACGCAGATTCCGCGTATGCGCCCATGTCTCACACTCGTCACGCCATGTGCTCAGAGCCACGCGCAGCGGAGCAATCACAAGAACTTTACGGACCGCGAAACGGTCATGCATCAGCTCGTCGATCGCGGTCAGCGTCGAAACCGTCTTGCCCATGCCCATATCCAGCAGGAGAGCGACGGCGGGCGTATCGATAATTCGCTGGATCGCGTACTGCTGGTACGGTCGCGGTACAAATTCCCTACGCATCGAAGAAAAACCCACAGAACGTGCGGATATCGGCATCCGAGCGGATCACGCAGACTGGAAAGCCCTTCGCGCGAATCTCTCTGTGCGCTGCTTCCTGCGCCTTCCGGAGTTTCCCGTCCGGGCGCTTAATCTCCGCGAAGACTGCACGCCCTCCAGGAAGAAGCACGATGCGATCGGGCACACCGACGCGCCCCGGGGAAACGAATTTCATGGCGAGCCCGCCGGCTTCTTTGACCGCCTTCACGAAATTCCGTTCGACTTGCTTTTCCGTTATTGTTTTGTCGGGCTGGAACAGCCCTGAAAAAATATTTTTCATTTTTCCTCCTCTGTCTCTTGACAAACCGTTTGTAACCTGTTACGCGCGTGCGTACATGCGCGTACACTTTTTTAGAAATAAGGAAATATAGGGGTATATATCTTTATTCCTAGATATCTCTATACAAACAAAGTTACAAAGTTACATATACTCTAACTCCTTGATTTTCTAGGGTTTAGCCCGTAACTTTAGAAAGTTACATAAAGTTACAAAGTTACATTTTACAGAGAACAGATTTTCTTTTCTGTAACTTTCTGCCCCCAATGTAACTTTCTCAAAGTTACAATCCTGAGTTCATTTCTTCCGAAAAAAGCCTTTTTGGACTCCGTAGTGTGGAAATCGGATGCCTCCAAGCGGTTGTTCCCATCCGTCCATCTTCCGCAAAACATCATTAATTTCTATTGATTGCGTTCGAGTTAGCTTTTTGGGATCGCCGTTCAGAAGCTCGACCCAGACCTCCAAGGCGCAAACGCGGTCACGCAGCACCGTCCCCTCGGGCATATCCAGCCCGTCGCCGTGGATGTAGTCCCGACGCTCTCCGAGGTCAAACTTTGTCCAGTTCCCCGGCAGCGGCCGATCCACGAAGTCGTAGATCAGTCCTGCCAGTGGGCTCTCGTCCGTGTGCGCCGCCTGCAGTTCCCTTGCAATTGCTTCCATGCGACCGCTCAGATGTAGCGGCTCACCGCCCTTGAAGGCGTCGACGGCCTCCGCCCATATTTGCCCCACAACGTCCTCCGTCAGGTGCTCAAAATGCGACATCTTCTGCCGCTCCTTGTCCACCTGCATCGGCCACCAACGGCGGCCACCCGTCTGATCACGGATAAAGTCCGCGATATTGGTCGTCGCGATGAAGATGCACTGACGTGGATACCGCTCTGTACGGCGCCCGTAGGCGGCTCTGAAGGAGTCTTCCTGCTTGGAGATGAACTGCTTGACTAGCTCGAAATCCGCTTTCCGGATCGCGGCCAGCTCACCCAGCTCAATGAGCCAAAATCCCTGGATATGCTCCATTGCGTCCTTGCCTTGGACGGTCACGAGGCTTTCGGAGTGCCAGCCATGCGCGAGTTTGCGTACAAGGGAGGTCTTGCCCTGTCCCTGCTTGCCGATCAGCGTCAAAACAGTATCGAACTTGATGCCAGGCTCGAGCGCACGGCCGACGGCCGCCGCGAGCGTCTTGCGTGTTACGGCACGGTTGAACTCCGTGTCCTCCGCCCCGAGGTAGTCGATAAAGACCGTATCCAGGCGCGGGATGCCGTCCCATGTTAGTCCCAGCAGGTAATCTTTGAGCGGGTTGAACGCATGGCGCGTCGTGACCTCACTCAGCGCATCCTCGATCGTACTTTTGCCGCGGATGCCATAAATCTCCTCGAGGTAATTCCGCAGAGACGAATCGTCGCTGTCCATCCAAACGGTTGACCGCTCGCGCGGCCGCCACGGCAGATCACGCAGCACGACAATACGGTGTGCGAAGTCGTCGATCGCGGCCGTGCCCCGCAGCGCAGGATCGTGCTCGAGGATCAGCTTGACATTTTTCGCGGTGCTCTCGTAACCGCCCATAACGGTCACGTCCATCTCTTTGAGCCAGCTGTTATCTTCCGCCTCGCCGTCGTCCGGCACTGCGTCAAAGTCCTGCCGCACCTCCGCAAGGCGCTCCTCGCCGATCGTGACCCTTACGCGGTCATCGGATGCTGCAAGCTCCTGCATCGCCTTGTAGCTTGGCAGGCGCCCGGGCGGTGTCTTCGGCGATGCGTCTTCATCACGGGCGCGGAACTTATGGATACGGACAAGATCAAACGCGTTGACCAGCTGTCCGCAGCAGGGGTCTGTCGAGTGATGGCTGAAAAGGAACTTGCCGTCATCGTAGATGACCGCGCCCGCCGCAGACGTGCCTGCCGTGTAGGTGTAGCGGTCATCCGCTGCGCACTGCTCATAGATGCCGGGGAGGAACGTATCCATCGCCTCGGGCACGGTGTACGTGCGGCAGAACGCGCCGACGATGCCCTTCTTGGTCGTCGGGTCCTCTTGCTTCTCCGCGGCGTGTCGAATCTCGGCATGCACGCGTGAGCTCTCCGGCCACTGCGACTGATCGCGCCAGTCCTCATAGCGGGCGAGCCACTTATCGGCGTCCAGAAAAGTATCATCGTTAAACTCGAAGACGTATTCCCCATCGACGGGCGTCGACGGCCAGAACATCAGCCGATGCGGCTGATAGGTCGTGTCGTCGAACTGCTCGATGTCGATGTCCGCCGCGATGCGCCGTGCGATTGCCTGATACTCGTCCGGAGATACGGGGCGGCTGAGCGGCAGGACAAGGCGCAAACGGGGTTTTTCAAGCGTATGCTTATGCGTGCTGTAGATCACGGCCGCCGGGCTCTCAAGTGTGAACATCACGAGATCCCAGAAATCCGGCTGCGCAAAGTCCGCATCGAGTGTCAGGAGCTGCCGACTTGCGACAGACTCCGCTGTACGTCGGCCGCCCTTCAGCACTCCGCCGACGAAGCCGCCCACGTCCTTGATGCGGCTCTGCTCGGTCTTGGGGAGCTTCTTGTATTCGGCGATGGTCTCGCTCGTCCGCTGCGTCTCGCTAAGACGGCAGACAAAGTCAGACCACATGATTTCTTTGTTCTTCCAGTGCTTATCCATCCGGGAGCGTCCGACGGCAACCGTAAGGCGCGCGTCGTGCGAAAACGCGGGGATGGTGTCTGTCTTGTTACTCATGAGGATCCACCCATGCTGATCCCTCCTATGCAGTCATTGCGGCTGCTGTCTCTGTTACTTGCGGTCGTGCGTCTATATCCTCACAGCGGCTGTACGTGATGCCGACCTGATCCGCCCACGCGATGATCTCGGCATTGACCTCCGGCCTTTTGCTGACGGGCTGGTTGCAGTCGAGCTTTGCCTGCTTGATCCTGCCGTCCGCGACCTCGATGCATGCAACGAGCTTGCCCCGATCATCCGACATGAGGACGATATTCGTCTCCCCCTTGCGGACGCTCTGTGCGTACGTCCCGACGCAGTTGTGCAGGGTCTTCCCGGCGTCGTAAAGCACTTGGGAGCACTCCGGCAGGAAGAACTGTATGCGATCCTGCTGCATCGCAAGCCTGCGACGTATTGGCGCGGTCTCATTATCAAAGGTGTAGTCCGGATGCTTTTCTTTGTTACGGAGCGCAACGAGCGTATCGTGCAGATCGCGAATCTTCGGCGGATGCTGCCGGAGCTCGGTGTAAGACGTCTCGCCTAAAAGGTCAAGCATCCGCAGCGTATCCCTCACAACATAATCAGACGATCGGCGCAGGAATCGAAGAATCTCCGTGTCCGTGTAAAACTCCTTGAGCCATGTCAGGGTATCATCAAGTGGGTATCTGCGCTGTCCCCCACCGTCATGATCTCCGAATAGCGGAAACGCCTGCATCGCAAGGTCGGGGCGGCTAAAGAGCTGATGCAGGAACACCAGCTTGCGCAGGCAGAATGTATCCTCTGTGAGTGCGCGGCGCACCGAGCGCGTGTCTGGAAGATTGGCGGCGACGATCAGCCCTGTAACGGTATCTTTTGCCTGGCGGACGATGTTGATGTCAAAATCCGTGGGGAATCGGTTGAGCCACGGGACACACGGCACGGAGCCGGTATTGAGCTGACGAAGGATTGCAGGAAGGTTTGCTGCATCTTTGAACACCATCCGATAGGCAATGTTGCCAATCGGGAGGAGCAGCCAGCCGGCAAAAGTCCCGGCCGGGCAAAAGAACGAGGATACCTTGTGCCCGATACGCTTTTCAAGTTTTTCGCGGACAGCCTCTCGGAGCGTCCGCAGGAGGCTCAATATTTCGGACTTGTGCTTTGCGATGCTGTAATGCGAAAAGAGATACCGGAGCACCGATTCTTGTCCGAGTTCGACGAGCTCCTTTGGGTCACAGAGTTCCCGCTGTAGGTGGGACTCCCCGATGCTCTGTTTCCACGTCGTTTTTCTCCGCTGCGTGTCGAAACGAAACTCCTCTTTATACGAGACTTCCCGCCAATACGACACTGATCCACGCGGAGCAGGAGACAGTCCCTTGCCACATACGAGCAGCTTGACGAAATCCTTGAACTCGTAGAGATACAGGTGCATTGTGACTGGGGCGACCTTGTCGAAACGCGCCCAGATGTTGTCATCGTTGCTGATCCCATAGCATATGAGTGTCTTGCAGTGTGGGCAGTTGATAAATACGGGTGCACACATGCCGCCGCGCGGTGCAGGAATCCTGAAATCATGTCGGCAGTGCATACAGCGAAAAATCAACTCGTCGGGAGTGTAGTCCTCAGATGTTGCGGCGTATGACGCGAACATCTTGGGGATTATAACTTGTGCAATCTGCATACGTGCCTCCCGTCAGTCGAGGAAGCTGAGATCGTCGTCGTCAGCCTCGGCAGTCTCCGACGCAGGAGCATCTGCAGTCGGAGTCTCCACTACGGGCTCAGCCTTCTTTGCACGGGGCTTCCTTTTTGCGGGTTTCTTCTCCTCCGCTGTGGGCTCCGCTTTCTTTTCTTCCTTGGGCGGCGTCAGTGCTGTCTCAAGCGCGATCGCAGCGTTGCACGCACGACGCATATCGGCAACGTAGCCGCGCAGGTGGTCCACATCCTCGGCGGATGCCGTGCCTGTCTTCCCCTCTGCATCCGAGCGCGCGATCAGGCCATCCAGCTCTGTCAATACCCTAAGCTGCTGCTCCATCTGTGATTTAATCATTTGTAAGTCCTCCTAGTCTTTTTTGTAGTAGCCCGTGATGTACCCGTCTGCGGTCAGGGTCAGCCCTTTTGCCCAGTCAATCGGCTCCCCCATAATTCGGCATACGTCCATCAGGTCGCAGGCGTCCGCGTGGCACTCGATCACAACCTCGTCGTGGATGTGCATAACAATTCGGAAACCCACCCCTTCGAGCCTTTTCATAGCGACGGCGAGACAGTCGCGTGCGATGGCCTGCACAATGTTCTCGACGAGTTTGCCGCCATACGTGCGCAGGCGCGTCCACTTGCCCGATGTCTGTTCCGAGCCTTCGTAGGTAAGTCCTTCGCGGTTAAATTCGGGTTCGATCTCGATTTTTGGCCGCACGTAGGCAAGCTTGCGCCCCGAGGGAAGTCGGAGAAACAGGATGCCTTTACGGTACGAAAATACGATGCCATGATGCAGGGTCACCGCTCGACTCTCACGGACTGCCTCGAGGGCAGCCGCATCTACGTCGTACCAAAGCTGTTTGATATGCGGGCTCGCCTTGCGCCAGCTATCAACGATCTCCCGCAACTCCTCGTCACTGAGTCCGAGCTTATCCGCGCCCATCGCCTTGAGTGCTCCGATACTTCCCTGATACCCAAGAGCGAGCTCTGCGATCTTGCCTTTCTGCCGCAAATGTCCGTTGACGCCATGTTTTTCCACAGGCACCCCGAACATCTTGGACGCTGATGCGCAGTAGATGTCCCCGCCATCGGCAAAAACTTTCATGCGCCATTTCTCGCCCGCAAGCCATGCAATCACACGCGCCTCGATCGCCGAGAAGTCAGCGACCATAAAGCGGTACCCATCGCGTGGGACAAACGCTGTACGAATGAGCTGAGAGAGCACGTCAAGCGGATGCGCATAGATCATCTCGATCGCATATGTGTTTCCACTGCGTAGGAGCTCTCGAGCATCGTCAAGCTCACTCATAGAGTTGCGCGGCAAATTTTGCACCTGCACGAGCCGCCCCGCCCAGCGCCCCGTCCGATTGGCTCCATAGAACTGAAGCAGCCCGTGTACGCGGCCATCGTCGCAGCGTGCTCGTCGCATCGCCTCATATTTTTTGACCGACGTCTTGGACATGAGCTGTTTGAGCTTCAGCATCTCTTTGACCTCGGGTTTCTGCACTTGTGTCATGAGCTCTGGCAGATTATCCTTCGTGATCGATGTCGGGAAAAAGCCCTCCTGCTGCTCGATCCACCGTTTGAGCTGTTCACCGCTTGCGGGATTCGGCAGGCCTGTAAGTGCTTTGGCATGCGAGATGACGCGCCCCTTGAAATCTGCGTCAAAGTCAATCGACTCAGACACAAGCTGCGCATCGATGCCAACGCCGCGATCGTTGATTCGCTGATCGAGCTCCCACAGCTTCTGCTCCCCGACCCGCATCGGGAAGTTGGAGAGTCGTCTGCGGATCTCTCGCTCGGCCACAACATCGCGCACGCAGTAATCCCGAAACGTCGCCCATTTCTCCGGCGCGTGCTCCGGCAGATTCCTTTCGCGGCCGCCGTTGACTTTCGTGGGCTTGCAGGGCTTGCAAAAATACGTGATCAGCTGTTTGCCGACGCTCATTTTTGCTTTGTCATCTGCGAGGCGCAGCGCCTTTGACGCCATATCGAGGCTTCCGGGGAGTCCTAACGTCAGCGCGTGTACCATCGTGCATGACCAACCTTCGGGGGCCAAAAACTCGAACGGTGCAGTCGGGTCCATCTGATGAAGGAAGTGACTGAGCACCGTACGCTCAAACTGTGCATTGTAGGCGCATTTCGTGATTGTGTTATTCGTGAGTGCGGCCAGAACATCATCTGGAAGTGTTTCCCCCGCTGTGAGGTCTACGATATGCACGGGCTCGTCGTCCCATGCATACGCGAACAGAAGCACCTCCGCATTTTCGGCGTATTTGTAGCCGCCGACCTTTTTGATGTCGAGATCGCTGTACGTCTCGATGTCGATTGATAGTGTCATTGGTACCTCTCGATAGCAAAGCCCGCACGGAGTATCCATGCGGGCCCCGCCCTATCTTTGATTAGCTGAGGAAATCATCGTCATCATCGCCGCCGAGATCCTCAAAGTCCTCTGCAGCAGAACGCTCACCCGTCAGATGATCGCCGTCGCGTACCTTCTGGATGTTGCCGAGACCGCATCCGATCCCAACGTTGCCCTGCGTATTGAACGCAAAGAATGTGACGCTGACATTGGCATAGCATCCGGAGTACACCTCCGAGCGATCCAGAACGGGCTCAACGCTGCGATCGACAATCTTGGGCGGATGGTCTGCGCTCGCGTTGGCGTTGAGAAAATAGCATCCTGCGTATGCGTCATCATCCGGGCGATCTTCGTCGCCGTCACGCAGCGGGAGTTTGAGGTTCTTCGGGACGACGCCATTTTTGTTGGCCAGCTTTGCTTTCCCCTCAGCCTTTGCCTCCTCGATCGCCTTGTTGATCGCCTTGATGGTCTTGGTGTCGTCCTTGCTGATCAGGAGCGACGCGCTGTAGCGCGCCTTTCCATCGGGATCCCCCATCGGGGGCTTCGGCTCCCAGATGTTCGCATACGAGAGACGGACATTCTTAATAACAATTCTACTCATTGATCTTCTTCCTCCATAACTTCAAATTCTGCTTTCGCCGGATCATATTCCGGCCTCTCATCATCCTCCGGCACAAGCGTTGGCTTGCCCGGCGGCTTTTCAATGACACTCCCGAGGAGCTTACTGAATTTCTTCTTTGTGATGGCCTTCTCAAGGTCGGTGATGGTCTGCATCGCCAGAGGTTTGTAGATCACATCATCGGTGTAACCTGCTTTACGCAGGAGCTTGACGGCCTTTGCCTCGTCCGTAATTTTCCGATTGCTGCGGCCCTCGACGACCTTAAAGCCCGGCCATCGATGCCCTTTAAGGGCCTCTTCAAGTGCGTGCGTTTTGACCTTCTCGGCGTATCGCACGAGCCCGTCGACACGTTCCAACACAAACGACACTTCGTCGTCCGTGAGGAGGTCGGCGTCCCGGAACTCGAGTTTTGCGATCTCCATGTTGTACTCCGACAGAGCCTTGCACTGTGCGGCTGCACGGCAGAACCTGCAGTGATCGCCCGCCTTGAAATCGCCTTTGCCTTCATAGGCAAGCTCCGCGATCGGCTTGATGCTCTCGCCCCATGCAAGGAGCTCGTCAACGGGCATGAGCTGCGTTGAGAGTCCGCCGTTACGCGGCTGGAAGATGGACATGCGGACGTGGTCAAAATCGTAGATGTAGCCGTACTGCTCGATCGCGCCGAGTGCGTAGAGCTGCATCTGTGTGTTGCCCTCAGCGGAGACCGGGACGCCCTTGCCATACTTGAGATCAACGATCTCAAGAACGCCGTCGCCGATGATAACCATGTCCCCCGTTCCGAATCCGTTTTTGACCCAGCGACTGAAGTCCAGCCGCTCCTCGACGAGAGCAGTGCCGTGTGCCTCGTTGATCTTCTCAATGCACAGATCAACATACTCTTGGACATACTCGCCCATCTCGGGGGAGTAGAGCGCGTCATGTTGGATGCTGTCGATGCGGAGGGTCAGACCGCTTTCGGATATCTCACCGAGCCAGTGCCGGATGCGTGCCTCTGCGAGTGCGTGGGCAAGCGTCCCCTCCTGCGCGGCTTCGCCCGCCTTGTCCGGGAACTTCCGTTCAAGGCGGGCAGACGGCGGGCAAGACAGCCACCGTTTGCTCCCTGATGCGCTCAGAACTGCGTGTGCCATCAGAGCGCCCTTGCAGCAGTGCGGAACTCCTCGAGCTTATCGTCCGGGAGCTCGCTGAGTTTCTCGGCGCCGTAATCCACGAGGAGCTGCTTGAGTCCCGCGGATTTGCCCGCACGTGCGATTGCCGCGCATTCCGCTTTCAGTGTTTCGCGGAGCTCTGCATAGTCGATGGTCGTTTCGCCGGGCTTGGAATCCTCCTCCGCAGGCGGCTCGGTCGCAATGAGTTCCGCCTGCGGAGAAGCCGCGGGCTTGGACTTCGGTTTTTCTTTGGACGCAGGCTTTACGGGAGAAGGAACGGGCTCGTCCTTGTAGACCTTCTCGGGGACGATGATGCTGCCACCCGTTGTTGCCGTGTGCGGCGTATCAGGCAGGTCGATCTCAGCGCAGGACTGGATCAGTCCGATGAGTGACTTGGATGCCTGTGCGACATCCTGCTCCGTAAGATTGATGGTGATTGTCATGTTGTAAATCCTCCTTGAGTTGTGTTATACTTTAACTGTAAGTCTTTCTTGTTTCCCGCATCGGCTTCGGCTGTTGCGGTTTTTTTTCTTTATATGCTTTTGGAAGAGCCATCCTTAATAGCGCACGCTCCTCCCGTGTACACGGAATGCCTAGACATCTATCACATATCGCAGTCGTGCAGGTGAGACACCCGCGCCCTGGGCGGTTCATGGCGTGCCCTCTCTGTTCAAGCGCTTTGCTGCTGCATTCGCCTCACTCTTTTTGATGTAGCTATCTGCATATTCTTTGTTTTCATAGCTATCCGGTTTAGCGGGGTCGACCAGTCGGACGACTCGATACCGACGCGTTGGGCCGCTTCCCCCGTGGTGAAAGTAATATTCCACATACCACTCGGACTTTTTCCCCTCCTCTGCGTTCAGATTCTCCGCACGTGCCATCGCCTCACGCTCATCGTGCAGCAGACCACCTGCGTATTCGCGGTTGCCGCTGTGATCAACAACACGCATATCCTTGATACGGTATACCTGATACACCTTCTTGCCGCCGAGGTACATACTTGAGATTCTCCACTCACTCTTCACTGCGCATCTCCTTTCACCCAATAGGTCAAGACCAACTTATCCCCGGGGTAAATCTCCCCCTTGCGCTCCACGAGCCACGGGTTAAGCTCCTCGATGCCACTCTTGTACTCGAGGATATATCTTCGAGTCCCTGTGTTTTTTGCGACATACGTCTCTGCGATATCCCAGAGCGTATCGCCTGACTTGACGACGTAGACCTCCTCGACGAGGACGGCGTTCCGTCCATCAGACTGAGGACTGCAGGCTCCCACGAGCAGGATCGCTGCGAGTGCGATCGCGCTCCCCGTGATGATCTTCTTGCCGTTCATGCAACTACCTCCCTTCTTGCGTTCTTCGGTCCTGTATATGTGGGCAGGTTCTTGATATACTGCGTCACCCATGAACGACGAACCTTGCGGTCTCCATCCGAGGGGTCGATCGTCCAGACAATCTCACCTGCCGCCATCTTCGCCGAGACTGTGCCCGGTGTCATGGCGAGGATAGCCGCAACCTCCCTGCGGTTCAGCAGGCGCTCCTCCGGCTCTGGAACGATCTGCGGTGCACCCATCTGCTCTGCCTTGAGCTTTTGCACCTCCTCACGGACGACGCTGCGGATAATCTCCGCCAACTCGTCCCGCAGTACGTCAAATGGATTGCTTGCCATTGTGTCACCTCCTCTCGCGGTTGTTACCACCTCCTCACGCGCTCCGCGCCTCACGGACGAACTCCTCTGCCTCCTCGCGGCTCTCGAACCAGTCCGTATAGATGTCCTTGCGGTTGGTCGAAGTGCAGGTGCCTACGGGTTTCGTCTCGGCTTCGACAGACTCCGAGATCACGGCGGTCACGCGGCAACGATTGTCAACGGATGACTTGACGCAGTAGTAGGTTTTCATGATGTTGCTCCTTTCTGTATAAACTTAAAGTTTACTTGTTGGGCAAAAAAATACAGTCCTTATCAATCCTATACAGGCTACACAACGCGGAGAAGTTGCCAACATCGATAACGGTTTTCCCGTTTTCCCAGTTGACTATCGTCTGCTTATTCTTTCCGAGAGCCTTTGCGACAGCCTCTTGGGTCAAGTTTGCATTAACTCGCGCCGCTCTCAAACTGATCTGCATGCGCGCACCTCCCTTCTATCCTCGTCATTATAAATCAACTATAAGTTTATGTCAATACTTTTAGTTGATTTTTTTATATTTTGGTGTTGTATTTTTCCACTCTCAGTTATATAATACGGGTAAAAGAGGTGAGTACGATGTCAACAGAGGACACCATTAAGAAAACATTTATGAGTAACCTCAACAGACTACTACAAGCAAGGGGCGTCACACAGGCAGAGTTGGCGGCGTATATGCAAGTAAGTAGTACAACGGTAAATAATTGGGTTAAGGGCTATAAAGTTCCCCGCATGGATAAAGTGGATAGGCTTTGTGACTATTTCAAGGTCTCCCGAGGAGCTTTGCTGGAACCGTTTGATCCGGATAAACTCCCCGATCTTAGCCCAAAAGATGAACGAGAGATCACTCGCATGATGGATAATATGAAGGAAAAGCTCATGCAAGAAGAAGGGCTGATGTTTGATGGTCAGCCCGCAAGCCCCGAAAGCATCCAGTCCATTCTTGATGCAATGCAGATCGGGATGGAGATGGCGAAGAGGCGCAACAAGGCAAAGTACACACCGAAGAAATACCGTCCAGAGGGTTAACCGATGAATGCAAGGGAATGTGCAATCAAACTCATGAGGCGGTGTAACTCCAACGATCCTTTTACGATTGCCCGGGCACTTGATATCGTACTGATCTATTGCCACCTCGTCGATCTCAACGGCTTCTACCAATACCATAAACGTAATCACATCATCTATCTTTCTGAGGACTTGGATGAGATCACCGCACATTTTGTCCTCGCGCACGAACTCGGGCACATGCAGCTACACCGGGACTTAAACACGGTTTTCATGGACACAAAGACATTCAACCCGCACAGCCGATTTGAACGGCAGGCAAACATATTCGCTGTTGAGCTGCTCCTGCCCGACGACTTGCTGCGTGAGTCCCCAGATTGTACGGTGTACCAACTCGCACGATCCGTCGGTGTGCCGGAGGAGTTTGTCGAGTTAAAACAGTTGTAAAAGCCGTCCATAAACGATAGGAAGGAATGGTATTTTGGAGATACAGAGATTGATAGCAGATGCACTACAAGCATTACGGGATTTTCTGAATGATTGCCTCTCCTCAAACGACACACGCAAAAACAAACGTGCTTCCCTGCTTTCGTACTGGATTAAGAACTATATTCAAATGCTGCGCCATGAACGATCGCAATCATATCGCCGTTTTCAGCGTGGAGATGTCGTAAAGGTAGATTTTGGGTTTCGTATCGGTTCGGAGCACGGAGGCCTTCATTATGCTGTGATTCTGAACTCAAATGATTCCCGACGCGCTCCTGTTGTGACTGTCGTACCTCTCACGTCTCTAAAATCTGAAGAACAACGAAACTCCCTGCATTTTGGAGAAATTGACCTTGGAAATCAACTCGTTCAGAAATTGCGCAGTAAGCTGACACAATCGCCGACCCCCGTGCTGCAAAGAGAGGTTGATCGCCTTAAAATAGGCAGTATCGCACTGACAAATCAGATTGTTACAATCAACAAAGTACGAATCACCGATCCTGCGCGGGGAAGCTCGCCGCTTTCGGGCATTCGTCTTGATTCAGATGCGATGGACAAGATCGACACTGTTTTGAAGACATTTTTGTTTGCCAACAACTAGTTCTTTCCGCTTGACGGATTCTCCCTGTTCGTGTATTATAATGATACACATGCCCTTCGCGGGCTCGGTCGTATGACCGCTAGGACACAGGAGAACCCAGTCAAGTTTGACTGGGTTCTTTCTTTTTCCTATAAAAAACCGCCCACCGTGCTACCAACACGATGAGCGGTGAAGCAAGCAATCCCCGAGGAGATATGCCCGCACTCTCAAGCGAAAGTATATCACACCTTCGGGGATTATTCCACAACGAATCTTCGGAGGTGTTTTATTATGGCAAAGAAGGCAACGATCCGCACGAGGAGACGCGGCAGCACCTACTCCTATTCCTTTGACGCGGGCAAGAACCCGACGACAGGAAAACGCCGTGCCATCGAAAAGGGCGGCTATGCGACGGAGCAGGAGGCGTATGACGCAGGTGTCGCCGCATACGCAGACTGGAAGTCCGGCAACATCGGCATCACCAGCGAGCGGATCAGGCTGCGTGACTATCTCGCTGCGTGGTTAGAGAATGTCGCAAAGCCGAGCATCGCGCAAGGGACATACATCAACTATAGATCCGTGCTCCATGCACGCATCATCCCATATCTCGGCGGTCTTGTGCTGCAGGACGTGCGTCCGCGTGATATCGACGCATGGGTGAAACGCCTCGCTACGGAGGGTCTCGCAAAACGGACGATCGAAGTGATCAAAACGATCCTGTCAACGGCTCTAAAATACGCCGTTTATCCGGCGGAGATCATCGCTGCAAATCCCTGCACGGGCATCAGCATCCCCCGCTCCGCCCCCACAAAACTCACTCAGCGCGTCATTATCTCCCCCGAGATATTTGCAACGGTATTGGAGAAGTGCCCCTTCGGACACAGGTGTCATATCCCCCTCCTGCTTGCCTATCACACGGGAGCACGTATCGGTGAGATATTGGGGCTCACATGGGATGATATCGACCTGCAGAACGGCGTTCTGCATATCCGCTATCAGCTTGCAACGAGATCCCAGCAGGGACAACTCTATTATACGCCGCCAAAAACAGAATCGAGCAAGCGCACGGTTCTGATCGACCGTGTTCTGATCACTGCCTTGCGGCGTTGGAAAATGACGCAGGCACAAAATGAGCTCTATTTTGGCAATGCCTATCAGATCATCTATGGAAACGGTACGGGACAGCTGTGCACCGCACCAAAGATCGAAGCCCCGACAGAAGGCGCAAAGCGCCTCCCATTTGTCTGTACGGATGATTTCGGTCTGCCTGTTCTCTATGACGCCGTTCGGTATGTCCTGCATCCGCTCGGTCTCAACGCACATAGCTTCCGCCACACTCATGCGACAAAACTCATCGAAGCCGGTGCAAAACCCGTCGACGTTGCCGCTCGCCTTGGTCATGTCAATCCGACAATCACGCAGAATCTTTATACGCACGATACGGAAGAGATGCAGCGCGAGACAATCGCGATCTTCTCTCGAATGGTAGACAAGCGAGTCCGTAGACAAACGGTAGACAAATCACAGGTAGAGCCACAATAAAGTCTAGAGTTTACGGGGATGTGCAAGATTCGCTCAATTTATAAATCATAAAAAGGAAAATAGGACTCCACCGCGAATATTTAGAATATAGCATGTTCTTCTGCGTGCTTCATCGTTCATTCTATCGAGTCTTATGTGTATGGACAAAGGAGAGATCATTTCATGGCAATCATCGAATCCGAGCACATTAATGCCGAGAAGCGCTTTGGCGGCAACGGTACGATCCACATTCAGAAGCTCCTCACGCCGAAGGAACTGGACGGCAAGTGCGCCATGTTCGCGCGTGTGACGATCCCGCCCCATGCGTCGATGGGCGCACACAAGCACGAGGGCAATACGGAGACGTATCACATTCTCTCGGGGCGTGCCCGCTACAACGATAATGGCAAGGAGATCGAGATTGGTCCCGGCACGACGACGTTCTGCGGCGACGGCGAGATACACGCCATCGCCAACGCCTCCGAAACCGAGGATCTCGTCTTTATGGCGCTGATTATCAATAAGTAAACCGTCTTGCTCAACTTTCTCCATTGGCTGTGAGGATGTGTTGCGTTGGCTGATGCAAAGATAAAGATCGGTGCATTCCTTCTTGAATGGGATACGGAAAAAGAAAAAATCAATCGAAGGAAACACGGCATATCTTTTGAAACGGCAGGACGCATTTTCCTCGATGCGAACCGAATTGAGTACTATGATATAATGCATAGTACAGACGAAGATCGCTTTGTAACCATCGGTATGGTTGACGGTTTATTATCCGTTGTCTATACAGAACGCGAAAACGATATTTTACGTCTTATTTCGGCTCGAAAAGCCACGGAAAAAGAAAGGAGGGCCTATGAACGCGGAATTCTCTAAAACACTGCCAGATAACGACGGTCCTGAACTAACGGATGAGCAGCTGAAGATTATGAACCTCGTACTTTCCCATAAGGGAACGCGCGGTGGCTCGCGAAAGGCTCTATACATTCAAGGACGGGAAGAGGAACGCGTCAGTGCACTCAGAAACCTGATGGACAGTATGCGTCTTACGCTGCCACAGGCAATGGATGCACTCAAAATTCCATCGTCGGAATATGAAAAATACGCTTCGGTTATCTAGGAAAGCCCTGATAAATTCGACACGAATATCTTACTGTTTTATCAGCAATTTCCCAAAAACAAGAAGAATCCCCTCATGGCTGCTTTTCCGTGAGGGGATTCTTCTTATTTGTTTTCACTCATACCGCAGTGCATCGATCGGGTCAAGGCGGGCAGCTTTGCGGGCAGG
>ERZ772960.1307-NODE-1307-length-20122-cov-4.755918_pt1 | contig 20122 bp, 17 predicted proteins | sample MGYA00580678_ERZ772960 | MGnify/ENA primary metagenome ERZ772960 (study PRJEB29015, sample SAMEA2737930) | human oral metagenome | biome: human oral; feature: human-associated habitat; material: dental | place: China | collected 2059 ... | reverse complement strand
CATCAGCTTCAATGCTCGTCTTGTCGGAATCTCCCGACCTTTTTGATCGGGAGATTCTTTATATTGGATGACAACGTTCTAGAAGAACTACTGATTGAAATAACCCTTGTAAATTCTAATTTTCTCCTAGTAACGAAAGTCGATCGAGTGTAACTAGATGCACTCTTGGTAACAATCAGCTAAGCGAAGCCGAGAAGAAAAACGTCGCACATGTATAGACAGTTATTCTACAGTCTATACAGCATACCCGGATGCAGTTGAGCTCGACTGGCGCGATTCTGGTGATCTTTCATCATTTACCGAGATAAGCAATCCGTAACGGTAGTTACGTCGTTTGCCAAAAAGAATGACAAACTTTTAGGATTACTATTACAAGAGGATGAAAATGATTTGCACAAATTGTGGTTCGCAAGTTCCAGATAACCAGAAGTTCTGCACTAATTGCGGTGCGGCGTTTCAACAAGCTGAACAGGCAGAGCGGTCCTCTATGTCCACGAACCCTCAAACACCTTCCAAGCGCAATAAACGAAAGATTATTGTCATCATCATTATCGTCGTCCTCATCCTCAGCGGGATTGGTGCTGCTGCATACTTCACTCATGGTTTTGGTCTTCTCGACAAGAAAGAGGAAACCAAGCAAGCCGACAGCTCATCCAAATCCAACTCAAAGGATTCTTCTAAATCCGACTCAGACAGCTCGTCCACATCAGACACAAAAAAGAACGAGAAAGATACTAAAGAGAAGCCTAAGGTAGAAGTAAATGAGCTCTCGTTTGGAATGGCTAAAGTAGCCACTACTTACAAAGGAGATCTTTCTGATGTTTATGCTATTACCGGAACAATCGAAAATCTCTCTGACCAATATATCGTAACGTCTCCTGCCTTTCTTTTTAAGGTCAGTTACACAGATGCACAGGGGAATAAAAAAGACGGCGATGCGATTTTGGAATCATCTCTAGACGCTCCAGATTGCATCCAAATACCCGGTCCAGAAGAAAACTCAGGAATTTTTCTCGCTCCTCACGAAAAGAAGCAGTTTACTTATTATGTAAATGAATTTGCCCCTAAAGAAAATCTTGGCGATCAAGACATCCCAAATGCAAGATTTAAAATCGTTACCGAGAAAAGCTCGGATAATATCATTAAACTTTCCCCAACAGAAAACACCATAACGGTTACCTCTGTAGAAATTCGAACAAAAGAATGCTCTCTCACTCCAATTACCACTATGAAGGCTCTTTCCCCAGACGACGTCAACCTTACTATCTCTTATAGTTTTGATTCGTACGAGGCTAGTGTTGTTGGAAATATCACTAATACTACGGAAGATAAGTGGAGAACTGCAAGAATCTACTACTATACTGAGTGCAATGGGCATTACCTCCTCGGGTCAAATAGACAGCGTAAAAATATAAATTTCTTAAAGCCAGGAAAAAGTGAGGATTTTAGAGGCAATGCACCGTATGTAATGGCTCCTGAGACTCGCACATACACGATAAAACCAGTTGCTATAACGTATGAGATAGACAACCTAAGCTAACGCAAAAGCGTACTGAATCTACTATTACTTCAGCACTGGTACACCTGCTAAAATCTCCCAGTCTTTCATAGCTGGGAGATTTTTCATTTTCAAGAATTTGAAAAAACTTTCAAAACATTGCAACACTTCGCAACAACCCTTCGTCCTTATAGGTAGCTGGAAAAGAAACCAGAAAGAAGCTCATTGAGCAAAATGCGAGTGCGCTCGCAGGAAAGAAAGGAAGTACGTATGTACGATCAGAACACCGGTGAGTTTGTGCCCACAACAAAGAAACAGCCCACTACGGAAGCTCCAAAAGAACAGCAGGCGCAGACCAACCACCCTCAAAATCATCAGCCAGCAAATAACCATCAAGTAACAGTTGTCAACAACATTCAGCAAGCTAAATCTAATGGTGCCGGTACTGCAGGGTTTGTTCTTGCCCTCATTAGCTTTCTTTTTTCTTGGATGCCCGGTGTAGGTTGGTTTGTTTGGTTCCTCGGTGCCCTTCTCTCTGTTATCGGATGTTTTAAAAAGCCGCGTGGTCTAGCCATTACGGGCACGATTATTTCCTTCTTCGACCTTATCCTTTTGATTAGCGTCGCTGGTGCTCTTGCTACCATGTTCCACTAGAAAAGAATTCGCTCTTCTTTACAAAATCGGGGTTAGGGCAGTCGCTCTGACCCCGATAACGTTTATTCCGTTGCTATATAATGGTTTCAAAGCACTATATTAATTTGCAAAATTAAGGAGATTCTCATGCAATGCCCCGACTGTGGCGCAGAAAACCCCGATGGTTCAAAATTCTGCACAAGCTGCGGAAAAAAACTTTTTGAGCCCTCTCAAGCCGAGACAACTGATTTTTCTGCAACAACCTATGATGAAACTTCTGAGCAAACCATAAACCAGCCCGCTCCTGAACCGGAACCTCAGCAACCCGCTGAGCCTACCATGTATATGCCGCCCGTCATACCTGCTCCAACAAGTGCTGCCACCGCTCCCATCGACGACACGGCTCCGCAATCACGACAGACTTACGCCGATCCTGCACAATTCCAAGTAGTATCAGAAGGTGCAGCCTCCCCTACACCCCATAAAAAGCGCTCTTCACACAAGGCATTTAAGATTGTGGCAATTATCCTTCTCACAATCGTCCTTGGGGCGGGTATCGGAATAGGCGCGTGGGCATGGAACGCCAACCAAAAGAACAACGCTCGCAAAGACGAGGTCGTCAAACTTGAAGATTCCTACAAATCGCAGGTTGACGCCATCGAAGTCAATCCCACCAGCGAAAGCGACCGCTCCGCGCTTCTCGACTCATACAAACAGCTTGCCGATCTTCAAGACAAGATCACCAAAGACCAAGAGAGCGGAAAGTTCAAACTTGCCGACGGCTCCGATGACAGCGGTCTTGAAGCCGTAACCAGCTCGATTTCCGACAAGCAGAAGAAGATTTTTGATTGGTTCAACAACGATTACAAAACACGCCTGAAAGCAAACAGCTTTGACGAGAGTACTTCCGCGGATTCCATCGACGAAACAACCCTCAACAATCAGCTTGACGCGCTCAACAAACTCAAGAGCGATCTTGATGACGAAAAGATTATCTGGACGAATAATCCCAGCAAAGACTCGGATTATGACTCGTACGTAAACAAGGTAAAAGAGCAGCTCACAAAGGGTAACTCGCTTAAAAAGGATCTGAAAAAGAAGGCCGATAAAGACAAGCAAGATGCCGAGAAAGAAAAAAGATCAAGCGAAGCTGCTACGCAAAAATGGGTCGGCACATATTCCGGCATGGGTACCGATAACAAAAAACTTGAAATCGTTCTGAAGAGCGACGGCAGCGTTACGTATCGGGAAGGCGACACCAAGGTAACCGAAGGAACGTGGAGCGGTGACGAGAATACCATCAAGATCAGCTTCGGTGGCAAGATAAGCACACGAAGCGAACCGTTTACCATTACCTCAAAAGACGGTGGCCGCACCATCGCAGTCAGCTCTGACAGTGGTACATGGCAAACCGACTATCTGACCAAGCGATAAGCACGGAATTCTTTAACTCGCTGTGCCTCTATCCGCGACGTCACCGCAACACGCACCGTCTGCACACATTGTTTCAACAGTACGTAGTATCACGTTAGGAGACAGTATGAACACAAAAACAAACACCATTCTTCGCTACATTAACGTAGGTTTATGCTGTCTTTTAGCGATTCTTTTCATCCTTCCTGTTATGAAGCTTGATATCGTACAGCCCAATGGTGAATATCTGATCCACTTCTCAATCGGACAATTCTTTGGCTTTGCACAGCTTATAGAGGATTTTATGAAGTCCTACAGCGCCACCCAGTCACTAAATGGTCAGTCACTTATTCTTTTTGCGAATGCGGCTAAAGAACTCTATATGCTTATCTTCTTCCTTATTCTGCCGCTTGTGGGTATTCTTCTTTCTTTACTCCCCCGCACTATAAAAGTTTCTTGGCTTACGGGAGTAGTAGCCCTTATATGCTTAGTATGTTTTTCCGTGTTCTATCACCAGATTGACTCAAATATCTCGGCCTTCAACGCCCAGATGAACGGATTTTACACGATGAATTCATACCAACGCAGTGGCTACTCGTATGTGCTTAGTGTGGCTCCGTACGGATATCTCTACGTTCTTTTGTGCCTCGCTTCCGTCGTGGTAAGCATTGTCCTCTTTATAAAGCGCGAGAAGCCCGTAGCAGTGCAGGTTCTTGTTGACCCAACAACCGGAAAGGTTGTCGGAAGCGTTCCTGTGGCTGTTCCGGGGGCACCGGTGCAGACCGCGGCTCCCGTGACAACGCCAGCAACACCCGTAGTCCCTACGGTTCCAACCATAACCACTGCACAACCGCAAACGGCGCAAACGGAAGCTCCAATGCCGGTCTCGGCTCCCACACAACCGCAAACAGGGGCTCCAACGCCGACTCCAAGTCCTGACTCACACGTCAGTCCTCAACCACCGATTCCGGGAGCTCCCTCGAACGAATAGTCCTACGCATGAATTTAAGGAGAAGTCCTTATGCTCTGTCCTCACTGCGGAACAGAAAACCCTGACACATCAACGATATGCTCAAACTGTAGCGAGTCTCTGTCTGACAGTACAGACAGTGCTGATAGTACAGAAAGCGCTGACGGCATCGATAGTACAGATGGCACTGACAGTCCTGACAGTGAGGTGAAGCACGACGACGAAGATAATGACTCCGGCAGTGAAGCTGAGCCCGATGATGGTGACAACCTCAACGAACAAGCCGACTCCTCAACGGCTGAGTCTGATGACCCACCGGTTTTCTCGCCACCTACCATGTCACCGTTTATCGAAGAAGACTTTGGCAGTTCTATTTTCCGGCCAGGTCTTACGTCAGACATCGACTACTCACAGTTCAACGTAGTAACAGCCAGTACGGGGACAGAACATACAAACGCTCCCATAGCTTTTAAAATACCTCTGTCAAGCAAGACAATTAAGATTATCGGTATTGCAGTATTGGCTGCTACGCTTTGCATTGCACTCGCAAGCGGAATTTGGTCGTTAGTTATCTCACAGCAAAGCAGTGCAACAAAATCTGAGGTGCAGAAGCTCGAAGAGTCCTACCAGTCTCAAGTAGACGGCATTGATGTGTCGCCAACTGAGGACAGTAGCCGCACGGATCTTCTCTCCGCATATCAAGATCTTGCTGATATTCAAAGCAAAATTGACGACGACCAAGCGGCTGGAAAATTCAAACTCTCCGATAATAGTGACGATCCCAATCTTGCAGCTGTAACAAGTTCGATTTCTGACAAGCAGAAAAAGATTGTTGACTGGTTCTCTTCGGACTATAAAACGCGGCTTGCTGCCAACAGTTTTGACGAAGCCGATTCCGTCGATACGCTTGATCAGGCAACCATCGACTCCAAAATCAGTGCGCTCAAAAACCTTCAGGCAGACATTGAAAATGAGCGAGTCATCTGGGGAGGAAACACTGGCAGAGGTTCTAGTTACTCCAGCTATGTTAATCGCATTACTGAGCAGATTGCTCGCGGGAATAGGTTCTCCAAGGAACTGCAGAAAAAGAATCAAGCCTCTGTTCATAATGCCGAGAAGAACGGGTCGCCAAGTAAGAAAGCGCAGGACAAGTGGGTTGGTACGTATTCCGGAATGGGTACCGATGGGCTTTCGTTGGAAATTGTACTCGGCAGTGACGGCAGTGTAGTGTACCGCGAAGGTGGAACAAAGGTTACAAACGGAAACTGGACGGGTGATGAGAATAGCGCCCAAATTTCATTTGGCGGTCAGGTCAGTTCTGCCAGCGAGCCATTTACCATTACCTCTTCAAACGGAGGCAAGCATATTGCCGTAAGTTCAGACAGCCCCTCATGGAATACCGACTACCTGGACAAACAGTAGCGTATACGACAAAACGCCTTAGAACCGACCGGTCATTCTCGACTCAGGATCCGCTGTGGCAATACGTTTGCGCAGTTCGGCGATGGCTTCCGGGATTTTTTCCACCTCATACGGTGTCATCTGATACACCCAGTTAATCCAGTTGCGATACAGCAAATTGGCATGCGCGCGCCACGTAAAAAGCGGCTGGCGCTCAGGATCGTCCTCGGGAAAATAGTTCTCGGGAATCCGAATGGGCAGCCCCTTGTGAAAGTCCCGCCAGTATTCCTCCGCAAGAGTGTCGCGACCGTACTCAAAGTGCCCGGTAACGTAAATTTCGTGGAAGTCTCGCGTGGCGAGAAGCGCCGGACCAGAGTCAAATCCCTCGGAAAGCACGGCGAGCTCAGGGTGCTTGGAAAGCTCTCCCGTATCAATGGCAGCGTGCCTAGAATGTGGCATGCTGTGCACTTCATCGAAGCCATTTGTCAAAAACGAGTATTCATCGCAGAGACGCTGCGGAAAGATGCCAAAGAGCTTAGAGCCCAGCTGTTTCTTGGGGATACCGTAAAGATAATAAAGCCCCGCAAGCGCACCCCAGCAGAGGTACATCGTTGAAAAACAGTGCTCCTGCGACCAATCGATAATCCGACAAAGCTCGTCCCAATAGTCAACATCCTCATAGCGCATGTCTTCGAGGGGTGCTCCCGTGACAATCAGCCCGTCGTAGTTTTTATGCTCAAACGACTCAAACGTATCGTAGAACGTTACCAGATGATCTTCGGGCGTGTGTTTAGAAACATGACTTGAGATGCGCATAAAATCGCAGCTCACCTGTATAGGAGATTTCGAGATGAGTCGCAAAATCTGCGTTTCCGTCTGAATCTTTGTAGGCATAAGGTTGAGAATGGCAATCTTAAGCGGACGAATTTGCTGGTGTTCAGCGACCTCTTCTTCCAGCGCAAAAATCCGCTCCTGATGAAGTGTGTGTTTAGCCGGCAAACCATCCGGAATATTAATCGGCACGCCTACCCTACTTTCTTCCTAACGGCAAGATCAGCTGCAAGACTCCTTGCCTAAAAACATCTGCCTCGAGCAGTTTAACAGTCAAATCCATAATGATTCCGCATAATCATAGACCAGCCGGTTGATTGTGCGCCTCGCGCTACAAAAATTTAACAGACAGTATACGTATAGACAGTATACTTATATGCATGGATACTACTTTTGCCGAGCTCGGGCTAAACGAGCGCATTTGCACGGGCGTAGAGACGCTTGGTTTTGACACGCCGACCCCCATACAGGCCGCAGCAATCCCTGCCGTTTTAGCGGGAAAAGACGTGGTCGCCTCCGCACAAACCGGTACGGGCAAGACCGCTGCCTTCGTTCTGCCTGCGCTACAGGTTATCGATACGGACCCTGAGGGCGAGAAGACCGATCGCCCCGAGGTCCAATGCCAGCCGCAGGATGAGCAGCAAAGCTCGCAGCAGCAGGAGAGCCAACGCCGACGTCAACGTGGAGGCAAACGTAGGCGCAACAGAACCCGCGATCCGCAGGCGCTTATCGTCACGCCTACCCGAGAACTTGCCACGCAAATTGAACGCGTTGCCACCACAATATGTAAAAGCACCGGTCAACGTGCGGTTATTATTACCGGCGGCGCAAAGCTTAAACGACAAATTTCTGCCGTACAGGCAGGTTGTGATCTTTTAGTTGCTACTCCCGGACGCCTTTTGGATCTGATTGAACATCATCAGGTCAACCTGAAAAACATCAAAGTTTTTATTTTAGACGAGGCAGACCGCATGCTTGATATGGGATTTTGGCCCAGCGTGCGCCGCATCATGAATACGCTGCCGCCTAAGCGTCAAACGTTGCTCTTCTCGGCAACACTACCGCCGTCAATCACCTCAACCATCGATAACATGCTCCACGACCCCACGATGATTGAAATTGCACGTACCGGCCAAACCGCCGACACCGTCGAGGAACGCCTATGCCCCGTTGTACAGGGACAAAAGATAGAATTACTTGAATCTTTGATACGTTCTTTATGTCCTGTGCCGGAGCGAATCCTAGTCTTTTGTCGCACAAAGCTTCGTGTGGACAGTGTTTATGCAGCGCTCAACAACGCCGGTTTCAAGGTTGATGTAATGCATGCCGACCGTCCTCAAGGCGCTCGTACCCGCGCGCTAACCAAGTTTCGTAACGGCACCATTCAAGTTCTGGTTGCAACCGATGTCATGAGTCGTGGCATTGATGTGCAAGGCATAGATGCCGTGGTTAATTTTGACGTACCGCTTGATCCCGAAGACTACGTCCATCGCATTGGACGTACCGGGCGCGCGGGAAGTGCAGGTCAGGCGTTTACGTTTATGGCTCCGGATGAAATTACTCCGCTCCGCGAGATTGAATACTTTACGAAATCGCTCATTGCAGCGTGGGATCTTCCCAATTTTGGATATAAGGAAGATCGTATCATACTGCCACAAAACCGACCTGCTACAAAACCTGTACGTCCCATGTTCTCAGGTTCAAAGGCACGCGGACGCGGCTTTGGTGGTCGCTACGGAAGACACTTTTAGCTCTCCAGTTATTCCTGATACTGCTTGGCTGTGGGGCGACATGCCTGAACGTTAGCGCCTCTCGGTTACATTCGACGCACTTGACTGCTGGCGACGTTCCCGGAAAAAAGCTTTGAGCTGGGCTGCTGCCTCATCAGCAAGCACGCCAGACGTTACTTGGAACTCGTGATTCAATCTTGGATCGCAGCTTACGTCATACAGCGTGCCAAGAGCTCCTCCCTTAGGGTCGCAGGCTCCAAATACACATCTCTCTATACGTGAATTAACCATCAGACCTGCACACATGAGACACGGCTCAAGCGTCACATACACCGTGCAGCCTGTGAGCCGCCAGCGTTTCAACACGCGAGACGCTTCTTCCATGGCGAGAAATTCCGCGTGCGCCGATGGGCTATTGTCAACCTCACGTCGATTGTGAGCGCTTGCAATCACCTCTCCATCGCACACCACAATAGCTCCAATGGGTACTTCCCCCTCGGCTGCAGCAGCGGCCGCCTCTGAAAGCGCAAGCCGCATGTACTTCTCGTCGTCTTTCTCGCTATTCTTCTCGCTATCGGCACCAAAATCTTGAGAACTCTCTGTATTTGTAAAATAATCCATCAGTCTCCTCGTAAAAAGTTGCGTTATGAGGTAGGATAATACCGCTTTGGAGAGGTGGCAGAGTGGTTGAATGCGGCGGTCTTGAAAACCGTTGAGCGGGAACACCGTTCCGAGGGTTCGAATCCCTCCCTCTCCGCCATTTCCGTCTCAATTTTAGCTCATATTTGTATCATCCATACGTTTTGGGTACACTTACATCAATTGGCACTGCGATTGACCTAGTACATCGCCGCACGTGAAAGGACTGGATATGGAAATCGCAATAATTGTCGTCGTTCTTGTGGTCTTGCTGGTACTCTGGGGTATCTCGGTCTACAACAAAATTATTCGAGCCAACAATAAGGTCGATAACGCATGGCAGACCATCGATACACAGCTCCAGCGTCGAAATGACCTCATTCCAAACCTTGTTGAAACTGTCAAGGGCTATGCAAAGCACGAGTCCGGCACACTTGAGGCAGTAATCGCAGCTCGCGGAGCCGTTGCATCCGCTCGCACACCTCAGGAAAAGATGGAGGCTTCGGGTACGCTTTCCAATGCGCTGACATCGCTTTTTGCGGTTGCTGAAAGCTATCCTGAACTTAAGGCAAACGAGAATTTCCAGCAGCTTCAGTCCGAGCTCACCGATACTGAGAATCGCATTAGCTATGCACGCATGAGCTACAACGATGTGGTCATGGATTACAACAATGTCATTGCTGTCTTCCCCAACTCCCTCATCGCCGGTTCACGCTTTAAGCCTCGTCAGGGCTTCACCGTTGAAAACGATGCAGTTCGTCAGGCTCCGAAGGTGCAGTTCTAAACGCTCTGCTTTATTACATCTGTCCGCCTGCTGCACCCGGTTACTGACCGGGTGCAGTTTTATTTATCCAAGGCTACAGGCGGAAAGCCATTAAAAAACCTGCCAAAAAATTCAGAGTCACAGAAGTTTCTCGCTTCCCACAAAACCTCTAGCTGCTACAATGCTCTTGGTATGAGTGGCTTTCGCTACCCAAAGAGACAAGGAGAAAGGTCAGCATGAAACCCCGACCTCACAGTCGCTGACCCCTCACGGTGTGCTCAATTACACCGTCAGGGGTGTAATTGCAAACTCGCTGCTTGCGCACGTGCAAGCTGCACAAAGGAGCACACATGATTTACCTATCCCAACTTCTTGGAAATCCCGTAATGGATTCACAGGGCGAGAAGATCGGCGTTGTTTCCGATCTTGGCATTGCCACCGGCGAGGTTTTCCCTCGCATCACGTCTCTTGCCTTTATGGGGCCCGGTCGCACGCCCCTCATGATATCCTGGCGCAAATACGTGGAATCCTACGATGAAGACACCATTACGCTGAAGGTACCTTCCACTGAGATTCGCTTCTCGTACCTGCAACCTAATGAGGTCCTTCTCGCCCGCGACATCCTCAATAAGCAAATCGTTGATACACGCGGCATCCGTGTTGTCCGCGTCAATGACCTCAAACTCTCCGACACCAGCTCAACGCAGCTTCGCCTGCTGGGCGCCGAGGTGGGTGTGCGAGGGCTTTTGCGCAGTCTGTCGCCGAAACTCGAAACCATCGTAACCCGCGCTGCCCGCGCTATGGGTCGTCCCATACCGGAGCGCATCATCGCGTGGAGCTACATGGACTTGGTGGAACGCGATCTTTCCAACGTCAAGCTGTCCGTCTCACACAAAACCCTCGATGAGCTGCACCCCGCCGATGTCGCAGACATCATCGAGCGACTGGACTCCCGTCTACGGAGCCAAGTCTTTGCCCAACTCGATGACGAGCAGCGCGCCGGTGCAATGGCGGAATTCAACGATGACGCCATGGCCGTTGAGCTCATCGGCGGCATGAACGAAAAAGAGGCATCACGCATCCTGTCAGAAATGGATCCGGATGACGCAGCCGAGCTGGTTTCCGAGTTGAGTTACGACCGTGCCGAGAAGCTCCTGCGCTTGATGGGCGTTAAAGAACAGCGCGCCATCCGTCAGCTGCTGGGATATCGTGAGGACACCGCCGGCCGTATCATGACCTCGGAGGCACTCTCGCTGCCGGAAGACCAAACGGTTGCGTATGCGTTCGAGCGGCTACGCGCTCTTGACGAGGACTTTGAGACGGTTCGCTACCTTTACCTCACGGATTCCGACGGCCGCCTTTCAGGCATTGTTACCTTGAATCAGCTTATCGTCTCCGACCAAACCCAAAAACTCGAAGAGATCGCCAACAAGAACCTCGTTACCGCGTCGCCCGAAGACGACCAGGAAGACGTTGCGCGCAACATCGCTAAATACAACCTGCTTGCCATGCCGGTTGTCTCGGATGACCAGCGCCTGCTTGGCATCGTCACGGTCGATGATGCACTGGACGTCCTCGAAGAAGAGCACGCCGAAGACCTGCAAATTGCCGGCGGCAGCTCCGATGGCGAGGGGGGCGAGCGGAGCCGCGACGTCATTTGGTTTTTCCATCGCAACATCTGGATCTTCTTCTGGATTATCGCAACGGGCGCCGCATCGGCTACAAGCTCGCTCGTCTTCAATACAAACATTGCTCCAACGCTGGTGTTTCTCGCCTGCCTTGCCATGCCGGTAGCGCTTATCCTCGCCGACGACACCATCAGCTACGTCACCAACTTCTTCCTCGAGGACGATCCCGGAAGCGAAGACTCCCCCTCCATTCTGGGCTTTGGTTTCCGCTCACTGCTCTTGGGCCTTCTAGTTTCGGGCGTGACTGCCGCACTTGGAGCCGGCCTCGACGCGGTTATTATGAATTGGCTGATGGAGGTGCCTGCGGGATCAATCATCCATCACATCGTGGTCTCGGCATTCGGTGCCGCCGCTCTCTCGGCCTTGATTTCATTCATCCTTACCCCTGCCTACCTTGCCATTCTTCGACACCGTGACGAGAAGAACCAGGAAACCTCAGGCTTCGCACTCTCCCTCATCTCAATGGCCATTGCCGTGGTAACTTACCTGGCAGCCGCCGGCGGTCTTTTTGTTCTACAAACCTCTGTCGGGCTGGTCTTCTAATGTATGGCGAGAACAACAAGAGGAACAACGCTCTGTCTGCCTCCGCCGAACCTAAAACGTTGAGTCAAGACCTCTCTCCCACCTCAGCCGAGCCCAAAAAGGTCAACAAGAACAGCTGGAAGTATATCCTTATGGCTATGGGACCGGGGCTGCTCGCGGCATTTGCAGGTAATGACGCCGGTGGCATTGCAACGTATTCCAGCGCCGGTGCGTCGTTTGGTTATACGCAGCTCTGGACCGTGCCCATTATGTGCTTTTTGCTCATCGTGGTGCAGGAAACTTCGGCGCGCATGGGCTGCGTCACCGGCAAAGGCCTCGCTTCCCTCATACGCGAGCGCTTTGGCATCCGTCTCTCAACCCTCGCAATGTTTGCACTTTTGATATCAAACATTGCAGTAACATTCTCGGAGTTCGCAGGTATCGCTTCAAGTATGGATCTTTTTGGTATCCCAACGTATGTTTCGGTACCTATCAGCGCTCTTCTCGTCTGGATTCTTACCGTAGGAGGATCATATCGCCGTATCGAAAAGATCCTTCTAGCCATCAGCTGCATTTTTGTTACGTATGTAGTAGCGGGCATCCTCGCAAAGCCCGACTGGCTTGAAGCACTCCGCGTCACCGCCATCCCGCAGATGTCCACCGACCCTTCGTATATCTCGCTTTTGGTAGCGAATATCGGTACCACCATCAGCCCATACATGATGTTTCTTGTTGCATCAAACGTTGTCGAGAAGAACCTGGATACCAGCGACATTCCCGCACAACGTGCCGACAATGTTGCCGGAGCTGTCCTGGCGGAGATTATCACCTGGTTTATCATGCTCACCACGGGAACGGTTCTCTTTCCCGCGGGAATTCGCGTAGATTCCGCCGCCGAAGCTGCAGCTGCTTTAGTGCCGCTTGCAGGTCAATATGCCTCTACACTCTTTGCCTTGGGTATGGTAGGTGCATCGTTTCTCGCTGCATGCGTTTTGCCCGGTATTACGGCAAGCGCCATCTGCGAGGCATTTGGTTGGGAACGCGGCGCAGATCGGACCTGGTCCGAAGCTCCTCTCTACCACGGCATTATTACGTTAGTCTTGGTCATTTCGGCTATAGTCATTTTGATACCGGGTGTAAGCCTCTTTGGAATCATGCTTGTCGCCCAGGTCATAAACGGCATCCTGCTACCCGTCCTACTCATCTTTATGGTAGTTATTGCAGCCGATAGACACATCATGGGGGCGTTTGCCAACAGACGTGCGTGGAATTTACTCACGTGGTTCACTATCGTCACCGTTATCATTTTGACCGTTGTCATGTTTGTTTTGCAGGCCATGGGACTCTAGGGATTACTTTTTCGCAGATGGGCTTCCTTTAGAGGGTTTCTTCCGGATGGGTTTCTTTTGAGCCTGTCGCTCTTTTGCTGGCTGTCTCTCTTTTTGCACCGGCTTAAAGAGACGCCTAATGCGCCGGATAAAACGCTTACGACGTTTATCGTTAGAGGAAATTACTACGTAAGTAAGAAACACGACAAGATATACCGAAGCCAAACCCATAACCCAAACAAGCGGCATTCTCCTGAGGATCATTTTAAAAACAAAGAGTTGTATCGCTATAAAAAAGCAGGCTGCGATATTTTTAATCAGGCGCGGAAGCATCGACCGCTGAGAAAAGACTTCCTCAACGGCTTTCTTGATGCAATCTTGCCCCCTAAGCTCCTTGTATCTCTTACGCACGGAAGAGATCTGCAACACAAAAGCCATGACACAGAGGCTAAATCCAGCAAAGACTATGAAGAAAAGAATGAGCTCTATGACCTCGTTGTCAAAAAACATTGCAGCTACTTACTTGCCTCATCAAACTCATCCTTAAAGGACGAGAACATCTTGCCCATGCGCCCCAGCTGCTTACCAAAGCTCTTTGCTGCGCCATCGGATGTCACTTGAGAAGAGACTTTCTTCTTTGTCGATGAGCTCTTCTGCGATGTCGGCGCATACGTCTTCACGGGTTCCTGAGACACCGTGCCGCCAAGGCTCTTCTCGGCACTCGGTTCTTCAAGCGCAACGGCCTCGGCGGGTACCGGATCCGGTCGCGGTTCGGTAGCATCCTCGGGCTCGGTGGCGTCTTCAAGAGCCCGCTTTGCTTTGCCAATCATACGTCCAAGCGAGCGCCCGCCTTTGACGCTTGCCTCAGACATTGCTTTACCTGCTTTTCCGGCAAGCTCGGAACCTTTGGCAACGGCCGCGGCATACCCTTCGCCCGCCTTACCGGCAAGACCTCCCGAAAGCGCCGCACTCTCCGCGTCGGCCGTAAGGATCATGGCGTCGTCACGATAGCCCAACACCCATTCGGGCTTAATTTCAAACGAGCCGATAAGGGCTGCGGCAGAAGATCCGCTATCCACCAGGAAGTTATTGACGTGGCCGGTAGCCGGATTGAAGTCTGCACCGCTGACAAAACCGAGCGTTTTGCCTGATTCGGTCACGGCTTGCATACCATGCCACATGATGCAGCGATCCCAGTCAAGGCCAAGACGCGCTATCGCCTTTTTATCCAGCGATCCTTCAGGCTGAGTAACCAAAAATCCCTTGTCAAATGTGGTGAGTGCATCAAAAGCAACGAACACGTCGTTGCGCTTTACCATACCCACAATATCGGGACGTTTGACCATTACGCCCACCACCTGCGGAAGGTCAGAGTCAAACACAATCACATGGATGCGTCCAAGTTTTGACGAACGCTGTTGTCCGGCTTCCCTATCCTTTTTATTCTGCTTTTTTGGAAGGTATACCTTAATACCTATAAGCTCGTTTGTTTTCACGAAAACCCTTTCGACAAAAACGGGGCGTCCATGGACGTCCCGTTCCAGTACATACTCCTTGAGCCGGTTAAACCCTAAAACTCAGTATGCTCGGCTTCGTGCTCTTCGCCGGCAACGGTTTCAATAGTTACCCCTTCGGCCTCGGAGGGGCTTGGGGCAACCTGAGCCGAAACGGAATCCGCCACAGCCTCAGCGCCGTTCTGCACCTGCTCGGAAGCGGAAGCGACCGCATCGGAAAGCGATTCGCGGAGCTGATCCATGCGCTCACGAGCCAGATCAACCTTTGCACGGAGCTCATCGGTCTTGGCATCAACCGTTGGACGCACCTCGTCGATCTTATCGCTTACCACGCGAGAAGTACGCTCATAGGAATCAAGTGCGGAATCCCATGCGTCATTTACTGCGTCAGCCGCCATTGCACGGGTTTCCTCACCTGGTCGCGGTGCCAAAAACAAACCTGCAGCTGCACCGGCTGCTGCGCCAAAAATAGCCCCGGCTAAAAATCCGGCAGACTTCTTGCTCATGGGAACCTCCTATCAGAGCAGTATGTGCTGCTCTTCCGAAACGTACCGCTCACGCGCCTATCTCACAGGCCGTGGCCTCGGTACGTTAATCATACTCCAGTCATCGGGCAGGTCGTCGTCAAACGACGTACCTTTGTGCGAATCCGCGGCATCCACATGCTCTGCAGACGCAGAATCATCCTCAGCATCGGAAGCGGCGGCATCGGTGGCGTCCGCAGTCCCCGCGTCTTCATCTTCCTCCACGTATGGATGATCATACGTTTCATCAAAACTCCGGTCTTCGACATCTTCCGCAGGGGAATCGAGCTGCTCGTCATCGTACCAATCATCGTCAACGGCACCGTCTTCTGCATCAGACGACACCTCTCTATATTGATCGTCATAAAACGTTGCGCGCGTTGACTCATTGGGATTCGCTTCGTTGTAGGAAGCATCCTCAACGTCTTCCACGTCATAATCATGCTCACCGGACGCCTCATAAGCCGCTTCATCTACAAGTTCGCCCTCGGCAAACTCCTCGGCAACTTCGTCTCTCTCAGAACCCTCAAAAGATCCGTCTTCCTCGCCGATCAAAACATCGGAAGGCTGATCTTCTTCCGAAAGGTCTTCCTTAGACGCATCCTCACCGTCAACGCTTTTAACAAGCGCCACAAGGCCTTGCGTAATTGCCTCGATGTTTGGTTTGGGATCTTCCTCGTCTGCATAAGCCCAGTTCAAAATCCACGCCGCACTGGAAAGGGCTCCGGCCACCAGTACGTCATCGGGGCATGCGAGGCTTACCTCAAACAGACCGAGTTTCTCGTCAAGCGTTGTCGTACGACCGGACGTAATGTCTCCTGCCCTGTTTGTAAGGGCGAGAAGCTCCACCGCCACATGCTCAAGGAGGTGTGCCACTTCCGTGTCGGAAACGACATCGCCAAACTGAGGCGCCGTATCACCAAGACACGCGTGCTTCTCGACCCCCGGAAGGAGGTCCACAACACGCCGTGTGCCAATAGCATCATCAGAGGTCATACGTGGTGCATCATCTGAAAGCTGAATCGTAGCGTCAAGGTTTCTTGGCCCTACGACAACCTTTTTAATGTGAATCAGCTCTGCCATGTCTCGTCCTCTTCCTGCTCAAATGAGAGAATTACTCATCATATTGTAGTCAAAAATTGCAATTTATATATAAGCTCATCCGTTAGCGGTCGTTTTTTCCGCAGTGTCTTCACGTACGCCGGTTTTTTCCTCCAAAGTTTGCTGAGGCTCCGGTGCAATCACCCGTAAGAGCGACAGCCTGCGCCTGCGCATCATCTGCACACGGAACTGCCAGCCGTCCTTTTCAAACGTGTCCCCCGGCCGCGGAAGTCGGCCTGCAAGCTCAAGCACAAACCCTGCAATAGTTTCATACTCTTCCGAGTCCTCAACCGGCCATCCAAGCTCTGCCGCATCATCAAGCGAGAAGCGGCCGTCAACCAGCCATTCCCTATCGCTTAACTGCGTAAGGTACTTGTTGTCGGGGTCAAATTCATCGGCAATTTCACCAACAATCTCCTCGACAATGTCTTCGACCGTAATGGCACCCGCAGTGCCGCCGTATTCGTCAACCACAATTACCATTTGATCACGAGAAGATTGCATCTCGGAGAGAAGCGGGATGATATCTTTTGTATCAGGAATATAGTTTGCTGCGCGGACATACTGCGCAATGTGCTTCTCGCCAGCATTTTCTTCAAGAATGGGCTCGATAATATCTTTTATGTGTGCAATTCCCACAATACGGTCAACGTTATCGTGGTAGATGGGAATGCGAGAATAGCCAGTCTTACGCATGACCACAAGCACCTCGGACAGCGTGGAGGTGTCTTCCATGGTAGTAAGGTCAACGCGTGGCACCATAACCTCACGCGCAACCGTATCGCCCATGTCAATAACCTCATGGATCATCGACTTCTCTTCTTCGGAGAGCTCGTCAGAGTCTTTAACAATATAGCGAAGCTCCTCCTCGGAAAAATCCTGGTGATCTTCATGCACGTCAATACCTAAAAGTTTTGCAATGCCGTTTGCAGAAGCTGAATTCAAAATAACAATGGGTTTTGCCAGCGTCATGAAGAAGCGGATAGGGCCAACAACTGCCTTGGAAACATTTTCCGCATTGGCAAGGGCTATTTGTTTTGGCACCAACTCTCCGATAACCGTTGAAACATACGAGAGTATCAGCGTAATAGCCACCACGGCAGTAGGGTGCGAAAAATCCGAAGGTACGCCCATGCTCGTAAGCCAGCTGCCAAGCGGAGTAGAAAGGCTTGTTGCGGCAAAAGCAGACGACGCAAAACCCACCAGCGTAATGGCCACCTGAATCGTTGCCAAAAACGGCCCGGAGTCATTGGTGAGGTCGAGAACCGCGCGAGCGCGCTCATCGCCCTCCTCGGCCTCCGGCTCAAGCGACGTCCTCCTTGCACTGACCACGGCCATCTCGGAAGCCGAGAAGTAGCCGTTTGCCAAGGTCAGAAGCAGTGTCACTAAAATACTTAACGCTACGTCCATATGTGGTATGGGCACCTGCCTAATCGAAGTTAAAAAGCCACGTAGGTATTGTACTCTACGTGGCTATCTGCGCATCAATTCTTTATAAAAGCGTAACTAATTCACGGACTTTTCCACTTTGACGTTTACTCCGGGCTTTTACTCCAGGCTTTTACTGCACGAGCTTTTCCACCTGAGCGCGAACGTCCTTCAAATCTTCCTCAGACGGCAGCCAGCCAATGGTATAGGCCTTGCCGTACGGAAGGGTAAACTCGGCCTTCTCAAGCTCTTCTTCAACCATCTTGGGGCCAAGCGGTGCCCAGCCGTATGAGCCGAATGCAAAGCCAATACGATGCTCGTTTTTAGGAGAAAGGCCTGTCATATATGTCAAAAATGCACTCACCGTGGGCAGGAATTTAGAGTTGAGCGTAGGGGATCCAACGCAAACATACCTGGAATCAAGGAAGTGGTACATCACATTGGAGACGTGCGTCTCTTTAAGGTCGCAAAGCTGTACGGGAATGCCCTGTGCCAAAAAGCCATCCACCAGCGCATGGGCCATCTTGTCGGTTGAGCCCCACATGGAATCATAGACAACCAGTGCTTTTTCTTTCAGCGTACCGGATGTCCACCCCTCATACGCGTCGATAATGTCTTTCACGTGTGAGCGCCACGCAACGCCGTGAGCGGGGGCGATAATATCTATGTTCTCCAAACCAAGCTTTTTGACCGCCGTTACCGCCGAGTCTGCCTGGCGGCCATACGGCAGCACAATGTTGGCGTAGTACTTGCGCGCTTGTTTCATAACCTCGCAGTAATCGCTTTCATCGTCAAAGCGTGTGGAAGAAGCATAGTGCTGTCCAAACGCATCGTTGGAGAAGAGAATCTTATCGACGTCAGAGTAGGTAACCATATTGTCGGGCCAATGCACCATCGGCGTTTGCACAAAGTGGAGGGTACGCTTGCCAATGCTCAGGGTGTCTCCCGTTTTTACGCCGTTGACCTCAAGATCTTCTCCATAAAAGGCTTTAAGCTCTTTAACGCCCTGCGGAGCCGAGGCATACACGGCAGCATTTGGTGCCACCTTGAGAATAGCTGGCAGTGAGCTGGAGTGATCCATCTCAATATGGTTGCATACCACAACGTCAATCTTCGCCGGGTCAACAATGCTTTGGATGCGCTCGATAAGCTCATCTGTCATGGTGTACTTGACCGTATCGATAAGCGTGATCTTCTCGTCCAAAATAAGATACGCATTATAGGTAATGCCCTGCTCAGTGGTATACCCATGGAACTCCCGGGCGTTCCAATCAATGGCACCAACGGCATACACATCAGGCTTAATTTGCACTGCACTCAACATATGGTCTCCTCCGTAGGATTTGGGTGGCTGTTGCTATTGTAGCGGATAGCCTCAGGCTACATATTTCTGTTATTTTGAGCATAGCATTTGAGAAGCAATCATAAACTTTGACTTTTATACAAATTCAGTCTAACCTGTGCAAACCTGATAATTTTATAGGAGTTGCTTCTGATGTCTACCAAATCTACTCATTTCAACACCACCGCAGAGACGAGTACTGTTGCCGGAACATCTCCTTGGAAACTTCTTGGCACTCTGATTGCTCCATATAAGGGTTTGGCGGCCCTTACCTTGCTTACCCTTCTCTGCGATATCGTGGGTATGCTCTATATCCCAACTGAATTATCGGCACTTATAAACGCAGCGGTCACCAACCACGATGTGGCAGCGCTTACCTCTCATGGTATCCGCATGCTTATAGCAGCGCTTTTGGGATCCGGTGGTTGTATTGTCTCTTACTGGTTTGCCTCACGACTTGCTGCGCGCATTGGTCGCGACCTGCGCATGGCCGTATACAAGCACTCTCTTGAATTTTCTGGTTCGGATTTCAACCGCTTTGGCACAGGTTCAATGATTACTCGGACCCTCTCCGATGCCAACGTGGTTCAACAAACCTTTCTTATGTGTTTTACCATGATGTTTCCGGTGCCGGTTACCTGCATCGCATCTGTCGTTCTTGCCTTCTCAACCGATGCTGCAATGGGATGGATTCTTCTCGCCGTTATCGCGGTGTCCTTAATCGTAAGCGCCATTGCGGTAAAGATATCGGCACCCATCTTTGTTGTAATGCAGAACTTTATCGACGGGATAAACGC
>ERZ772960.1303-NODE-1303-length-20134-cov-8.545894_pt1 | contig 20134 bp, 20 predicted proteins | sample MGYA00580678_ERZ772960 | MGnify/ENA primary metagenome ERZ772960 (study PRJEB29015, sample SAMEA2737930) | human oral metagenome | biome: human oral; feature: human-associated habitat; material: dental | place: China | collected 2059 ... | reverse complement strand
GGGTGTTTGATGGTGATAAAAAATACACCCAGATTAAAATAGATGCGATCCGAGGAGTTCCTGAGGAATATCAGGATACCGAAGCGTTAACAGTCCAGAATCCGCTTATCTCGTCTCGGGCATCAACCACGATTAAACTTATTGATCCGGGAAAATATATTGCCGGGAAGATTGCAGCATTATTCCCCCTCGATCATAGAGAAGAACAATGGAAGAAGAATTTAAGGGGTTTAATGACTGGGAAAGGGAACTATCGAGAGACATCCCGGTGGAAGGATTTGGGAGATTTAATGATTATGGCCTCTCATGTCCCGATCAGTTCAAATACCATTCAACGTGGCCTTAAATACATGGAGAATCTTCATAACTCTTTGAATAACCTATTTGAGCATAGGCCAAATAGTAACAGCCGCCCGTATATGAAATCATTCCACACCCCAGAAACAATAAAGGACCTTAAGGAGGCAGCTCAGCGGAATGAGGATATTGTAGCAGGCAGAGTGGATCCCCCCATAGGGGAGGATCCTCGGACAACGGATAGCAGGAAGGGGTTTGAGCAGCGGCAGTTGATTCAGCATTGCTCGGTGGTGCATTCGTTGAAGAAGGTGTTTGAGAGGCTGTCAAGGTTATTGGATCCGTGTTTTCACTGTATGGAGCCGCATCGGCGAGAAACTGATTATCGGCAAGAATTAAGGACGTTTGCGAGGACTCCGCAGATGTGGGTGCCGGGGGAGGAAGAGGCTGGCTTAGGAGTGTGGGAGAAGAAGTCTAAGGTAGGGGATTTGCCTGAAAAGTTGCAGGAAATGCGCGGGGATTACGTCCTCGGCAAAGGATTTGAACGTGACGTGACGGTTGATAAGTTCCTTCCTGAAAAACAGAAAGAACCAGAACAATCCTCAGAAGAAGCAGTTACACAAGAGACGCAATATGATGAGGAAGAAGATCATGGTAACGATGACGATGATGACAACAACCGCGGCAGACAACTATAACAACCACACTACTTGCCTTCATTAATGATTAATAGAAAAGAGGTAAAAGAAATGAGAGCCACTCTTTATTATTGTGGAGAAGCCTTCGAAATAGAGGGCAAAGAAGCCAAAGCCGTACTCAAGCAACTTGAAGAACATCAATTTCCAGGGCTGATAATGGTGAAAACGTACAAAGGAAAGTTAATCGTTAATCTATCCGAAACTACAGACTTTGCCATCCTTCAACACAAACCAGTCAAATACGGGGTCTATTCGATGTAGAAGTTTATTGAGTTGCTGGGGAACTTGTGAGCTCCCCAGTGTGGACTCTATAGAAGTAAGGAAAGCAAGGCAATGATGTGCTCTTTCCGATTCCGATTTGTTATCTTTTGGTGCGAATGGATCTTTCCAGCAACTGAGGAAGCTTCCTCCTCATATTAACTAATCCCATCACCACATTAGGTATCTCACATCACTGCCCACCATCCTTGGGAGTGTTCACCAATGTGCAGATCATCATGCTCTAACCGCAAGAAAAAACGTGGTAACAAACCCTGGACAGTAAATATTTTTGAAACCTCCCAGGCAACCATCTCCAGAGCCATCAACAATGTACTGAGTGCTTAATGTGGTGTTACTACCCTCGCCACAACCTAAGGATCTTCACCCTCAACGGATACGTACTCGATGGGTCCTCGTGTTGTGTTAGTGGTAGAAGAACACTAAGAATTTATATAGTGGAAAACACTACAAAGCCAGGCATAACCCTTAAAACACTCACCGATCAAGCAGACGAAATATTTTATATTTGCGAACCATTGCCAGAATCAACCCATGACATCACCACCGTAAGAAACTGGTTTATTCAGTCACATACCACCCTGGCATCACCGCAGACAAAGGTTACGTGGGTTTAGAATGCGACACATCATTGAAGAAAAGACCTGGCAAACCCCTGCTAGAATGGCAGAAAACATTCAACAAGGGAATCAACCAGATCTGGTATGTGATCAAACGATCCATAGACCACATGAAGGCATAGCGGATCCTGGCAACCCCTTGCAGGCTCCCCTAAACCACAACTATTCGGGCAATCAACGCGATACAAAGAATAATGTTCTACCAACCACCACCTGAACCTATTTCCCCAGCAACTAAGTAAGCTTCAAGCTCTTATGGGTACAATAATCAGAAATCTCTATTCTTTCGGTATAGGTAAGGGCCTATACCAATGCCCAGTGCACCAGACACGCCTCAAAATGACTTATCTTCTGACTTGACCTGGATGCCCAGCTGATGCCTCCAACATACTCTCAAATGAGCTAATTGCTCCACCTGATCGTCGAGCAGCGTCCGACACCGGAGAAACCCATCGGCGTCCACGAGTAGCACCCCGTTCAGCACCTTCAATTCGACCTGTCCATGATCGATCGAAAGGTCGTTGTGAGAATTTACCTAATTTACCTTTGATACGACTAAGCCGACCCTTCTTTTTCTGACCAGCACCAGAAGATCCACCGGATGATGAACCACCACTACCACCGGAAGCACCTGTAGCAACAGCACCAGAATCCCCGCCAGAAGATCCACCGGATGATGAACCACCACTACCACCGGAACCACCTGTTGATGCACCAGCAGAGGCAATATCACCTCCACCACCGGCACCAGTCTTGTTCGCACCACCATTATTAGAAGCCCCGGAAACTAATGACCCCATACCACCACCAACTGCTGTACCTGCAATAGCGCCAATGGCACCAACAGCAGCACCAGCTGCGGAGGCTGCACCAGCAAGTAATTGTCCCCCACCTGCACCCCCTGCCTGAGAGACCGCCGGCACCAACATTCGCACCAATGTTGGTGCGATTAATCCAGTAAGCGCAATCATGACAACGTTAACAACATCATCAATTAATGGCAACATACTATTAGGGTCTGTTGCTGGTGATGGTCGGGTAACATTCCATAGCACCACTGCATACAGCAACGCACATACTGGTTTAAACGCCAGTGCAGCAATCGTATATGACACCAAGTGATGTAATCCAGACCTGCCCACTTCACTAAAAGATAAAGCCGCAAATAATGGAGTAAGGCCCACTGCAATAGGTAGAATTAATGCCCGGATAATTAACGCTAAAAGTTGCATGATTGAACCTGCCATTGCAACAATTGCGAGAATAGCCATGAGAATCGGGCCAGCTCCGCTATCTGAAAAAGATGTCATCTTTATGAACGTATCTGATGATGTTGCTCCAAAACTATCCAAAATAGATTTCGATAGTTTATCAGATACTGCTAACGCTGGAGCAATTGCTCCTGGGAAGCATGTTGAGAAGATGAACCATTTCCCCAAGTCCTGGCCCATGTCTTCTAATCCTTCTTGCAACCCTCTTCGACGAGATGCAACCATACGAATGCCACCAATCAGGAATGATGCCATAAGCGCCATACCAGATAACCCAAAGACAATATTTTTTACACCTTGAGTATTGGCATTGACATCGACTCTTCGATTGATATCAAAATCCATCCAGAAAGTCATGACAAGCTGCATAGCTTGGGTATTACCCTCATATAGTGCCTTTGTGAATTTGCCAATAGGATCCCCCCAAAAAGCGCGAATCACTACTGGCGTCAGTGTTATAGCAGTAGAAATTGGATATCCTACGCTTTTACCATAACTTTTCTGGTAAATACCATTATATTCAGTTTGAGCGTGAGATGTTGGAGCAGCAAAGGCAAAACACAATACTACAATTCCTACCACTGCGATCTTCCGTAACAGTCGAACATCAATCACTGCTAATTTCCACACTGGCATTTATCCTTTCGGTTCTTTCGAACTATTAAAAGCAACAAAATCAGTAAGATGTTCTTGTTTAATTTCTTCCATGTCTGGAGCCTGTTTCTGGGGTGGAATTACTACCCGCCATTGCCCAGATGTTGCTGATAACTGCACTGGATAGGCTGTCAACATTCCATCAGGCCATTGCGTTGCTAACACCACAACAGCCTTCTCATTGCTATATTCACTGAATTTAAATGCTACAAAACGAGCTGGTTTATCTACAGTGCCTTTGACTGTTACCAAACCTCGTGATTGGGCCCATTGATCTCGTCCAATACCAGGCTCTAATAAATATTCTGCCACTTGTGGCCATACCTGATCATCTGCACCAGCCATCCATGATTGTGCTGTAATCGCTGCCAGCACCGCACCTTGCGGTGTATGCGAGAAACCATGGGGAACTGGCTGAGATTCTGTAGGGCCATCAGGACCTTTTGGCACAATTAAGCCAGCTGGTCCGGGTGACCATGATGCTTGTGGGGCAATTGCAGTAGATGATGTGTTTGTTTGAGGGATAGTATTAGATTGGTCTTTGCTACATCCGGTAGTACCCTCAAGGATGAAAATCATCATTAGTGATACAATTATTCTCACTATTTTCATTTTTATCCTCACTTATGCAAAAAATTTTGCTAATGAAGCCGCTCCAGTGATGAAAAATAATCCGATTGCAATCCGCATTGCTGTAATTTGTGCATCACTTGATGACATAGGTTCTCCCCTATTACGATCAATCATCATCATGACACCCATCATCATGATTGATAACATTGAGAGAGCTAATCCCACATACATCACCCACCCTAACCACTGCATGACCTCATGCGTCACTCCTCCTGGCGGTGTCCATGGACTAGATGGTGGCACAATAGCCTCACCTGTATAGTTATCCACTATGCCTTTTCCAGGCTGAGATGTTGCTGATTTTGTCGATTTTTCCGACCTAGTTTTAGTGCTCTTTGGCGTAGATGATGTCGGTGACGTTTTCTTTGTATCTCTAGGTTCCGTATTTTCAGGAGTGGCCTGATTTGCGGTTTGTGATGCTTTTGCACTCGTTGACGCATCATGCGGTTCAGAAGGGTGGGCCCCTTCCTCACCGGTAAGAGCAATTGGTTTGGGTGGATCCGCAAGAATCATTAGATAAATGCTCCAACAATACTGGTAGCACCACCAAGCAACATGACCCCAAATCCAATCCGCATAGCCATTGCTGTTGCTTCTTCACTCGATCCTTCCCTTCGTGAAACAGCCATCGTAATGCCAGCAACCATCACACCTACAATCGCCATAGCGATACCAATATAGAATGCAAAATTCAATCCTTGATTGATTTTGTCACCGAATCCGCTGGGTGCCTGCGGCGTAATGTTCTGACCTGGCATCTGAGCCAAAACCATAGCAATTGAGTTAAGTAGTTTCATTGTCATCTTCTCCTTCTATTTCTGTTGGTATTTCTTCAGTGGCTTCAACGTTGGATGAAGTACCAGACATGTTTCCAGAATGTGCAGACTTCACTGTGGCAAATAGCTCTTTGCCTATTGTGGCTACTGATATAGGACATGATTCAGTGGGAGGTCTTTTTCGTGCTTTTCGCGATACATCAATTTCATCTCCTGGAGCCCAGGTTGCCAAAGTGCCTTCTTCAACTATCCGTAATGCAGGCAAATACGGGATTTGCCACACCGTGACAAGTTTTTCGATTACTTCTAGCTTATTAATCAAAGCCTTTGGCAACTTCCCTACCGCATCAGCAATAATTATTACTCCGATAATCGTAATCTCATCCAAGGTATGAAGACCTTGGAGCACAACCTGATGGGCTCTTTCCAAACCCCGCATTGTTGATTTTGCTACTACAACGCAAAATCGGTATTCATCATGGATTGGCCATACCTGACCAGCATCACCACAAATAGCCAACATTTCCGATAGCATGGTACAACCAGCACCACCATGAGCTGCCACTAGCCATAACGCCGGCGGATATGTTGACCGGTCATTATCGACAGCCGTCACCTGCCATAATGATTCAGTTGCAACTGGCAACATAACCTCCTTATTGAGATTAATTTTGCGTGGTGGTGATCCTGGCATTCGTTTGGTTTCTCCCTATAGATCATGCTATTCAGCTTGTTCACTATCTGTAGGCTCTTCTGACTCTTGCTCCACAGCTGACGATGTGACCTTTGGCATGGTCATCTTCCTTACTTTCGCTGTGGAAGGAGAATCAGTACTGCCTACTTTCTTCATCGAAGCTGTTGCATCAGTCACTGCCTTTTGATCATAATCCGTTCCTTTAACAGTAGATTTCTTCTTTGACTGCGCTACCAGTGCTTCAGGCGCCTCATCACCCAATTCATCTGCTGCTACTCCAGATAGCCATGATGTGGTCGCTGATTGCGCACTATCGCCGGATTCTGTCATTGGTTGTTTCCGATAAGCTGAATCTTCAACAGTTTGACTCACTACAGTAGCAACCGTAGTCTCGGCAATCTCAGGAACTTCAACACCACCTGCTTTCGCTTCATCCATAACTCGTAAAGCACCAGTTGTCGCAGTCTCGGGAGTAAATAAATCAACACTAGCTTCGATTACTTTTACACCAGCAAGAGCTACACCTGCCATAGGATCTAGTGTTGCAGCAGCTGCAATCTGCGCGATATTACTCGGAGTCACAACTTTTTTCGCCAAAGTAACACCAGCAGCAAGCGCCATACCACCAAGTTGTTGGCCCGCAGCAACTAACCGTTGATCAAACTCTGATTGCTCTACCTGGGATTCACTATTATCAGCAATGCGACCAATAAGAGTCTTTTCTGCGCTTTCCGCCCGATTAAAGGTGAACCCATTACTTCCGAAGTTTACATCTTCCGCCAATGTTTCCGCTCCCGCAAGTGCAACTGCTGGCCCTAGCACATCAGCAATATGGCGGACACTGCCTTCAGGGTTTTTAGCAAAATCGACATCTTTATTGGTCACTTCTGCCAGGCGTGTTAATGGAGCTGGTTTTTTCACACCACAACGTGTATCTCCTTCAGCACACCATGAGACTGTGCGATCTGAAAGTTCTCCATAACCACGAGGGGATTCTTTTTCAGCCACTGTCGCTAAACCTGTACCCTCTGTCGTTTCAGACGCAAACCCCTCAGTTGCAGCAGAAACGTTGCGTCCCGAAGTTCCGGGTGCAGCAGCAGGCGCATCAGCACCCGATGCTACAGTTGGCTGGTCTTTACCTCGTGTGGGATCAGCAAATGTTGCCACACCAGCAACCAAATTCGGCTCAATGACACCTTTACCTGCACCAATATCACGAGAAATTTCACTAACAATTGCAGCTCCCTGATTATCACCAACCAATGCCACTTTAGTTGCAGGACACTTCTTGTGAATATCAGCTATTGTTTGGTTGGTTTTTTCTTTACCTGCTGCTGTAGTGCTTCGCCAATCATCATCGGTCTCAGCATGAACTCCTGGAATAAATGCTCCTGTCCGAATTCCCGTAATGTTAACGTATGTTCGTCCAATTTTTGCACTAGATTGGGGCTCATTGGTTGACGTTGATGTAGTAGTGGCTGCTGCTGATGTTACAGTTGGTGACGACGTAGCAGTGGGTTCTTGTGGTTTTGTTGAGGTTGAACCCCAATAATCTTGTTTCTTCCACTCTGATCCTTGTTGTGTTGTAGTCGCCGTCATAGAGCTCGTAGATGGCACTGCTGCACTTGCCGATGCGCTACTCGATGGATTAGGTGCTTCAGAGAAACCTGCAGATTTGTCAACGTTTTTATCGTTGGCAGCTGTCACTACTGGAGAAACCACATCCCCCAAGAAACCGGTATCTTCACTACTTTGTGCTTTTGCATCTTGGGAATCATGTACGACCACAAATTGCATCTTTGGACATCCACCTCCTGTCTCTTCTGCATAACCAGGAAGGGGAACAAACAACGATGCAGTGATCAAACTAATGATTACTACACGTGCAATTTTCATTTCTCTTTCAACCATCCTTTCCCTAAATTCTTAAGTTTGTTCTGGTACTGGGCGATCTTCAATCTTCCAGATTTTGTATTCATCATCTATTTTTCTCGTAGTTATTGTTTGTAAAAACAACAGCTCTTCGCCTTTGGGAGTACGAACTGTCGTTTCCGCATCAACAATTTCTCCAGTAACATCACTAATTTTCACGCAATAGTCTGAACCCACTAATTCCCCAGCCGAAGTTAACCAATCCACCGATGTTAGATGACTATCAGAGGCAATTATTTTTTTCAGAGCTTTAGTATCACCAGTAAAATATGCCTTCTGAAATTCAGCCACTGCTCCCTGCGCAGTTTTCCTATTAGCTTTTGGTTGATTTGGGCATTTTTCATCTTTTGAGGCAATCACTGATGATGTAGTTGCTGGCTTAGTAGACGTCACAACCGGCGGTGGTGTTATTGATACTAATGTTGTAGCACTCGCCATATCCTGGGTTTTTGGATGTATAGATTTGATAACTCCAAAAGCCGAAGCACCAATTAGCATGATCAGACAAGCGATCGCAGCAACCCATAATTGTTGACGTCCCGTTTTAATCCTCTTTGGCTTCTTTAAGGATTGTCGTTCCATTTCTGTATCATCAACAGTATCAATGGAATCATCCTCAGCATCATCAACAACCAAACCGTTCGTTGAATCTAATTGATCATCTACATGATCATCATCCTCATCAAACCAGCTCGTTCCCATGCTTTCTCACCTCGCATATTGGATTTTCAGCTATGCTGCAGGCAGCGACCCCATAGACAGATCTGGCAATTGAAGATTTGCAGCATTAATACTAGGCAACTGTGTTGCAGATGATACAAGTACAGATTCAACAGAAGTTTGATCTGCAATGACTGGCATCTTTGGTGTATCAGGTTTAGTGGCCGCTTGTGGACCACTAGGCATAGAATCACCCGGTTTGTCACCAGCAAGCGGCTCTGCACCCTGTGACACTCGGGCTTGGGATTCCAAATCCCAGGTAGTATCAGCCACAGTACGATCAAACGCAGCACGTCCACCAGGAACCATTGAAGCACCAGCTTGAGCACCAAACAATAAGCCAGCAGGAGCGCCAAGCATAGCACCCGCTGTAACACCTACTGCACCACCCGCAACAGGGCCAACAACTTGAGAAGCTGCAGGCCAACATAAAGCTGCTGGTACTGCAGCCGCAGGATTAACTGGAATAGTCGCAGTGATTGCGCCGCAAATCATGGCACCAGTACCAACACCTACAGCAGCACCGGCGGCCCCAAGACCAGCAGCACCGGCAGCTGCACCAATCATAGCTCCACCAAGTGCGCCACCAGCTGCTGCACCACCAGCAGCTTCCATAACACCACGATCTTCTTGGCGAATATTCCGACTAAACGTCTTAGCAACATTCACGGGATTCAAGACTCTGGATCCAGCAGGTGATAGCATAACCATCCCCGGAGAAGTCTCATACACAACTTTCTTGGTAATCACATTCTTTACAACCACTGGTTGTACAGCCTGTGGAGCACCTGGAATATATCGAACTGCTTCAACCCGATGTATTGGTGTTGACTGCACCGTTTGCGAAGGTGCTTGTTGAATAGGCGGCTGCTCCTGGGCATCCTGCGTACCTGGTTGTGAAACCACTTTCGGCACAGCATTAGCAGTGCTAATACAAGTGGAAGCCATAGTTAATGCAGTCAATACCCCTGCTGTCATTCGTGTAGTTCCCAAACTAGATGCACGACGGTGTTTACCAGCCATTACATAACTCCTTAAAACAAATCCGAAATCTAAACCTGTATAACAGGCACACATTTATCAAAACATTCATATACACGCCACAAATACCCATGACCATCACAGATGAAGCCCTAAGCGAGTAGCGCAAGAACTAATAAGATAATATTTACACTACACCAGCCCATAAGGCCATAGACAGGAACAAATACTATTTGTAAATTTTTACTAAAAACCGACGTTAAACACATCAAGGGCCAACCCATCTTACAAATCATGCACCATAACAGCTACCCCATAAAGGTGAAAGCACAAATGATAAATTGGCTAATCTTACAAAATTTAATCCATATTAACCCAAAATTAAGCAACAATTCAACAAACATATAAATGTATCGGCAAACAGAAAAACTTTACCAATACCCCCATGCAAGCCATCTGTTGACTCGCTGTAGATCATCTGCCACACTTCAAATAACTGGTAGTGAAAAGCCACATTTACCCATTAAAAGATATATCTAATAATTTAGCCGACGTTTACCCATTACAATATTAAGAAAACATATTATGAATTACCGAGAACTAGCCGCCAACCAGCGTGGGTTTCTCCTCCGGTCCCAACTCACCGAAGAAGAAATCCAAGAAGCACGCGACACGGGGTTTATTATCGAGAACCCACCGTCACGTCTTGATTGTCTCTTCTATACCAAGCTAAACATCTCTGACCGGAATGAAATGTTCTATAAATGGTGGTTAGTAGCTTTTCCTACCATTCCCCCGGAACAACGACACCCCATGCCATACCTTGCAGGCAGTGAAGCACTCCAAATCCGGGGAATTGGCCGGATCGGCAGCGGCGACCCAACATGCATCATCACCCCACCAGAACTCATGCCCTACATCAACACCGAAGAAAAAGTCACCGACGAATTCATAGTCGACGATAACATCCAACCCACCGACTGGTCCCTCGTTGATAACACCCCCGTAGAAAACATTCTACCCGCGTTACGGAGGTATCTTCTTACTACTGATGATTTTGAGGACTCCGCTGACGCAACCCTCGATGCACATGATGAGGGTTGTTCTTGGGATGAGCTCGCTGAGGTGTTAGAGGTTTGTACCGGGCAATGGACAATCTATGAAACCGGGGAAAAAGCCAAAACCGGCAAAGAAGTCCTCAACCAATTCCTCAATGAATACGCCAGCCCTGCCACAAGCAAAGACGAAGAAGACGATTATGATTACGACGAGGACGATGATTGGTAACCGCAATAGCTACTAACCTTTATGGTAAGGCAGCAATCACAAGGAATGACTCCCATGAATTCACGCATGAACAGAACCATCTTCATCATCACACTCACCGCCACCCTCACCGGGGCAGTGACACCATGTGCCGGTGCGCAAGAAACCTCCCCCGGCGCTCCCGGTTCCCCAGACCCATTGGGGCGCTGCGGCACCCTCACCATGATCGCCAAACTATCGGCGGATGTGGGCATGGGGGTTCTCACCGGAGTCATCGACTCCTACCGGGTGGCTTTCGGTTCTATTGATTTCCAAAACCCGGACGGGTTGACCGTCAAGGATCGGCTCATCAATAAAACCCATGCCTTCCCCCACCAGCTCATTGATATTCCCCGGCTGGATCAATCCGAACGGGAGCAGCGCTACGGGCAATACTGTTAGTTGCGGATCCTCCCCCGCTTCGAGCGTCGATAAGCTTCAGGCTATTCCCACGGCGCTAAATTATTGGGGAACCTGGAAGTATCCAGCTTGACCAGGGGTTTCTGCTCGGCGACCGCGACGCCGCTGGCAAGGGTGACGGTGAACGCATTATTGGAAATCTTCACGTTGTCGCCCCGGGTGTCGATCAGGTACTGACCGACCTTGGTCACCGCCTCGTCGGCAATGAGCTCACCGGCGGTGGTATTGCTGGGGAACGAAAAAGAGGTATAGAACTGGTTTGGGGTTCCGAAAATAATGTGGGCATGGTTGGTGTCACCATTGCCACGATCGGCACCCGCATCATCGTTGGGTGGGGCGATGAGCGGCCATGTGGATTCCTGCTGGTTCTGGCAGTGAATCTCGTTGGGTTTGTGGGCGATGTCGCACAAAATCTGGATATCATCCATGGGCACCCGCGCCAACACCCCGGATTTCACCTCATAATCCCACGGTTTCTGGTGCACATTCCCATAGGGGCTAATCACACTGTGGGAACTCGGCGGCGGGTTCTTGCCGAAGTCTAGGTCTAGGGCCCGAATGTCTAAAATCGGATCGGTTTTTTGTTCGAGCTTATCGCCCTTGAGTTTATAAGTGATGGCCTCCCAATCCCCATGCCATTCGCGGGGATAATTAGGGGAAAACTCGGCGAACTCCACTGTGATTGTATCCGGTTCCACCTTAATCTTGCCGATTTGCGGCGCCACCAACTGGTGCACGTCGGTAATCAACTTGTCGTAGTGGAAAAACACGACGGTTTGGGTGGCATCATCCCAGGCGGACTGCTGTTCCTCCCCCACCGTCTGGCTCACACCCCGCAAAGTCACCCAGCTCAGCTTGGCGCACGGGTCGAAATGGTTGTCGAGCACCTCGAAATCCCACGCCAAGCCTGCCTCCCGCTGCGGGATCTTTCTACCCTGCAACCACAGGCCAAAGGCGGTTTCCGCCAGGTCAAGATTCTGCTTCGGACACTGCGGCGCCGCAGAAGCACTGGTCGTTGGGTCTGGGTCGTCATTCTTCCCGGCGCTACTGCAAGATACCACAAGAAACGCCGTGAGCATCAACAATGCTATGGTGCGAAGTTTGGCTATGTCCATGATGTGTTTCTTGTGTGTTATCCGGTGGTGCGATGAGAGATAGGGATAGTGGCGGGAAAGGGTAGGAATGTTTGTACGGTTAAGGTTTGGGTTAGTTGGTGGGTTGGTAAAAAGTATCAGAGCGGTTCGGGGCAATTTTATTCATGGCATTAACCACCAGTATGCAATCATATGGGGCTGCTACACAACTAATCAACTAGATATGGGACAGATACAACAAGACACTAACCCCATTAGAGGTAAGTAGTCTGAAGTCTTGCCGACCGATGGCAATACGGCACGAGTGGCGCTTATAGCGGATGTGCCGGTAGATATGTGGGCAGCTCCATCCTGGGCCCATGCCGGAACCCCCAGCAACCCCCACGAAACCAAAAACCAGGAATGCCGAGGCTTTGGCGAAGAAGCCGCCGGCATTTCGGCAGCGGAGGCAAGCAAAGGGGGATGCAGCATTGATACTGGCATCGCCCACTGTAAAACCACCCGCCGCCAAGCAATCTACCGCGAAAGTTCCATCAGCATCAGCACAGGAACTAGCCCAATGTTCGTCAATGCTGGCTCGCTCAAGCGCCAATGCGATAGCAACCCATATAGATAACGAGATATCTGGTGGAACGCAGGATGATTCCGGACAGATTGGGACCGTAGTCGATTCTGAGGAGGGTTCGGGCGACACCGGAAGCGGCACCGAAAATGTTTCACATGAATACAAGAATGCACTTCGGTCGGCGGAGTCATACCTCAAGTATTCGGATTTTTCCAAGACCAAACTGTATGAGCAGTTGACTAGTGATTACGGCTCAAAATACCCGGCAGATGCTGCACAATACGCTATTGATAATGTGAAAGCCGACTGGAAGGCCAAGGCTTTGGATGTGGCGAAGGCGTACCATACGCTATAGATAAACTTGATAAATAGGCCTTCGCTTTTCGACGCCCAAAGGTGCCCAACATTCCTTGGGTAGGACGCACACAAACGCCCCCGCCGTTCTCACAATGAGTGGCAGGGGCGCTTGTTGTGGTCAGGGCAGCACCGGCGCGTGGCTAAACCGGAACGGGATTGGTCAGATTTTCCCTGTTCATGACCATTCCCGAAAATGGTTCAACCACTACCCGACTACCCAAGAATTTACTTGGAATTGGGGAAATTACCTGAGGCTACTTGGCTGGGAAGAATTCCTCCTGGATTTCGCGCAGCACCTTGGCGGAGTGCTTGAAACGCTCCATTTCATGGTCGCTGATCTCCAGCTCCACCACCCGGCGAATACCCTCACGGTACAGAATGGCCGGGGTGCCAATGTAGATGTTTTCCTCACCGTATTCGCCATTGAGCAAGGCAGACACCGGTAGCGCCACATCCTGGTTTTGCAGGATGGCACGGGTGATACGGGCCAAGCCCATGCCGATACCATACGAGGTTGAACCCTTAGCCTCAATGATGTTGTAGGCAGCATCACGGGTCTCTTCGAAGACCTTTTCGAGCTCACCTTCAAGGTTGGGGTCCCTCTCCAGCTGCTTCCGCATCGACACGCCGGCAATGGTGGCGGACGATAGCACCGGTAGCTCGGTATCGCCGTGCTCGCCAATGATGTAGGCGTGAATCGAGGTGGGGGCAACAGCATAGCGTTCACCCAGCATATAGCGGAACCGGGCGGAGTCCAACACGGTGCCGGAACCGACAACCTGGTGCCAATCCAGGCCCGAGTACTGCCATACGGCATAGGTGAGGATGTCCACCGGGTTGGATGCGACCAGGAAGATACCATCAAAGCCATTGGACATCACTTCGTCCACGATGGACTTCATGATCTTCATGTTCTTGCCAACGAGCTGCAACCGCGTTTCACCAGGCTTTTGGGCGGCACCGGCGCAAATGACGACCATAGCGGCGTCGGCGCAATCTGCGTAGGTGCCCTTTGACACCCGAGTCCGCGAAGATGCCCACACCACGCCGTGGTTAAGGTCCTTGACGTTACCTTCCAACTTCTTTTCATCGATGTCGATGATTGCCAGGTGATCGCACGTGCCCTGATTCACCAGAGCATACGCGTAAGCGACGCCCACATCGCCTGCGCCAATGAGCACAATTTTATTACCAACGATATCTTTCATATTCTGAAAGCACCCTTCCTGACGACATATCTATACCGCCAAGTATGCCCGATTTTCTGTGACTATGCCCGATTTGCGGTAGTATTGTGAACAATATCGCAGAATTACTCAGCCAAAAGTAATGGAATACAGATGAACGCCTGAAGATGGCATGATAGTGATAAGTTCTGGATCCCCGTTATCTTTACGAATAATATCCACCGTACCATCACCAGTGATATCGAAAGTTTGTTCAGTACCATCGGCGCGTTTGACCGTAACCGTTCCCTGCCCAGAGGCCACCAATTGCACCCAACGGGCCTGGTAGTGAAGCTCCACCGTCGCCCCATCACTCCGGGGCGTGATGTCCATGGGGTTGACGTCCCACTCGCCCTGAAGCGCATAGTATCCCAGCGGCGGAGTTCCCGAAACCCGGTACTGTGACCGGGAGGCCCCCAGGTAGGTTTCCGGGGATCGCGGCTCGGTGATGGCGTGTTCATCCTGTTCAATGGGGTTTGGTAGTGCAATGCCCGGATTACGCTCCTGCAGGAGCTGCCGCACCACCCGCTCGGTCTCCGCGTATTTGCCCTCACCCTCGTGCACCTGCCGCAGCCGACCGGTGTGGTCCGCAAGATAGTGCGCCGGCCAATAGCGGTTATGGAAGTTCTTCCAGGTGGCGAAGCTATTATCCTGCGCCACCGGGTACTTGATGTGCTGCGCTACGACGGCCTTCCGAACGTTGTCCGCATCCCGTTCGAATGCGTATTCGGGCGCATGCACACCGATAACGTCGAGGCCATAGTCCTTGTAGTGGTCGTAAAGCTTGACGACGTGCTCGTTAGCACGCTGGCAGTTGATGCAGGCATAGGCCCAAAAATCCACCAGGGTCACCTTCCCCGAGGTGGCCGGATCAATGGCCTGGTCGGTGTTGATCCAGTTCTCTAGCCTGGATAGTTGCGGCACTGGGCCACAATCGTGTGGCACCCCGGGGTCGCCCTTGCGGCAGGACTCCAGGTCTTGGTTTCCGATGATGTGGTTTCCTAGGGCCTGTTGGGCACTACTAGTCCAATCAGGCACGAGCCGTTGGAGGACCGTTGGGGCGTCGACAGCAAGCAGGACCGCCATGGCGATGACGACGGCGCCGGCCGAGCGTCGAAAAGCGGTGTGATGGGATCGAAACCAGTCGCTCATGCGATTGCCGCCGATGGCAAACATGGACAGCGGAATGGCCGCACCAATGGCAAACGCGATGGTCAACGCGATGATCGAGGCGTCAATCTCACCGGTGGCCGCGGCAACAGTAATGGCGGCCAGGACCGGCCCGGCGCACGGAACGTACACCGCGCCCAGGGCCAGCCCCACTACGAAACCGCCCCGGCCCTGCGCCTTGGTCAGGAGCGCGTGGAGGCGGGGCAGCCGGTCGAATGGCGCCTGCACCCACTCGCCCAGCACCGGAATGAGCATGCCCAGGCCCACGAGGACGAGCAGCCCAATGCCCACCCAGCGCACCGTGTCCTGGGGCAGCCCCAATAAATTGAGCACGATCGAACCGCTGAGGGTGATCGCGGCGAAACTGACAACCATGCCGGCCACCACATAGTAGGGGCGCCGCTTATCCCCGGCGCTCACGGCCAAAACCAGTGGCAGCACCGGGATAATGCAGGGGGAAAGACTCGTCAACACCCCACCGATAAGACCTATCAGAATAAGAGAAACCATGAGTAAAGTCCTTTCAAAGTTCTTGTGGGAATATTCGGTGCCAACCACCGCTTTGGATTGGATCAATCCAAATATTCGAGGACTCCGAACTACTTTATGACCGCCAAATCATGGCGGCTACCACATACGATAAGGAGACAGTCATGACCAACCGTAAATTTATTGCCATCACCTGCGCATTGGGGCTGGCCGCCACGGGTCTGGTTGCGTGCGATAAAACTGGGGCGATATCGCCGGCGTCCGCACCAGCCATGTCGCCCGCAATGTCCATGTCGAACACGCCATCGGATGCCATGACGCCGTCATCGTCGGAGGCCATGAGCCCGTCCGATTCCATGGCACCGTCGGGGATGGATTCTCAGGAAACCACGATGATGACCGAGGAAAAATCGGGGCAGTAATGATGAGTGGTAAAAAGCACAAACCTGTATGGGACGCTACTCTGGATAACCATGGATCTATCCAGCGAAGAGCTACTTGTGCAGGTCGCCACTGGTGACAAGCGCGCATTCGGCGAACTTTATGATCGGCTAGCATCCCGAGTCATGGGTATCTGCATGCAGGTACTCCGCAACCGGGCCATCGCCGAAGAAATCACCCAAGAGGTATTTGTGGAAATCTGGCGCACCGCCCCAATGTTTTCCCCCGAAAGAGGGAGCGCGCAGGGGTGGGTGCTGCGCCTGGCCCGCTCCCGCGCCATTGATAAGCTTCGTTCCCGCATGGCGGCACTCGCGCGCGACGAGCGCACCACCATGCTTGAACAGCTCACCCGCTACATTGATGTGGAAGAAGACGCCATAACTAGTGTTGAGGGTGAGCATTTGCGTGCCGCGGTAAACGACATTGGGGAGCCGCACCGCACCGCCATTATGCTCACCTATTTTGGTGGGCTCACTCAGCAACAACTCGCCGACCACCTGGGCATTCCCCTGGGGACGGCTAAGACCCGGGTCCGTGATGGATTGAAAAAACTAAAATCTGCCCTGCATGTTACCAATAAGAAAGAGGCACGATGACTACTAAGGACCAATCCTGGCTACCCGACGAGAAATTAGCTGACGCTGAGCTTGCCGACGCCCTGGCGTTGTCCACGGTGCCGGTCACCCCGTCGGATTCCTTGAAGGATACTGTGCTGGCAGCCATCGACGGGATCGAACCGGAGGGGGATTCCGGCATCCTGGCCACCACAGGAGCAGACGCGATGAGCAGCACAGACGCTGCCACCACGGACCCGGATGCTGCGGAGCCTGCGGATGTGGCCGCGGCCAAGGCGGATTCGGGCGGCGCCGACGGGACCAGTAAAACCGGCGGGACCGGTGGCGGGCGCGTTATCAACCTGGGCAATTGGCAGTTTCGCCTATCGAAGCAACGCGTCATGTTCATTGCCGCAGCGGCCGCGGTGGTCACGCTCTTAGCCGGCAGCGGATTCCTCCTGCCCAAGCTGCTCTCCGCCCCCAGCACCGGGCCCACCAACCAGGCGATGTCCGAGATCATGCAGTCCGCGGATGCCCAAAGCATCACCATGAGTTCCAGTGGGGTACGACTCCACCTGGTGTCATCCACCACCATGAATAAGGCCGGGGCAATGGTGCAGGGCACCCCCGAGGTGAGAAAAGGTATGGGAATCCAGGTGTGGAGCGTGAACCAAGCCGGCCGCATCAATTCAGCCGGGGTAATCACCCCAGAGGAGCATAAAGACGTGTGGATGCCATTCGAATCCGCCACCTCCAAGGTGTTTCTGACCGAGGAACCGGTGGCCGGCAGCGACAAGCCCACCGGAAAGATCCTGGAGGAAATGCAGCTATAGCTGCGGATAATGTACCTTGGGGCGTCGACAAGCGAGCTTGTTTGCAATAAACCGTAACGACCACTGGCATGCGGTGGTCGTTACGGTTTCTTCGTTGGCGGAAGCTCAATGCCTTCCGCATTAGCCAACCGCGCAATCGCAAGCACTCCTCCACAATGCTTGACGACGGACTCTCGTGGGGAAGACATGCAAAAATGAGCAGAATCATAAGATTCACCCTGACGCACTCCGATAGGGTCGTTCGTAAATTTTTACCAAACGCAACGCCCAACACAAGGCCCCATTGTCTTTATGCACATTGTGCACCATATGACAACCATCCCATAACGGGAAAGCACAAGCAATAAAATAATCACTCTTACAAAATTTAATTCATATTAACACCATATTAAGCAGCAATTAAATTAGCACATAACCACACCAATGAGCTGCTCAAATGTGCTACCACCCCCATATAAGTCAATCATTGACACCTTTATTGGTTATCTGTCACAATTCAGTAATTAGTGGGAGAAAAACATTTCATTAAAGCCTCATTTAATAAATAATCTACCGTTCTATAAAACACTATTGGAAGTAATGTTGAAAGGAAACATCATGTCGTATCGGGAATTAGCCGCTCAGCAGCACGGATTTCTCCTCCGATCTCAGCTCACCGAGGAAGAAATCCAAGACGCTCACCAAACTGGGTTTATCATTGACGACTACCCGCTCCAGTCCGAATATGTTTTCCCCACCCAATTAAGCAGTACCGCGACTAACTATGGGTATTACTGGTTATGGTTACTGGCTTTTCCCACTGTTCCCCCGGAGCAACGGAACCCCATGCCTTATTTTGCGGGTGGCGCAGCTCTCGATGTCCAGCAGATCGGCTGGGGTAGTCGTGAAAGTCCGGTTTTCATTGTGATGCCGCTACAACTCACACCTTATATCAATGCTGATGATGGCATCGTGGATGATTTTATTGTTGATGCCAAGATTCAACCCACCGACTGGTCCCTCGTCGACGGCATTCCTGTAGAAAATATCCTACCTGCTTTGCAAAAATATCTCCTCAGCAATGATGATTTTGAAAACGCCGCCGACGCGGTTTTTGACGCACATGATAAAGGCTGTTCCTGGGAAGATCTCGCCAGCGTTTTGGAAGTATGCACTGGACTATGGCCGAACCGGGAGACCGGGAAAACACCTCAAACTGGCAAAGAAGTCCTCGAACACTTCTTCCAAGAATATGCGCTTCCCGACCCTGACCTGGAAGACGATGATTATGAGGATTTCACCGAAGACGAAGATGATGCTTGGTGGTCATAGTCAGGCCACATAGCAACCATACAACCACAGAAGGAAATAACCATGGCATATAGCGCAGATGTTCATAGGCTCCAGGAAGACGCTAAGCAGCAGGTTCTCTCCCAACATCTTGCTGTACAACTATCCTATTATGCGGCTCAACCCACGAGCACAAGAAAACGACTTGGTAGGGTTGTTATCAGTGGAGAAACCTCCCTTTCGTTCCGTGTTCCCCATGCGCGCGTCTACCGGAGTTTAGAGATCATCACCTCCATTAACCCTCATGATATGAGGCGACTTCTCGAAGAAACCATGTCACAAGATGACAGCGATCCCTTCACATACAAAATCTTCAGAACAAAAGACATGGCAAGCCGACCAGGTAAAATTTACTCGATTCGGGTTTTAGATGATGAGAATGAATATGGTTGGATCAAGATGCAAGCCACCAGGGGCGTTGATGTAGAGTACGAGGATACCGAGGAGATGCAGATCAAAAACCCGTTGGTAGAATCGCGTGCTACCACCACAATAAAATTAATCGACGTAGGAAAATACCTTGCTGAAAAAATAGTATCGGTATTCGGATAAATCAGCTGGGGAAGCAATCCATTATTACGATTGCTTCCCGCTCATCCCTCTGGACAAACCTCAAGGAGACTTTCATGGGCTATCAGGAAATAGCTGCTCGGCAGCGTGGGTTTTTGCTCCGGTCCCAACTCACCGAAGAGGAAATCAAGGAAGCACGAGAAACCGGGTTTATCATTAATGAACATTTATTGTATACCAAGCAAGCTTTTGAAACTCAGCTCAGCGGATACTCAACCAGCGATATCTA